>JAEEGL011552322.1_pt1 | contig 15989 bp, 22 predicted proteins | sample 9134231 | NCBI WGS metagenome assembly JAEEGL01 (sample SAMN16246548, study PRJNA631951) | gut metagenome | biome: gut microbiome; feature: rumen; material: fiber-attached | host: Bos | place: Iran: Karaj | collected 2018-10 | reverse complement strand
TATATTTTCATCATAATTAAAATTATCTTGTAAATAACTATCTTGAGTTATAATCAACCTTTTTTCTAAAAGGTGATATTTTATAGTCATAAAATGATTATTTTTTATCGTATAAACAACAGGAAGCATAGCAGGAATATCTGCAGGAGGTTTAATAAAATCTGTTTTGCCCTTTTGAAACCCTTTATTCTTTAAACTTTGTTTTGCTTCTAAATCCGTCTTAAATTTATCAATACTAGGAACATCAAACCCAACAACAACAAGATCCAATCTTGTTGTCATGTCTATATTTTCTGTCATAATAATATCCTTTAATACCGTTCAAAAATATTTTATATAAAAATATCTAAATAATCAAGATTTTTTAAGTATATTAAGTTTTATTGAGATAATAATTAAATAAATATATTCTATAATTAGCCCTGTTTTTAGTGCTATTTATGGGCGGAAAGGATAGAATATGAAAAAGATTATGAATGAGTTAAATTATTAGTGAACAATATGTCCCCACCATCGGACTTCACCTATAATTTCAAAATCATCAATATTATTCAGCAAGGAAACTGTCCTTAATTGATATTTTGGATTATCTGATACGATTCCTACTGAATCACTTGCTAATCTTTGTAACCGTTTTATCATAAGTTGTCCATCTAATCTAATACAATAAATAATGCCGTCAAAAATATCCCTTTTTGATAAATCTATCAATATTGAATCCCCCGCAGATATAGTTGGCTCCATGCTATCCCCTCTTGCAAAAATTACTTCTGCTTTATGAGGATTAATGCCAATATCTTGTGCAAATTTTTGACTCATAGAAAATGTGGCTGTTTGAGTTTCATTATATATAGTAACTCCATATCCCATTGATGCATATACTTCGCCACGTATGGGTATATTATAACAAGCATTGTGTTTCTCATAATCTGAAGCAATCATATAAATATTATTGTCAGTTAATATCATTTCAGAAGAATCTCCAAACAACCAATTCAGATTTATTCTGAACGTTCGTGCGATTTGTGCAAGATTACTTGCTGGCATTTCCCTTTTATTATTTTCATAATTCCAATATGCTCTAGGTGCAATGTTTAGCACCTTTGCAAAATCCTCCTGAGAGAACTTTAAATATTTGCGTAATTCTTTTAATTTGTTACCAATTGACATAAAATATGCTCATTCGTTCTTGACACATTCGTACAAATGTGCTAATATTTGTTTTGTAGTTTAATTTAATACCTTAAAGGCATGAACATGGTAACAAAAACAAAATATAAAAAAAGTTATGTAAAAAGAAATGTTACAGAAGTAGCATATATTAATTATCAATTGGCAAAAAATGGATACACTCAAACAAGTGTAGCAAATGAATTAGGTATTACCCCTATGGCGGTCTGGCGGTCAATTAATGGATTGTCAAAAATTACTCGTGTTGATGAATGGTTGAGAGATAACTTAGGGTTGGAGGTTGTTAATGGATAACATAATGAAATTTTATTTTTTCTGCGTGTTCACTTTGTTAATCGCAGGTTTGATTAAGTTTATTTTAGGTTCAAGTTGGTTATTTCTAATGGGACCTTATTTGATGTTGGCAACTTTAGTTTTTACGTTGGGGTAGTGGATGTTAAATAATTATTCAAATACAGTTGAATATTTGTCTGTTAAGGAAGTGGCTGAGCTAACCGGTGCAAAATTACGGACTTTACGAGATAGATGTGTAAAGAATAAGTATATCTCTCGTGTTGCATCACAGGCTCATGGTGGCAAGAAATATGAAATATTAGTATCTTCGCTTGAGGTTGAGTTGCAAGAAAAGATATATAAAGTGTTAAACAGTAGTACTTATATGAGGGGCAATACTATTATTGCTGAAGATAGACTCTTAACCAAAGCCCCTCTTTCCTTAGATTCTAAACATAATACATACACACAAATCGGGGGCAGTTCTGAAACTATCTGTAATACTAATAATATTAGCCCCCTTTCTTTAAAAAAAATATCCATAGGCGAAAGCCTCCAAAATTTACAGGGGGATAAAACTGAAAACATCTCTTTGTTTTTAGACCGTTCAAATTATGATATAGTCCCCCTTTCTTTTGATAATAATGATAATTTTCAAAACAAACAGTACTTATACTCTATTGGGAGCAACTCGCATGAGATAGTTAATAAACCGTTTGAAAATAAAATCGCTCCCATTTCTTTAGTTAATAAGGTTTCTCCTAATAATATAAACACTAATAGTGCAGTAGTTGAGAGTAATTCTCAACTTTCTGCACCGGTTGCGATACCGGAGAAAGCAAAGCAAATTGCTTTGGCAAAGGTTGATGTAATAAGTCTTTGGGACGGATATTGTCACGGACAAAAGAATAAGGCTAAGGCAAGCAAAGAGTTTGTTAAGTCGTTTAATAATAATTTAATAGATGTAAGATTGCATACAATTATTGGTGATATATCTGTTGCAAGTTTGTATCGTTGGAATAAGACATACAAGGAAAGTAACAAGGATTATTATTCTTTAGTGCCTGATTATAATTACGGCTCAGATGCAGAAATATTAACTCAATTATCAGATGAAGAACAAAAAGCAATTCTACAAATTATGCTGCATCCGAACAAGTTTGATATTGGTGCTGCATATTCAATTATTAAATATAACTTTGCCCAAAGAGGATTAGAAGTAAAATCAAAATCTTCTTATGTCCGATTTATTAATAAATATAAAACCAATAATTACGATATATGGACATTGATGCGTGAGGGTGAAAAAGCTCTTAAAGATAAAGTTGCACATTACAATCAAAGAGATTGGTCTAAAATCGGTGTTGGCGATATGTTTGTCGCAGACGGGAATGTTCTTGACTGTCAATGTATAAATCCGTTTACCGGTAAACCTTGCAGAGCAACTCTTGTTACATATATGGATGCGTTTAGTTGGTATGTAGCAGGCTATGAAATAATGCTGACCGAAAATACTCAATGTATATCTTCAGCTTTAAGAAATGCAATTATACACTTTGGCAGAGTGCCTAAAATGGTTCAACTTGATAACGGCAGAGCATTTAAAGGAAATTTCTTTACCGGTTTAAAAAATTCCGGCATCAAAGGTATTTATGAAAAGTTAGGAATAGAAGTACGTTTTGCTACTGCTTATAACGGCAGAACGAAAACAGTTGAGCGTTTCTTCAAAATATTTACATCAAGTTTTACAAAAATGTTAAACAGTTATATAGGTAACAATATTGTAAATCAACCGGCATATTTGAGAAGAAACGAAAAATTCCATAAAGAAATGCACAATGACAGAGTACCGACTATTGAGGAATTGAAAATATTTCTTGACAAGTGGTTTGAATACAGAAACACACAAGAATGTCCGAATGTAAAAGGAAAGACTGTCGGTGAAGTCTTTAATTCTGCCAAAGGTGATGGTGTTGATATCAATATGCTTGATGATTTGATGATGGCAACAGAAATCAGACAAGTACAACGAAACGGAGTATCTCTGTTTGGAAATTGGTATTATTCTCCGGAGCTTTACGGACAACATAAAAAAGTACAGGTAAAATACAGTTTTTCGGATATATCTTATGTGCGTATTTACTCACTTAAAGGTGAATTTATTTGTGAAGCCCATACTGATTTGAAGCTCAATCCACACGCAGATATATTTGGCGATGCAAAAGATATGTATTCAGTCAGAAAAGCCCTGCAATTACAAAAGAAACAGCTTGAATCAACAAAAAGAAAAGCTCTCAAAATTGCACCTAAATCACTCGACTTGCTTGGTGTAGCCGAATACAGACAAATTGAGTGTAGGGGGATAAATAAAGAGGTAAATAAAGGTGTTAAATCCGAAGCTGAAGAAATAAATCCTATAACTTATCTCAATAGTTATTCAGAGATAGAACAGGAAGAAAAGAAGGTTTGTAGTCCTTTGGACAATTACTAAGTTATAGAAATGGAGGTAGTTATGATATTAACAGTAGAAAAAACGGTCGAAAACAATATGAGGGTAGATGATTCAAATTTTCAAAATACCCAAGTTGCATTTATCCCAAATTCAGAAGCAGACAAAATCAGATTAGAAATTGAAAAGATTATATCAAATCCGATTAATAATCTAAATCAAACCACTTTAGCAAAGAAAATAGGTTATTCCAATGCAGCACTCAATACTTTTCTTAAAGGCAGTTACAAAGGAAACTTAGAAGAATTTATTGAGGTTTTAAAGAAATTTTTAAAGGCTTTTAATGAGAATAAAAACAGACTTAAAACCGTTTTAAATTTTTGCGAAACGTCTGTTTCTAAAAATATATTCAGCATTGCTTCAATGTGTAAATATAACGGAGAAATCGGCGTTTGTTTCGGTTCTTCGGGACTTGGAAAAACAACTGCCATAAAAGAGTTTCAAAGAATAAATAATAATGTAATCGTTGTTGATCCGGACGAAAAAGCATCAGCAAGAGCATTATTAAAACAAATCGGAACACAGTTGAAACTTCCTAATTTTTCACAACAAATGGAGCAATTTACATCAGATATCGTCAAAAAGTTATATGGTACAGGCTGTTTGATTATTGTTGACGAAGCTGAAAACCTTGATAGTCAAATGTTTCGTCTTTTAAGGAAAATACACGACAGATGTGATAATACTTGTTCTGTTTTGTTTGTTGGCACAGAGGTTTTATACGGCAATCTTTTAAAACTTCAGGGCGAATTTAATTATGTAGTAAATCGTATTGCTTGCTGTGCAAAACTTGATTACTTAAAGGATTCAGATATTAAAAAACTTGTTCAACAAGTTTTTCCTGATGCAGAAGAAGATATTTTGCAAGTGTTTATCCAAGAAACTAACCGTAACGCAAGAGTTTTGTATAACACACTAAAAAGAGCAAAAGATATAACACAGTCCGGACAAAAATTATCTGCAGAGGTAATCAAAACCGCAAGAGGGTTTTTATTGGTCGGTCGTGAGTTTATCAAAGGAACAAAATAAGGATGATGTTTATGCCATATACTGCAGATAAAACTTATAGCACAACAAAACAAAGACAACAAATAGGGTATCTTAGAAAACAAATCGGACTTGATGAAGATACCTATAGAGAAATGTTGATGAACGAATTTGGAGTGAAATCTTGCAAGGATTTATCTATGAAACAGGCAGGAATATTCCTTAATAAATTGCGTGATTACGGCAGGCAAACAGGAACATTTATACCAAAGAAACAATACTCTTTTCAAAAGTATAAGTATCATAATTTGGGAGAACGTGAGCCACACATGGCAACCGCTAATCAATTAAGGATGATAGAGGCTCTTTGGTACAAAGTATCTTATCAAAAAACGGATAAAGATAGAGCGGAAGCGTTAGAAAAAATGATAGAGAGAATAACCGGAAAACAAAAGATTGTTTTTCTCACAAAATCAGATGTTTCAAAGGTTATAAAAGTATTTAGGACAATGGGCGAGGGGTAAATGAAAACAAAGATTTTAACAACGGAATTACTTAGTTCTCGCAATAAATTGGTAAAAAAATACTTATCCTTACAAGCAAAATCTATTTATGAATTGGGTAGTGGTGATGCCATTATTAAAAGAATAGACGATTTAATGGATTTGCAGGAAGCAATAAAACAGCTTGATATTTTAATCGGTTATGCAAAGAAAAAATCATACTCTTGGGATTTTTTATCGCTAATGGTTCTATCCGAAAATATAGAAGAATGGAAACCTGAAATTGCAAAATTAAGTGATTGGAAAGATTTAACTAAAAAAACGGGAAAGGAATAAGATGGGAAACAATTTAAAATTGGCGGTGGATAATACGCTAACCAAAGAAGAAAGTGCAAAAATCTTAAAAAAAGCAAAGGTTATCGGGAAAATAATCTGTAAATGTAATCAAGCAAAGAGAATCAGAAATGATTATAACAAAAATTATATTGAAGCTGTTATGGCATCAGATACGGATAAAATGCTTGAACTTACTCCACGCATCACAGAATGGGGTGGAAGGATAAGAGCATATAACGAGTGTATTAGTTTAATTATGGAAGGAATTTAAAATGGAGGTAATCGTTACATTATCAGTATTTTATGTGATTTTATTCACACTTAGTTATTTAACATACGAAAGCAAAACAAGAAAGGATAGTAAAAATGGCTAAAAAAAAGGAAAGTACATTCAATAGTTGGACAGAAGTTAGTGACAGCATGAAGGTTTTGACTGAATTACAAGTAAAAAAAGAAAAGTTAGAGGGTGAGCAAACAGTCAAAATCAATAAAATTAAGGCTGAATATCAAGAAAAAGCAGGAGATTTAAACGTTCAAATAAAAGATATAGAAAAGAATATTGAACGTTTTGCGGATTCACACAAAGACGAGTTTTTAAAGAACAGAACAAAAAATCTTGCTTACGGAACAGTATCATATAGACTTACAAAAAAAGTTGTCTGCAAAAATACCGAATCAGCAATCAAAGGATTTAAGGCTCTTGGACTTGAGAATTATTTGAGGATTAAGGAAGAATTGAACAAAGATGAAATATTACAAAATCCTGATGAAAAAGCGTTTGTAAAAGTTGGAGTGTCGGTTGTTCCTGAGGATAAAATCAAGATTGAGCCAAATGTAATTAAATTCACAGCGGAAATTGGGGTAAATGAGGAGGTTTTAGCCTAAACAAATGAGGCGACTGTATAGCAGTTGCCCTCATTCATCGCTAATAATTATTAACTATGAATAAGGGTAATTACTAAAAGGAAATGTGCACAATGGAAGATATTAAAACTGAAATAGACAATTACGAATACAAGGGATACAGAAACCTTAAAATTACGGTTGATGATATGCCAAACGAGTTATTTAGAGATATTGCAGAGATGTGCGGAATTGATGCTGCAGTAAGACTGCTTGAGAATTTCTCAGGAGTAACGATTGCTGTTCCTGTTCGTGGATTTGAAAAAATAGAAAAGAAAATAATTCTCAGAGAATATACAAAAGACTATTCAAGCATCACAATCAAAAGATTAGCAGGCAGACTAAATATGGTTGAAAAAAATATAAGAAATGTCCTGCAAAATTACGGTTTTGAACCGGATGTAGAAGGTCAAATACATTTGTTTGATAAAAGAAATTTTAATGGAGGTAATAATGGGTGTTAAGTATTGTCCAAAGTGTAAAAGAGTAAATATAGTAACTAATTGGATTCCTCGTTTTTGCATGTGGGGTTGCGGTTCATTAGAGAATGAACCTGAATTATCTGAAAATTATCTTGAACGACAAAAACAGATAAAAGAAATATACTACAGCGAAAAAGAAATGGTGTTAGTAGGTAATAACGGACAATTAAGATTGTTTTAAGGGGTAAATAGTGTACTATTACAGTAATAATTTAGACAGTTTAAGCAGACGTTGGACGAATGAAGCAAAAATGTGTTACGAGCGTGGATGCAGATGTGAAGGGTGCAGGAATAAAGAATTCTTTGACGAAGTCGGACACGATTATAAACCAACTATGAAATGTCAGATGAAACGATGCGTGATTGAGTTAGTGAGAAAGTTTGGACGACCAATAGAATTGAGAAAGGGGAGTGGAGTAATGGACGATAAAGACCTTATTAACTTTGCAAAAGAAGCAAGGTTAAAACTCGGTATGTTAGAAGCACCTGACATTAATACCATATCAGATGCAATACAATTCCTAAAAGTTGCAGGCGAACATAATACAGGGTTTGAAGCACCATTTATATACGAATAGTTCGTAAAAAGAGGGTTAAGCCCTCTTTTTTAATCTTCATTTTTTAAGTATTTTTCTCGTGCATCCATTTGTCTTTCTGCCTCATCAATTTTTAATTCACCCCACAGAGTTGTGATGATTTGTTCTTCTAAATCGTCAGTAAATTCCATAAATGTACGTTTTGGGATGTTCAACATTCTGCCGAGTTTATCAGGACCTTTGAAACCAAAATTGTGTGCTGCAGCATATTCTATCGGTGTATAAATAATTGCACTATCTTCTTTTATTTGTCGGTCAATAGAATTTTTTAATGTACCTTTAAGTATTAAAATATCTTCATTTCCAATTGATTTTCGCACGTTTTCATAATATTTTTCTGACCAATTTTTCCACTTTTCACCCATTGATTCTCCATGGGTATCAAAGGCACGACTGATATAGTGCATAACAGTTTGGCTTGTTTCTCTTAATATTTGTTTTTTATTTTTCGCTTTTTCGGCAATTTCTTTCAAGCCTTTTTCTATTGCGTATTTATTAGAGTACATTTTTATTTCAAGTTTTGGATCCGACATTGTTCTTCCTCAATTTGTTGTTTTAAATTCATACCTGACAATACATATTTACTATTAAAATGTTTTCTTTGTTGAAATAATATATTTGTTAATTCTCCTTTAAATTGACATAAGGGAAATAATGCGTGAGATATCAAGCATAGTAACATTGCAAGTCTAAATCTTATTACATTAAACATTTTTTATCTCCTTTTAATTTATCTTTACAAATCTTTTAAAGGGGGTTTAAAAGTTTGTAAAATAGGGTATAATATAATTAATAGAGTAATCATTGAACTATGGAAAATCTCGATGCCATAGGATTTCCCTTTTGGGCATTCAATGAACGGAAAGCGAGTCGTTCCAATGATTATTCTATTTTTTTGTATTTTGTTTTGTCATTCATGTTTGAATGTTTTACCTTGCCGACTGTTGTTACTTTATTGACTATTTGTTTATTACCTTTAATACGGCTTTTTTGACTTAATCTTACACAGACTTTTATACACATATCACTATTAGGAATTAGTTTTACAAATGCTATTTGTTCGTATTTTAATCTTGTGTAATCATAATATTTCTCGTCAGGGTTATTAACAATATCATATATTGATAGGTATTCAGTATCTGTTAATGCTTGTTTTACATTTTTATTCATTCCCGAATGTCCGACTTGCTTATCTGACATCACAATAATAGGAGTTTCAAGATTATATTTATCTTTTCGTACTTGTTTTATTAATGCAGGAGATAACCAAGTTAAAGTTTTTTCTAACTCAACATTTTTTGTTCCGTTCTTTAAAATATTATTTACCCATTCAACATATCTATCCTTAAAATGCCTGTTTTGAGCCATATCGGATATGAACCTATCTTGTATTGGTGTTGGCAGTTGTGCGATTTCTTTGTATGCTAATACATCAATATTCCACGCTGATTTGCCTACATTATAATTCCAACCGGCATCCGTTTTTGTTGTTTGAAAATATCCGCCCATATCTTGTTTGAATACGGATATTTCCTTGATGTTTTCTTGGTTGTCAGGCAATGCCTGACCTACTTCTGAATCAGATATGCCGACATTGATTTTTTCGGTAGTTAATTTACCATCAGAGGTTTCTTCCTTTACCCCTAAACTTTTCATTTGAGATTCTGTTAAGTTTCTAACAGTACATCTGCATCCAAATCCGTTTGGAGGATAAAATTTATCCCAAAACGGATCATCATATCGAAACACTTTTTCATGCAGTGCAGCATGAGCAGGTCTTGTCCTGTTATCCATAACTGCGATGTATTGCCAGTACGGTGCAAAATCAACATCTTCCAACTGTCTTAAATAGTTTTGTGCGGAATATGCTGCTTGCAAATTCGTTCTGAAAATTGTACGTACTCTTGATGGTGAACCTAACTGAATTTCTTTTTCATTTCCGTCTTTATCAGTTACAACTTTCTTACCCCACCAATTTTTACTTTTGTATAAGTTCGTTAGTTCTTTTTCTGCTTTGGAACTGCTCCACCCCTCACTTATTGCTTTTTCTATAATTCCTCTTGATTCTTTAAGCAGAGTTGCATCAGTCATTTTAGAGATAGTGAATGCTTTAGCGTGAGCATCTTCCCACATCTCTCTCCAATCATTAGTAATTTTATAACCTTTGCTTTGCATATATTCAACCGCTTTTTCAGGCGGTAGTTTGAATAACATTTGTGCGTTTAAGTCTTTAGTTTTTGTCATTTTTAGCACTTCCTAATAAATCAGCAACAAACAAAGCCTTTGACAAAATTTCTTCAAACGATTTTGAATTTTCTTCCGGATATAGTTTTGACAGTTCGTCATAAACTTCTTCCATATCTCGCTTTTCGGCAAAGGTTTGAATAATTGTTTTTAATTTTGGCTCAATTATTTTTTCAAGATCAGCATCAGAAAAACTGTCAATTAAATCGTCTAACATTTTTTGCTTTTGTTCTTCTGACTGATATTGTTTGTTATTGCCTGACAGTGTCTGACCTTTATTTACCCCTTTATTTACCCCCTCGGAAAAGTCATTTGTATCACTTGTTTTCGTTAGTTCAAAATCATCTTCTTCTAAGTCATAAGTTTTTTTGTAATATTCTTTTGTGAATTTTATCCCTGTTTCAGTTAAAATTTTATCTCTTTCTGCCAATGTCTTATCAATACCTTTTTCAGAATAAAATTCAAAAGTCGGAGCTTCTCCTGTGAAGTTAAAATCATTTATCCATTGAAGTAATATATTAATCTGCGATTCAACCAACCTTACATCAGAGTGTATAATATCCTGTCTGACTTGTTGATGTACATTTCCAAGTGCATAACTTCCGCTCTCTCCGGAGTCAGTTGTTAAGGTCTGCCCTAAAATCGCTTTTGCAATAGATTTATCGGCATAAGTGATTAACTTTTCATATATATCCGCACTTGCTGATTTTGTTGACGGCTCCAAAATTTCAATGGTTGAATTATCAGGGATTGCACAAACGGCATCTTGTATCATATTTTCAAGGTCATTCAAAAGTGAATCTATTTCTCCGTCACTCATTCCGTCAGGATATTTGCCGACAAGCATAGGCATTGCATATTTCTCGGCAAATTTAATCCATAATTCTTTTGAACCTTTTTTGAATATAACATCCCAAAAACATCTTGATAATATTGATTTACCATAAGGATTTGTATAACTCGGCTGATTTCTCGGTATCAAAAACTTTTTACTTTCCGGAAGTATAACTTCTCCGTCAGGACATCCTTTTTTGTCAAAACATAAGTCATTATCCGTATTAAAGAAAAACCACTCTTGAGGTTTTGCTGTAATATCAACAGGAATTACATAGTTTTTATCCTCTGTTAATCCCCAACAAATCTCTATCGGTTGATAACCGTAAAGAGGAGCTTTTATAATATCACAGATAAGTTGTGGTATATCAATTGTTTTTATCAACTTCTCAAAAAATTCTTTATTCGTTTCATCGGTAAATTTTAAGCGATAATTAAGAGAGGTTACACCTGCATTTCTGCTTTCAATACAAGTCGCAACTTGCCCTTCATTCTCTATTTTTCTGAAAACAGCAATGGTTTTACCCGTCTTTTTCAAGACTTCATCAGGGTTAAATACCTTTTTTATAAAGTTATAAGCCTGTGCAGCAGTTTTTATAGATGCAATTTCTTCAGACATAGTTTTGTCTAATTTTTTGCTTTTGGTTATTAATTTCTTTTCTTTAAACAAATTTTTTATATTCATATTTCCTTACCTCAAATTAAAATATTCCATAAAACCTTTTTAACTCTATTAAATTGGCGGGGTAAATGCATTTTATGATAGATTATTCATTTTAAAATTTACCCCCTCTAAATGAGCCTCTGAATTGGCTTAAATTAACTCCATAATTTTGACCTATTTTTGATTGTCTGTTACGTCCTGTTACTCTTGGCTTTCCGCCCCTTTTTGTTTTGCCTGCAAATTTTGCTAATGCTAAGCCCCAAAATCTGTCAGCGTGTCCGTCCGTTTCTGAGCGGTCAACATCAAACTTGACGACACCTGTGTCTGTCGGAATGCGTTTAACCGAATGTAAGTCATTAGTCAGTAATTCATCATCAGGAATACGGATTGTTTTATCCTGAAATGCTTGTAAAAGGTCATAGGCAAGTTCTTCTTTTACTTTTGCCGTAAACATAATCGCATCAACTCTGTGTCTGCCAAAATCAAATTGAGCATCCTCTGCAAGTTGGTTTCCTATACCTGTTGCATCTATTGCAGCACGGCGGAAGTTAGGATGTGCCAAATATTTGTACAATACCCTTTTTTGGTCCCGATACGGCATATTCTTTAAAGTTATATTTATCCTTGTATAATCAACACTTCCGAGTTTTTCAAGGATAAATATTTCCGATAAGTCTTTTTTTCGTCCTACATCAAATCCGACATAGAATGAATCTTTGATTTTTTCTAATGGTAATAAACAATCCTCATAGCAACTTGCAATTAGTTCATAAGGTAAAAATGCTCCTGCTTCATCTACTGCTATACAACAATATTCCTGCTGCCAAGTTACTTCATCTGCACAGTTGTCTTTTTCATTTTTAAGCCATTCTTCCCGTTCTTCTTTTGTGGTCTGTCTGTCATAGATTTTATCGACTAAACCTTCTTCAACCGCTAAAAATATAGGTGTAGAATGCAAAGACCAATTAAGTTTGCCCTGCTGACACTTTTTAACAAATTGATAATACAAACAGTTTTGCCCGTTATGAGTAGATATTATTCTCAAAGGATAACCCCAAGTAATAACAGGTTTTGCTGCTTTCCATAGTGCAACCGGATCTTTATGAAATGCAAATTCATCAATAACAACCTTACCGCCTTTTGAACGGAATTGAGTAGGATTAGAGGATAGTGCGTTAATTCTTGCTCCGTTAGAAAATTCAATAGATAAAGCCTTAATATCTTTATCTTCATCAATAATCTGTTCGCCAAGAGCCTTAAACCCTGCGTTAAACATCTTTGCCCAATATTCACAATAGTTTATGTACTCTTTTGCTGCGGTAATATCTGCAGACGTAAACCATACATCAATAGGTTTGTTATGAATCTTCACATTGAGAGCATCATACACGTCCTCATAAGACTGAACGTAGGTTGCACCAATACGTCTTGATTTCTCCCATATTTTGATTTTACTCTTATCTTCAAGCCAACGCACTTGGTAGGGTAGGAAGAATTGGCTATTTGTTTTGTTTTGGTCTGTCATATTGTTCCTTTGTTAATGCATTATTGCAGCCCTTTTAAGAATTTATCAATTTCTGTAATGGTGCTTGTTTTATCGGTTTTTGCTTGTGGTTCTTGCTCTTTTACTTCCTCTATCTTTTCTAACGCAAGTCCGTTTTCAAAATTTTTAAGGGTAGGCAGTTGTTTAACCATATCCCTTAAAAAATTGACTGTTTTTGCATCAGGAAGTTCTCCGTCAGTTAGGAATCTGTTTTTTGCATCTTCGGATAAAAGTTTGACAAGTTCGTATAATGAGCCGTAACAAGAAAATTGAGCGTGTAAAAATTTTGCACGCTGTCCGTCCCAATCACCTTCTTTTTTCCAACTATGCAAGGTTTTTTCTGTTATATTTAACCTTTTTGCAATACCTGAAATCGGCACTTGTGCCTCAACATAATACTGTCTTGCTAACGGCTCATAGGTTTCTCTTTTACCCATCTTAAACCTCACCTAATCGTTTTTTAAGCTCTTTGATTTTTGCTTTGGCTTCAATCATTTTACTTTTTTCTCCGGCAATATCGTTTGAAATTTGTAATAATTCATCAGCTTTAATCTCATCTAAATCATCAGCGAAATAAGGATTTGCTGTTGTTTGCAACTCGTGAAACAGTCTTGTTGTTCTGATTTTAGATTCTGTGTAAGCTCTTTCTGATTTAGCCAACTCTGCTCTTAATCTGAGAATATAATCATCCATTAGTTTTTTCCTCCTCATTGCTTTTAACAAGCTCACGATAGTAAGGACACCAAGTATTGTTGAGTATAAGGTGTTTAATATCGTCTGTTTTCTGTATAATAACGACTTTTAAATCGTCTATTTTATCATTTTGGAGCATATTAAGCCCTATCATATCTTTGAGCAATGTAAAGTTGTCTTGGTTCTGTTTGGCATTATTCTCAATTAGTTTCATCAATACATCATTTTCTGAGGTTGATGTTTTGCTGAAATGTTCAAAAATCTTCTTTAGTACAAAATACAAAATAAACACTAATGTAGCCGTTATTCCGCCTTTAGTGGCAAAATCAATAAATGTAGGTAAGTCCAATGTTATTCTCCTTTCACTTTACCACTTTAACCTTATATATTTATACTTTTACACTCCGAGTTTTCTCTAACTTTGTCTTGCTAAAAATTAGTGTAAAACGCAAATTATGACGTGCTCAGGAAAAGATTAATATAAATTTGTGAACAGAAAATTTTTAAGCGAGGGTTGAATGACAAATTGGTGTGAAATATTTAGAGCAGGAAAACATATTTCTGCTAACGGAGTTGAAAAAGAATGGACCGTAGAGGATTTAGACACTATTGTTAATCAGTTTAACGAAAAAAAACCGACAGCTCCGATAGTAATCGGGCATCCAAAAACAAATAACCCCGCTTACGGTTGGGTAGATACTCTAAAAAGAGAAGGTGAAAAACTCTTTGCTACATTTAAGCAGGTTAACGAAGAATTTGCAGAGTGGGTAAATAAAGGACTTTATAAAAACAGAAGCATTAGTCTTTATCCTGATATGACACTCCGTCATATAGGATTTTTGGGGGCAGTTCCGCCTGCCGTTAAAGGTTTGGAAGAGTTTCAATTTGCTGAAAATGATGAATATATTGAATACTCCATGAATGTTGATATAGTGAGTAATTTAGCGGACGGAGCAGATTCTTCTGCTTCTGATCCGCAACGAAAAGAAAAGGAGCAAAAAGTGGAATTAGAAGAATTAAAGAAGCAAAATGCTGATTTTTCGGAACAAATTACCGAAAAGGACAATCAAATTAAGGAATTTTCTGAAAAGATTTCAGAAAAAGACACAAAAATTGCAGAATTAGAAGCAAAAATTGCAGAAGAACAAAGAACAAAAAGATTAGCAGAACATGAACAATTTGCAGAAAGTTTAATCGAAAAAGGTTGTATTACACCTGCTCAAAAATCATATATTGTTGATTTTTGCGAAATTTGTTCAACTCAGGGAAGTTATGATTTCTCAGAAGGCGAAGAAAAAGATGTTTTAGCCCGATTTAAAAACTTTTTAAACGGTATTAAACAAGTTGACTTTTCTGAAAAAGTAACAGGTAAAGATGCAAACGGTAAGGATGCCAACACCGTTGATTTTTCTGACGGTCAAGCAATAGCAAATGCGATTATTGCAAAAAGAGCGGAATATGAAAAACAAGGTATCGAAAAATCTGAAGGTGAAATTCTTGATGAATTAAAGAAAGGAAATAACTAATGGACATTAAAACTTTTAAGGCAGGTGCATCTATCCCTGCACACAGATTTGTTAAATTTGGTACAAACGAAGGCGAAGTTGTTTTGGCGACTTCTGCAGAAGATACAGTTATTGGTGTATCTGATGATGTAGATACCGATGCCGGTAACGAAATTGATATTTATATGGGTGTAGCTTGCAAGGTTCAATTTGGCGGAACAGTTGCGCAAGGTGAAGGTGTTGTTGCAGGTGCTAACGGAAAGGCAGTAAAGGCAGCGGAAGCAAATGCTGAAGAAGAAACAGAAGCAGAAACACCTATCGCAGTTGCGTTAGCATCATGCACAGAAGATGAGATTGATTATATTAAGTTTTAAGGAGAAGATAAATGACTACAAATTTACCATTTAAAGTAAATCCGGAATTAACCGGAATTGCATTAGCATATAAAAATACTGATTATATTGCTGATGAAATTTTACCGAGAGTACCTGTCACAAAAAGCGTGATTAAGTACAATAAGTATCCAAAAGGACAATTTTTCACAGTTCCTAAATCTGAAATCGGTCGTAAGGGCGAAGCTGAATCTATGGAATATAAATATTCAGAAGAATTGGCATCTTTGACTGATTATTCATTGAAAGCGGAAGTCCCTCAAAAAGATGTTATGGAAGCACAAGCTGACGGCGGAATTGTTAATCCTATGGTTGATAACACTTTGCTTGTAAC
>JAEEGL010423199.1_pt1 | contig 15989 bp, 7 predicted proteins | sample 9134231 | NCBI WGS metagenome assembly JAEEGL01 (sample SAMN16246548, study PRJNA631951) | gut metagenome | biome: gut microbiome; feature: rumen; material: fiber-attached | host: Bos | place: Iran: Karaj | collected 2018-10 | reverse complement strand
TCCCCAAAAAAAAATACATTTTAATATGTATAATTTTTTAGAATATATAAAAATAATATATTTATAATAGTTTTATTAATGAATAACAATAAAATTTATTTTAAAATATTTCATTTAAAACAATAAAAAAAATAATTTAAAAAATTAATAAATAATATATTTAAAATAAAGAATTAATTATAAATGGAAGATGCTCCTAAAGCATTTCAAATAAATGAAAATTATATCATTAAAAAAAAAGATGATGAATATATGATTTTTTTAACTTTTTTATCTTCATCTTTAGATATTAAAATTTCTTTAAAAAATTCATTTCCAGAAATATCATATTCTAAAAGTTTCACTTTAGATGATTTAAAAAAAATATCAGTTTATTTTCTACTTTTTAAAAAAATATCTGATATTATACCAAATATTAAAAATATGTTAAATGATGAAAAATCAAGAAGTTTAGAAATTAATGAATCAAATACAATAAAATTAATTTTAAATCCTCCTATTGAAAATATAGAAAAAATTATTTTATGTCTTCCTCAAAAAGAAGTAAATAAAGATGAAATTATTCAAGAATTAATCAAAGCAAATACAAATTTAACAAAAAGAGTAGAAAATTTAGAAAAAGAAATATTAAATATAAAAAAAACATTAGAATTAAATTTAAATAAAAATACTATAAAAGAATATAAAATTGAATCATCAATTTTAAATAACAATGATGAAAAAAAATTTATTTTTGATTGTATTGGAAAAGAAAATATAGAATTTAAATTAATTTATAAAATGAGTAAAGATGGAGAAAGAGATAAATTTCATGAGAAATGTGATAATAAAGGACCAACATTATGTTTATATAAAATAAAAGATAAAGATATAAGATTTGGAGGATTTACTTCAGTATCATGGGATAAAATAAGTAAAGAAAAAAAAGATGAAAATGCTTTTATATTTTCTATTAATAATAAAAAAATGTTTAAAACAACAAAATATGAAAGTTCTATTTTTTGTAGTTCAAGTTATGGTCCTTTTTTTGGAGGAAATCAAAGTCTATCATATGCAGAATTATGGTATTATTCAAAAAATAATTGTGGATTTTCTAATAATAAAATATATAAAGATATAAATAAAGAATGCACTCAAGGACTTAAGGAATTTGGATTAGATGAATTAGAAACATTCCAAGTTTTGAATTATTAAAATCATTCAAATATAATTTTAGATTTGTAATTAAATGAATTTAAAAAAATAACTTTTTTATAATATTAAAATTATTAACTATTAATTTAATAGATTACAATAAATATAATTATCTAAAAAATATCGATTAATTTCTAATTTAAATGCTCTAAAAAGAAAAATATATATTTATTATTGAAATTTTATATTAATGATGAAAAAATGTTAAATATTTCCAAAACTATTTATTTAAACATTTAAAGTTATTTAATATATGTTAAAAAATTATTTAACACATTATTTATCTTTATTAACCAATATAATATAGATTAACATAATCATAAGAAAATAATTTGTTGAAAAAAAAAAGAAAAAGGAAGAAAAAAAGAAGAAAATAAAGAAGAAAAAGGAAGAAAAAAAAAGAAAAGTAAGAAGAAAAAAATAAGATAAAGAAAATATAATAAAATTTGATATAAAACAAACATATAGTTTATTTTGAATAATAAATGTAATGCTTCAAAGATTAATTAAAAGAAGATGATTTATTCAAAATTATCTCATAATAAAAATTCAATTGAAAAATACGTATATTCAACTTGTTAAAAAATTGATAGTAAATTCGAAGATTATATTCTTCCAGAAAAAAAAGAAAAATTATCAAAATTATAGATTAATTATATGATTGATTTTTGCAAGATTAAAATATTTATAATTTAGATTTTTTAAATATAAAATTAAAAAATATATTTAAAGTTGGAGTTCCAATTTATTCATGATATTAAAGTTAGGAATTTAAGAATAAAATATTAATTTATTAAATAATTATGAATATTATTAATAATAAAAAATTTAGAAATATAATACTAAAATAAAATAATAATTTAATTAAAATATTTTTCATAAAATAATAATATTTAAAATCTTATTAATTCATTTTAAAATTATACAAAGTAAATATATAAAACTATAATTAAAATTATTTTAACCAATTAAATTATCAATTTCTAAATTAACAATATGAAATAATTTATTTTCAACTTTACTTTTATTCTTATTACAATATAATTTTTTATATTCTTTACAGAAATCTTCAATTTCTTTTTCAGTAATTTCTTCATCTTCTTCAGCATTCCATGTAATTTTATTTCTTAAATTATTATGAACACCTAAAGAAATAATAGGCTTAGATAAAAATTTAATCATTTTAATTTGATTAATTTCTAACATTAAATCAGTTAAAATTTCTAACATTTGCATATTTTTAATATAAGACAGAAAATCAGTATTTAAAAATAATTTTTTTTCTCCTCTTTTAAAAATTTGATTTTTTATTTTTAATCTTTTACAAGCAAAACAAGGACAAAATAAATAAATTACACTTTCACAACAAAGATGATATCTTGAAATAGGATTTTGACTTAAAACATCTAAATCTAATATTTTATTATAAAAAGATTTTTTTTCTTTTAAAACAAAATTATCAGTCGTAATTGCATCTTTTGTAATATTATTATTTGAAGATCTTTTAAAAGATAAATTTTTTATTTTTTTTTTTTTATTTTTAAAGTCATAAAGTGAAATTTGAAATTTTTCTTTTTTAACTTTTGCAATAGTACCAGAAAGATTATCAGTATACTTTTTTGCAATTTGTCTAATATCATCATGAGGAAAATTTAATTTTAATTTTTTAATTAATAAATTTTTCCCAGAATTAGATTCAATAAAATGATAAACTCTCATCATAATTTTTTCCATTGCATAAAATTTATTAATTCTAGTCATAAAAACATATAAAAATAATAAAGATTGAGAAGTAATTGAAGAAACTCCAGCTAAAAATTCAGTAAATTTCATATATTTTCTAACAACTGTATATCTTCCATTATCACTTCTTAAAAAATATTTTGCAAATTTATTATAATCATCAGGTTTTTTTTCAAATCTATCTCTTCCTTTAAATAAATTATAATATGAAAAATAAGAAAAACCAGCATAATATTTATTATGATGATTATTAAATAAATAATTTTCATATGATTTAAAATTTTGAGTAAAATAATAAATTTCCATTTTATTAAAATCAACTGGAGATAATTTTAAAAATTCTTGTCTTATATAAGGAGAAACTGGATTTTTTTGTTTATTTACATCAATTCCATAATCAATATGATATAATTGAAAAGTACAATCATCTGCAGTTAAAATATGATAATATAAATCAAAATCACTTTCTTCTGTTTTTGTTGATGAAACAGTTAATTCAACATATTGATAAATATCATCTGTAAATAATCCAGAAACTGTTATATTATTATCAGTAAAACAAAATATTTTATTTAATCCATGTTTTTCAAATGAATTATTAAATAAATTGTAAAAATTTTCATTTTTACAATATGAAAAATTTAATTTTGTTTTTTCTTTATTTATTATTCCATTATTTTTTGTTAAAATTACATGATTTGCATCAATTTTAAAATATTCCATTTCTTGATTTTTATAAATATCTGAACAAGAAATTCCAAATGCTTGTGTTAATGAATAATTTTTAAAATTTATTTTATCTGTTGATGGAGTTATTGTTTTATATGATATTATTTGCATATGTTCTCTTTTTAATAAACTTTTTAGATTTATTATTACATAAGTCATTGCTATTGCTAGAAATAATAAAAATACTATTCCTCCTGTTACTGAACGAAATTTTTCCTTTGATTTGTAATGAAAATTAAATGTAACTCCAAAGTAATCACATTTTTTTATTAAATTTAAACATTTTTCTTTCATATTTTTTGTTTAATTTTTTTAATGAGATTTTTCTATAAGGAATATTTAAATAAAATTCAATTATAATATAATATAAAAAGGTTGGAATAATTGAAGGAAATGTATTTAAAATATAATATAAAATTCTTTTTGAACAACAAAATATTTATTTCTCTTCAAATAATAAATTTAAAATATAAACTTTTTAAAAATTAAATTAAAAATAAAAATAAAAAAGAATCAAAATTAATATAACAAATTTAAATATTATTTAACTTGTTTCTATTTTTTAGAGAAATATTATTATTATTAATTTGTTATTCTTAAAAACATTAAAAGGAAAAATATAAGAATTATTTAGAGAATTTAACTTTATAAATTATTTTGATATATAAATTTTAGTTAAAATAAAAGTATATTATAAATTATAATTAATAATGTTTTGTTCTTGTTATAATTTTATTTTAATTATAATTATATAGAGTTTTTTTCTAGAATAATAATTGATAATGAAAATTAAATCTAAAAAAAAATATTCTCAAATATAAAATCAAAAAAAAATAAAAAAAATAAAAAAAAAACAATTTTAAAATAATAAAATATTAAAAAACTCATTAAAATGAGTAGTAATCACCAAGACAAAGAATTATTAAACAAGATATTTTTCAACAAATACTTAACAGTTCAAAAACTCGGTGAAGGTTCCTTTGGTATGATATACAAAGCGAAATTCAAAGACGAAGAATATGCATTAAAATTTGAAAATAGAAAAAGAGGACAAAATCTTCTTCAAAGTGAAGCATATATAATGAGTTACTTAAAAGGTCGTAAGAATAAAAAAAATTTAACAAAAATTTTTTAAAAAACAAAAAAAAAAAAAAAATTAGCTGGAATTCCTTTTGTAAAATCATTTGGTTATTCAGGTGATTATAACATTTTAGTAATGGAACTTTTAGGAAAAAGTTTAGAAGACATTTTTGAATCAACTCAAACAAAAAAATTCTCAATTAAAACAACTTGTATGTTAGGAATTCAAATGGTAACAATTTTAAAATATATTCATGATAAACATATTATACATCGTGATATAAAACCAGATAATTTTGTAACTGGAGTAAAAGAAAGAGCAAAATTTATTTATTTACTTGATTTTGGTTTAGCTAAAAAATATCGTAGTAGTAAAACATTACAACATCATCCAATGACACAAAAAAAAAAATTAACTGGAACAGCACGTTATGCTTCAATTAATGCTTTAAAAGGTTTTGAACAAAGTCGACGTGATGATTTAGAATCAGTTGGTTATGTTTTAATATATTTTTTACAAGGAAAATTACCTTGGCAAGGATTACCAATTAAACCAAAAGAAGATAGATATGTTAAAATTATGGAAAAAAAAAGAGATACTACTTCTGAAGAATTATGCAAAGGTTTACATAAAAATTTTAAAATTTATGTTGAATATACTAGAAATTTAGGTTATGAAGAAAATCCTGATTATGATATGTTAAAAAAATTATTTGAGGATATTTTATTTAATGAAGGATATGATTTAGATTTTTATTATGATTGGAGTACTCCTAATGATATTACTAAAGTTGATTCTCAAAAATCTAATAATAATGATTTTAATGGTGATGATAATGAGAAAAATAATAATGATGTTGTTATTAAAGAAAGTAATGATAAACAAGATTTTAATAATAAGAATGATAATTGTAATAATGATAATAATAAATTTAAAGATGAAACTGCAATTAATAAACAAATTATGGTTGTTAATAATTATGTTAATCATGTTAATAATATTGTTATTAATAATAATGCAAATGGAGATGATAATAATATTAATAATAATAATATTAATAATAATAATAATAATAATAACAATAATAATAATAATATTAATTTTAAGAAAAATAATAGTTTGGCTCATAGAAATTTTACTAATCCTTCAAATACTGTTCATGTTACTAATAATATTTTAGATAAAATTCCTTCTAATCATGAACAAGAAATTAATCCAAATATAAAAAAAATTATTACAAATCAAAATTTATTTGAGAATAATGAACATACTATTGAAACTAAAAATAAATTATATAAATCTGATAAATGTTGTAATATAATTTGTATAGAACCAAAAAAAAATATTGAATCTGAAAATGATAATATGGATAAAAAAGAAGAAGAATTAATTATTCATGATCAAAATGAATCAGTAAATAGATGTTGTAATATTTATTGATTTTGTTTTTATTTTTTAGTCAAATATAAAATATTATCCTTTAAATAAAAGCATTATATATTTAATAATTACTTTTTTATGATTCTATATATATAATAATTTTTAAATTAATATTTTTTTCATTAAATGAAAAATAAAATATTTTTATTTTGAATATAATAAATAAAAAATAAAAATGTTATTTGAAACTCAAAAACAAAATTTAAAATTTAAAAATAAGAATTTAAATCAAATATCATATTCAAAAAATTATAAGAGAATAATAGAAGAAGAACATAAAAAAGATCCAAAATATAAAACGGAATTATGTCAAAAATTTATGGAAACTGGAAATTGTCCTTATGGAATTAAATGTAGATTTGCACATGGAAAAAATGAACTTAATTCAAAAATTTTAAATATAAATTATAAGAAAAAACCTTGTAAAAGTTTTTATCAATTTGGTTTTTGTCCTTATGGTTCAAGATGTCTTTTTTTACATAATGATAGAAAAATTCGAAATATTAATCTTCCTTATTTTTATATTATGACTTTTATTGATTTTATTTCTTTAAATAAAAGACTTCCTGTTTTTGAAAATTTTTCTATGGAATTTGATAATAATAAAATTATTAAAGATAAAATTTATAATTCTTCTAAAAATAATAATTCTAATTATGATAATTATGATGAATTTGTTATTTTTAAAAATTTATTTTTTGGGGATTAGTCTTTTTTTTTATTAAGAAATTATTTATTTTAGATTTATAATATTTATTTTTGTAAATAAATTATAAATCATTTTATTGATTATAAATGATATTTCAATAATAATAATTATATTTTTTTTTCCAAAAAATTTATATTAATAATGGTATAACAAAATATGTATTAAATTATAAAATTAGAATAATTCTATTTTTTTATATTAAATTTTAAAAAACTCAAAATATATTATTTTATAAATATATTATTATAAATGATAGAATAATTTTTAATAAACATCAAAAAAATGTATAAGTATAAATAAATTAAAAATTACTTTAAATGAATAAAATTAAATTATTTTTATTATTTAACTTAAATATATATATAAAGATTATTGAAAATATTATAAATGTCAAAAGAAATTGAATTTTATGAAAAAAATGAAATTAATGAAAAAACAAAATTTTTTAGATTTATGGATAGTTTAGTATCACATAAAACATTTTCAAAAATTGAAGCAATATTAATGGTAACAATATATTATAGTCAACTTATAAGTGGTTTCTTTTCTGAACAAGTTGGAATTTTAAAAGAAGATTTATTACCAGATAAATATTTAATGTTACTTCAAAAAATTATTAGAATCAGAGATTTATTTTCAAATTCTTATAGTGCATATAGTTTTATTTTATTTATTTTATTTTCTGTTTTAATTATTGTTACAATTATTTTTATTTATGAAATGAAAAAAACTGGAAAAGTTATTTTTTATTCTGTAAGTGAGATTTGTTTAAATTTTTTTTTTAAAACTTTTATTTATATATTATATCAACCAACATTAGATTTTTGTCTAAGTTTAATTTGTTTTGGTGATACAAATCCTAATTTTTCAAAAGAAGAAAATGTAAAATGTAGTTTAAATGATAAATTACCTTTATTAATTGTAATGCTTTTATCATTTTTTTATACTATTTTTTTAGGTATTTTTTTATCAATATTTTATAATGAAAGTTTTATGTTATCAAATTGTTTTATGTCAAGAGTAACAACAAAATATGATTTATATATGAATATGAATTGTGTATTTTTTTCAATAATATTAACATTTACATATAATTTAGGAGGATTAATATTTATATTATATAATATAATATTATCATTTGTATTTTTAAGAATTTATTTAGAAGAGCATCCATATTATGATCCATTAATAAATTTCTTAGTAGGATATTTTCATTTATTATATGTTTGGGCTTCACTTTTCTGTTTAATATTTTATTTTATTAAAGTTTCTCAAGTTTCAATTGTTTTTCTATTTATTGCAATAACATTATTTTGGATGCAATATAATTTAAGTGATACAATGTATCAAAAATTAACTTTAGATACTCCATTTCATAAATTAAAAACAAAATATGATATTTTATTATATATAAGATATTTAATAACTAAATTAAATACAATTGAAACAAATCCAGAAGATAAAGCAGAAATTGTTGGAATAATTCATTTACATAAAACTGAATGTCCTTTAATTGAATGTCCTTCAAAATTAGAAAAAAAAAGATTTTATTTACCAATAACTGATGAATGGTCAAAACCTTCAAAAAAAGAAATAAATGATAGAGTATATTTATTTAATTTTATTACATTTGTTTTTGATTTTTATATATCACAAAGATATTATATGAGTGATATATTATTAAATTATTCAATGTATTATTTACAAACAATTGGTAATCATTGTGGTGCAATGTATTATTATCAAAAAGCAGGAGAAGAAATTTTATCTTTAGAAGAACAATTTATGCTTTTTAGAACTGGAGAATTAATATCAAAAGCTCTTGTTAAAATGTGTAAACCTTCTGATGAAATTGCAGGAAGTTTAGAAGAAATTAATACTTCAATGTTTTTTAAATATCAAGATTTAAGTGAGAGTTTTTTTTTAGAAATATCATCAGATATTACTTTAAGTACTGAATTTTGGGAATTGTTTATTACTAAAGATTGTAGAAGAAAAAAATTAGATTTTAATAAAATTTTTTTATTATCTGATAAAATTAGGATTTGTAAACAAAAAATTGATGAAATATGGAAAGAATTATTTCAAACTTATAATGGTTGTAATGAAATATTTGATTTATATGAATGTTATGTTGAATATATTAATGATGATAATATTACTTTAAGAGAATTAATGAGAATTAGAAATAAAAATTTTGCAATGGAAGGTATATTAAATTATTATAATATTTTATTTAATCATGATACTGGAATAATTATTTGTTCTGGTGATAGAGGAAAAGAAGGAATGATTGAAAAAGTAAGTGAGAATTTATCTTCAATTTTTGTTTATAAAGAAGAAGAATTAAAAGGAATGAATATTGGAATTTTAATGCCAAGAATGTTTGAAAAAGATCATAAAAGATTTATGCAAAGAAATATTAATATAGGAGAAAAGAGAATTATAGATAAATCATTTAGAACATATGCAAAAGATAAATATAATGCATTAATTGTAATTAACATTTCAGTAAAATTATTTCCAATATTAAATGAAAGTATGTTCTTTTGTGCAATGATAACAAAAGAAAATTTAGATGATGTAATATTACTTGATCAAGATTATAATATACAAGGAATGAGTGATAAATTATATAATTTATTTAGATTAAATTCAAGTATTTTTCAAGATTGTGATGTTCCATTTTGGATGATTTGTAAAGAATTTATTCAACATTATCAAATTTTTATGGCAAATAATCCTTTAATAAAATCAAATTATACTCAAAAAAAAACTCAAAATGATAATATTCAATATTCAAAAACTCAAAAAATAAATAATAATATAAATGATGATAATTCTCAAATATCAACAAAGTCAAATATATCATCATTAAATGGTAATAATATTAATGAGAAAAAAGAAGAAAATGAAGGAGCAGAATTAGATTTTGAAATAAATGAAAATGCAGATGTGAAATGGGAAATAACAATTCCTCCTATATTTAAATTATATATTGCTCAAGAAAATAAACAAAAAAATTTTATATCAATGACAATGGGAATTCAAATAGAAGATTCAGAGAAAATTTCAAGTGATATAATAACTGAAAATTCACATGAAGATGATGAAAATTTTTATGATGAGAATGGTAAAATGATAAATGGAAATATTGAAAGTTCAACTGGAAGTAAATCACTTAATCAATCTTATGGAGGACAAGATCATGATCAAGAATTTCAAAATGCAATTGGAAGATATCGTTCTTTTTTTACTTCAAATAATAATAATAATTATGCTGAATTAATTAATTTACTTAATAAATTAAATGAAGGAAATGAACAAATTTTTAAATTTGTTATTTCTTTTAGTCAAATTAAATATGGAGAAGGAAAAATTGGTTATCAAGTAAGATGTATTGATAATAAAGATGATGTTGATTCTTTTTCTAATGATAATGATAATAATAATAGTAAAAGTGATGAAAAAGAAAAAGATAAAATTAAATTAAATTTAGATAATAAAGAAAATGATGATGATAATACACATCAAAAACTTTTTGATAGGAGAAAATATTTACAAGGAATTAAAGATTTTGAAGAAGAAACTGAAGATGATTTAAAAAATATGAAAAATAATTTAGAAGATTTTAATAATTTAGTAAATGAAAATGAAAATTTAAGAGATAATGTTGATTCTTGTCATCAAGAAATATTATTATATAGTAGAGTTTTAGGTGGAAATGCAACTACTGTTATGGATGAAAATGGAAGTCAAAATTCTTCTTCAAGTGCTTATACTAATTCAATTACTAAAAAAACAAGAGTTCAAGAAATTAAATCAAATATTATGAAAAATGTTTCTTCTTTTTATACTATTATTTTAATTAAACTTTTATTTTTTCTTTTTATGATTGTTACTTTAATTTTTAATGGAATTTATATGATTAAATTTGATAAATATACTTCTATTACAACTACAATTGATAAAATTCATTCTAATATTAATTTTTTAGTTTTTTTATATATTGAAGGTGTTTCACTTATTACTTCATTAAAAGCTATTTGTGATATAATTAATGAACATCAAGATATTGTTTTTAATCCTTATACTTATTTAAATTTTGATATACCTAATGAAAATACAAAAGAAAATGCTTATAAAGAATATATTAATATTCAAACTGATTCAGTCAATGCTTTTTATGAAATATTTATTAATACTCAAGCAAGACTTGAATATGATTATTCTAAAAATATTGGAGTTAAAGAAAATACTTATAAATTATTTATTTCTATTATTGATGCTACTACTCAAAATCATTTTAATAATGCAATGAAATTTATGATTGCAATTTCACAAGAAATTTCTTTTGTTAATATCTTAATAAATACAACTGAATATAATTTTCCTTATAAATATCCAGATCCAAATAATGAAATTTTTGTTAAGAATTTAGAAAAATTATTCATAGATAAAAATTATATGACAATATTTCCAGAATTATTAAATTTTTCATATAATTCAACTGAAATATGTTCAGAAGAAAATAATGCAAAAATAAAAATGCTTGATATAATAATAATAATATATGTTATATTTACAATAGTTTTTGCAGGTTTTTATTCGTTATTTCTTTATTTAACTAATAAAAATATGGAAGATGGTTTAATTAAAATGAGTAGAATAGATCCAATGTTAATTCATGATACAATTAAAACAATTCAAATGTTTAATAAATCAATATTATCTAAATTTAAAGATAAAAAAGATAAAAATAGTTCAAATAAAAAAGGCTCAGTTGAAGCTTCAGAAATATCTTTAAGTAAAATAAAAAATGAAGAAGAAAAAGAAGATAATGAAGAAACAATTGGTTATTATGATCCTTCTTTACATAAAAGATTAACAATTTTAAGTTATTCATATTTTCAATCTATTATTCTTATGATTATTTTTGGAAGTTTTGTTATTCCAATTTATATTGAAACAAGACAATTTGTTAAAAATGAAAATAATCTTTTTGATGCTAAAAAATATTTTATTGATGATTTTATTAAAATTTCATTAGAAATTTTAAATTTAAAAATGCATTTAACTAATTGTACAAATTCTGAATATTTAAATTTTACAAATTATCCAAGAGAAACATATCAAGGAAAAATTATTAAACATATTTCACAATATAAATCAATTTCTAATTTTTATCAAGAAAAATATATTTTAAATTTATGTCCTATTTTATTTAATGAAGGCAGTGATGAATATAATAAATGTAAAACTGATGATATTATAGGAGAATATTGTACAGTTGAAAATTTATTATTATTAATACAAGATTTAGTATATGATATTAACTTACATTATGAATTAAGTCTTATGAATAATAGTAATTATGATTTTTATTATGAATTTCAAAGAGAACAATTTAAAAGATTAGAATATCTTCAAACCAATTATTTTAGATATCATCCAAAGAAATTTATTGAAATTTTTCATTCAAGTGAACAAGAATATTCTCATCAAATGAAAAGATTAATTACTACTATTATTATTTTAATGGTTATTTGTTTATGGGTATTTTGTATTTATATTATGGTTTTTTATATTAAAAAACTAGTTCATATATTACTTATTTCAAGATGTATATTTAAAATTATACCAACTAAAGTTATTAATCAAACTAAAGAATTAGAAGATTGGATTGATGATAAATATTAGTTTATAAAGAATTGATTTTTTAAATCAAAAAGTAGAATATTAAATTATTTATAAATAAAGAACAATATTTTTATTTGAATAATTTTTATTTATAAATAAATATTCAACAATAATAGATAGTTTGTATTATAATTATTTTTTGTTTCATAAAAAATTAATAAAATTACTAATGTTTTATTTTATATATAATAATAAATATAATCATATTATTTAAAAAAAATAGTATTATTTCCAATATAAAAAAACCATATTTAAAATATATTCTTCATAATAAGTATTAAAAAACTATATTTATAGAAATAAAAATCCCAATAATAAATAATTTATATATCAAAAGGTTTATCACTTTTATCAAGAATATCATCATTTTCAAAAAAATAATAAAGTTTCTTTTGTCTTATTTTAATTAAATTAAAATTTTTTTTAGTTTTTTTCTTTTTTTTACTTCTAATAAATTGACTATTAGCAATACCTCTTTTTTTCCTAGTAGCCAAAGTTAAAATATTAAACTCACTATTATCTTCTAATAAATCAAAAGAAATTAAATCAAGATTAGAATCTCTAATTAATTCTTCAATGGTAATTTGAAAAGGTCCTTGTTTTTCTCCAATAGTATATTTTCCATACATTTGTTCTTTTTTAGTTAAACCCATTGAAATAAATCTTCCTAAACAATGTTTTTTATCTTTTTTAAAAAATCCAAAATAATTATCATTAACAATTTGATTATTTTTTTCTCCATGAATATATAAACCAACATAATCTTTTAAATAATTACTATCAAAAAAACCTTCATAAATATCACCACTTTTAAATTCAACTTTTCCATATAAAAAAAATTTTTTACCTTTATTAAAAAAACCTTCATATCTTCTTAAAAAAAAATTTTGAGTATATTGTATAACACCATAACCATCCATTTCACCATTTTGAAAAACTCCTTTATAAATAAAAGAATATTTTGCACTATGAATAGACTTTTTTAATGTACCATCACCATTTTCTTTTCCATTAATAAAATTACCATTATAAATATATGAAATATTTGGTTCATATCTATCTTTTTTTGCATTATAAATATAAGAATATGAAGAATATAAACCATTACCTGTATATTTATGAAATTGAGGATCTAAATCACCTTGATATTTATTAAATATTATTAATGAAGTATTTGCATTTTCTTTTGAATGAAATGATAATCCTCTTAATAAATATTCTTTACCTTCGACATTATTTTCAAAAATATAATGATATTGTTCACCTGATAAAAAAATATTTCTTCTAAAAATTCCTAAATTTATTTTCATTTCAAAACCTATTAAAATATTATTATTTATTCTATTTTGAATTATATTTGATGATATTGATTGAATTGATATTTCAATTCCATAACCTGATTTAGTATCTTTTAACCATTCACCTGAATAATAAGAAAATTTTTGAATATTTGAATCATTTGGACTATCATCTTGCCAAAAAATTCCTATTCCATGTTTATATCCATATCTAAACATTCCTTCATAATAATTATTACCTTCAATATCAATTAAATTACCATAACCATTAAATAAATATGTTGTATTATCATATTCTCCATTATATAAATATCTCATTTTTGAATGTAATAATGATAATTTTGTTTTTTCTTTTTCAGTTTTTTCATCTTTTTCTTCAATATCAAAATCATTTTCTATTGATTCTTCTGTTATTATATTTTCATCTTTATATGTTTCTATTATTAAAGATGGCTTTTCTGTATCTGGTTTAACTCTTATTTTTTCTCTATCATCTATTCCTTCTCTTAATATTGATTCTTCTAATTCATTATTATCATGTTGTAAATTATTTAATTCTTTTCTTATTAATTCTATATCAATACTATAAAAATCATCTGTTTTTGATATAAAATTATATTTTTTCATTATATAAAGAAAATAAAATTTTTTTATAAAATCTCTTAATTCTCCTTTTAAAAAAACATCTTGTCCTAATAAAAATTCATCTGTATATAAAACTAATAAATAACTTGTATTTAATATATTATAATCACGTAATTTTTTTGGTATTTCATTTGATGGTGTATCAATACAAATTTTAAGTAAATTATTAATATCAGTTTCAAATAATTTTCTATCATTATCAGTAATAAACTCATCAAAATTCATACCAAAAAATTTATTTTTATGATTTAATTCATAAGTAATTTGATTAATAAACTTTTTAACTGCTCTAGAAGAAGTTTTAAAATTACTAAAATTATTTAAAGCATTTTTCATATTTGGATCATTACTATTATTCATAGGAGTAACTTCTAAATTTTTAAGAAATTCTATTAATTTAGTATAAAAATTTAATTGAGATAACATAGTAATTTGTACATAATGTGAAGTTACAAATTGTCTTATACTCATAAAATCATTTAAATTATTTAAAATATTTGGATGTTCTAAAACTTTTTCAGTTTGTCTTCCTTCAATATTATTTAATAAATCTGGAGATGATTGTGATAATCCATTTACTATATTCATAAATGTAAAAATTAATTTGTCTAATTTTTCTGAATAATATGATTTAAAATGAATATTATTCCTTTTTGAACTTGATTTACTACTATATTTTTTTTTAAAGAAAATTTTTGATAAATTATTTTGAACATTGTTTATAAAATTTAATTTGCCTTTTCTTTTTTTGAAGTAAGTTATAAAATTTAATATTATTTCACCATAATATAAATAATTTCCTTTTAATGAGGTATAAGGAAGATTTTCATGAAGATGAATTGTTTCATATTTTTTTATTGTTTCTTCTTCTAATGATTTTATTTGTTTATTTAAATTTTGTATATATTGCATTTTTCTCATTGAACAATTTCCCATTTTTTATTATTTTCTTTTTTTTTCATTATTTTTTTTATTATTAAAAATTGAATATTAATAATTATTTTAAAAAATAATTATTTTTTTTTATTTAATTTTCTTAAATTTAAAATTAAATTAATTTTAATGTCAACACCTGAATATTCTTCACAATATAAATTATGTGATTTATCAAATTGGTTAAAAGTAAAAAGACAGAAAATAAAGAAAATTAAAACAATGGATGAAAATAATAAAAATATAAATCCTTCTTTTTTTATTCCTAATAAAAAAAATAGTCCAAATGAAAGATTTACATTTGCATTTAGTGAATTTAATAGAATTAAATCATTTAGAAATAAAAAAAAAGAATATGATTTAAGTAGATATAATACAACTTCAAATACAAATAATAACTTATTATCAAATAATAATGAACCTAAGAAAATGTTATTTAATACCTTTGAAATTAATAATGATAAAAATAATATTAATAATGGAGAAGAATTTGAAACTATTGAAAAAAATAAAAATG
>JAEEGL010259656.1_pt1 | contig 15989 bp, 12 predicted proteins | sample 9134231 | NCBI WGS metagenome assembly JAEEGL01 (sample SAMN16246548, study PRJNA631951) | gut metagenome | biome: gut microbiome; feature: rumen; material: fiber-attached | host: Bos | place: Iran: Karaj | collected 2018-10 | reverse complement strand
TAGCTGCCGGCGAATACCAGTTCCTGGTAGGCGCCTCATCGCAGGACATCAAAGCCACTCTCAAAGCCAACGTCAAGGGTCAGCAAACCAAGGTTAACAACGTGATGAAACCCCAGGGCACGATGAATCTCCTGAAGAGGTAATACCTAATCAAATTTCTAACTATTCCCGCCGCCGATGAGCATCTCCCCAGATCTCACCGGCGGCTTTATAATTCCTAAATTCCGCAGGCCTTCAGCCATGAGGCAATCTCTTCGTGCGTTCTTTCTCTGCCTTGCGTGCCATATCCTAAATAATTTAAAATGTTATTTCCCATTTCGCTCAGGGCAGGGCCAGGTGGTGAACTGAATAGCTACTTCTCCTTACAGTCATGTTAACTTTTATTAAAAACGGAGAGGAAGTAATAAAGGCACATAAATATTTTGTACCTTTACAGCCTGAAAAAGCATTTTGTATTATAGATGACCAAATTAGATTGCGGCTATGTCTTTGACGGCATGAATGAGATCGAGCGCAACGTGAAGCGCATCGTCGATTTCATTATTGCCGCTATTTGCTTGGTTATATTTTCTCCTCTTTTCCTGATTTGCTACATATTGGTCAAGAGAGAGGATGGCGGGCCTGCCATCTTCAAGCAGGAACGCATAGGTCGGTTTGGCCGTCCGTTCTATATCTATAAGTTCCGCTCCATGCGCGTGGATGCCGAGAAGAACGGTCCGGCACTCTATCAGCATGAGAGGGATACCCGCATGACCAAGATTGGCAAGTTTCTGCGTGCTCACCACCTGGACGAGTTGCCTCAGCTGTGGAATGTCCTAAAGGGCGAAATGTCATTCATTGGTCCCCGTCCAGAGCGCGAGTTCTACATCAAGCAGATTATGGAGCGCGACCCGCGCTATGTCTATCTTTATCAGATCCGGCCTGGTGTCACATCGTATGCCACGCTCTATAATGGCTATACGGACACCATGGAGAAGATGCTGCGTCGGCTGGAACTGGACCTGTATTACTTGGAGCACCGTTCCTGGTGGTTCGATGCAAAGATCCTTTTCCTCACCTTTATGAACATCGCCTTCGGCAAGAAGTTCTAAATTTAATAAAATAAGACTTAAATGATTGTACGAAGTAAAGCACCACTAAGATTAGGATTGGCAGGAGGAGGATCTGATGTGTCGCCCTATTGCGATATATATGGAGGATTGGTACTCAACGCCACCATTAATCTCTATGCCTATTGCACCATAGAAGAGACTGATGACAACTCTATTACCATCTGCTCCTACGATGCCTGTGTTAATATGCGATATCCACTCTCAAAGGAATTGACGATAGACGGAGAGGCAAGTCTTATCAAGGGTGTATACAATAGAGTAGTTAAAAACTTTAATCTTCAACCACAGTCTTTCAAAATCACAACATATAACGATGCCCCTGCCGGTTCTGGCTTAGGTACTTCATCGACAATGGTTGTCTGCATCCTGAAAGCTTTTACGGAATGGAAAGGGCTACCCCTTGGCGATTACGAGATAGCCAAGCTGGCCTACGAGATAGAGCGCAAGGACCTGATGCTTAGCGGTGGCAAGCAAGACCAGTATGCCGCCTCGTTCGGTGGCTTTAACTACATTGAATTCATGAAGAACGACATTGCCATCGTCAACCCATTAAAGATTAAGCGCTGGATTATTGACGAGTTAGAAGCCTCTATGCTGCTTTACTTTACAGGCCGTTCACGATCTTCGGCAGCCATCATTGACGAGCAAAAGAAGAACACTGAGAGAGGAAAAAGTGATGCCATCGAGGCAATGCATCGTATCAAGCAGAGTGCCGTTGACACCAAGCTGGCATTACTGAAAGGAGACATCAATGCTTTTGCCAATATCCTGCATGAAGCTTGGGAGAACAAGAAACGCATGGCCAGCCATATTACCAATCCTGTGATACAAGAAGCGATGGACACAGCCATGCAGGCTGGTGCCAAAGCTGGCAAGGTATCAGGAGCAGGTGGCGGGGGATTTATCATGTTCGTGGTGGAGCCAACGCATAAGAAGGCTGTTGAGGCGGCTCTTTCCTCACTTGGCGGCTTTGTCATGCCTTTCAGCTTCAGTGACGGCGGAGCGCATGGATGGAAGATATACGACACAGACAACATCAAGGCATTCTAAAATATGGAAGACAATATCATTAAGCATATCAATACGCTCATTGAGCGTTACCCAATTCTCTTTGTATGTAAAGAATCTATCCAAAAAGCATACGAAATTCTCTGTCAAGCCTATACCGATGGACGTAAGTTGTTGGTCTGCGGCAACGGTGGCTCTGCATCAGACAGCGAACATATCGTGGGGGAACTGATGAAAGAATTCAAACTAAAGCGCGAAGTATTCAAGAGTCAGGCTGATGCTATGAAACAGATAGACCCTGAAATGGGTTACGTACTGGCAGAACACCTACAGGGCGCACTGCCTGCCATTTCGTTGACGGGACACTCGTCGTTGACGACAGCCTTTATGAACGACAGTTTGCCAGAACTCATCTTCGCCCAACAGGTGAATGGTTACGGCAAGCCGCACGATGTATTCTTGGGAATCTCTACCTCTGGTAACAGCCATAACGTACTTTATGCTGCCGTGGCTGCCAAGGCAAAAGGATTAAAAGTCATCGGACTGACGGGACAGAAGACCAACAGGCTGGCTATGCTGTCTGATGTCTGCATTCAGGTTCCAGCTACGGAAACCTACAGGATTCAGGAACTTCATCTGCCCGTCTATCATTGTTTGTGTCTAATGTTGGAAGAACATTTCTTCGGTAACTAAAAATTGTAAGAATATGAAAGTAGTCATCATGGCAGGCGGCATGGGAACCCGTATAGCATCTGTTGTTAACAACATACCCAAGCCCATGATACCCATCGGCGGTAAGCCTATCTTGCAATGGCAGATAGAGAACCTAAGAAAGTGTGGGTTGACAGACATCACATTGGTAATAGGACATCTCGGCCATGTCATCCAGGATTATTTTCAGGATGGCAACAACTATGGCGTACACCTATCTTATTATATAGAAGAGCATCCCTTTGGAACTGCTGGTGCTTTGTTCAAGATGCCAGAAATGACGAACGACTTTCTGCTGATGTGCGGCGACGTGATGATTGATGTCGATTTCAACCGCTTCATCGCCTTCCACCAAGAGCACAGGGCATGGGCCTCGCTGATGGCTCATCCCAACGGACATCCCTACGACAGTTCGCTGCTGGTCACCGAGATACTGCCTCCACAGGCTGAAGGTGCGCTCCCCATAGAGTCACATCGTGTCACCGGATGGCTTAACAAGGAAGACGAACGGCTGTATTACAAGAACCGCGTCAATGCTGGCATCGAAATTATTTCCCCGCAGTTACTTGTTGAGACCAAGAAGCACTTCAAGCCTCGCCACCCAGAACAGCCAGAGAAGATAGACCTTGACCGCGACGTGCTGAAGCCAAATGTCAAGAGCGGACGCATCTATGCCTATGACACTCCGGAATACATCAAGGACATGGGTACACCTGATCGCTACTACGAGGTGACGCATGACCTGAAGAGCGGCAAGATTGCCTCCCGCAACCTGAAGAACAAGCAGAAGGCTGTTTTCCTCGACCGCGACGGGACCATCAATGTCTATAAAGGCTTTCTGACTCAACCCGAGGATTTTGAGCTGATACCGGGTGCTGCAGAGGCCATCCGACTGATTAACCACTCTGGCTATCTTGCCGTCGTGGTGAGCAACCAGCCCATCATAGCCCGTGGTGACTGCAGCTTTAAGCAGTTGCAGACCATTCACAATAAAATGGAAACACTTTTAGGTAAAGAAGGTGCATATATTGATGCCATCTACTACTGCCCGCATCATCCAGACAGTGGGTTCGAGGGAGAGCGTCCTGCATATAAAGTCAGCTGCGATTGTAGAAAACCAAAACCAGGCCTCATATTACAGGCCGCGAAGGAGTGGAACATCGACATTGCAGAATCCTACATGATAGGCGACAGCCAGCGTGATGTTGAGACTGGCAAGAATGCCGGATGCAAAGAATCCCTGCTGATTGAAAGAAACAAAACAAAAGGCTTGCTTCATGCCGTCCATACCATTGTGAAAGACAAGAAATAGAATTTTCTTTTCAATTGTTTGGATACTTTCTCCCAAATGCGTACCTTTGCATAAAATCAAGAAAAAATGAAAAAAGTTCTGTTCATCAATTCAAAGAGGCCCTATCCCATTATAGACGGTGCATCTATTGGGACATTTCAATATTTGGAATTGTTTCATAAACTCGGTTATGAAACAGATTTATTGTATATATCGGAGAATGAAGACCATGATATCGTTCATAAAGGAATTGGTTTTCTTTGTCATCGGATTATGCATTATAGAAGAACCAAGATACAGTCATTTCTGTCGGTTATAAAAGGGTTATTCTGCAATCTGCTTCCCATTCAAGTTAATTATTATTACTCGTCCAGAATTCAGAAATGGGTAAATAGCCATTATCAGAATTATGATGTCATCTACTGTCATAATTTGAGGACTGCTGAATATGCAAGGAATCTGCAAAAGTATAAGATTCTGAATATTGTGGATTCTTTTTCCATGAACTATGAGAATGCCAAGACCAAGACACGCGGGCTATGGCATTGGATTTATTCCATTGATGCCGTCAGGTGTGCTAAATATGAGCAAGTGTTGTTAGGAGTCTTTGACAAGAAACTGATTGTTTCGGAAGTGGATCGCGACTTTATTGCAAGAAGAGCCCAGCACCCCGTAGATATCTGTGTTATAGAGAATTCCGTAGAGGTGGATGAAGGGAAGCACATAGACAATAACCCGGAAGAGCACAATCTTGTTTTTGTGGGAGCGATGAATTATGAACCCAACGTTACGGCAGTCAAGCACTTCTGCCAGAAAGTATTACCAGCCATTGTGAATGCTTTTCCTGATGTAAAATTTTACATCGTAGGGAAGACCCCTTCTCCGGATGTTCAGGCTCTGAGTTCTGAGAATGTCATTGTTACAGGATTCGTGGATGATATATGGACGTATCTGAAAAAGGCATCTGTTGTCGTCGCTCCCATGTTATCAGGTTCAGGCATTCAGAACAAAATCTTACAAGCACTTGCTGTTGGTGCCTGTGTCGTTACCACGCCTGATGGCTTTGGCGGACTGAAATCAGATATCGGACAACCTTTTGTCGCAGAAAACGATGCGGAAATGATCAGTTGTATTACCGATTTGTTTGCACATCCGGATTCCCGGCGTCAGCAGGGATTATTGTCCATCCAATATGTTAAGAAGTATTACTCCAAAGATATCATCTGCAAGAAATTCAAGGACTTTCTGAACGCTTAGTTTTCGCTGGAAGTTATATATACTATGATAAGTGTTTGCATGGCCACCTATAATGGTGGTAAATATATTAAGGAACAGGTAAGCTCTATTCTGAGTCAACTTTCCTGGCATGATGAATTAATTGTTTCGGACGATGGCTCGTCAGACGACACCGTCAGTATACTGCAATCGTTTGATGATGACAGAATACAGATATTAGAGGGGCCTCGGTGCGGATTGACGTATAATTTTGAGAATGCCATTCGTCATGCCCGTGGCGAGTATATTTTTCTTTCCGACCAAGATGATGTGTGGGAGCCACAGAAGGTTGAGCGCATGTTGGTAGCTTTGGCTGAAGCAGACTTGGCAGTAAGCGACGCGTGGATAGCTGACGAAAATGCACTAAGTACCGGACGTTCCCTGTATGACTTAAGTACCCCGCACAGCGGTTTCTTCCGTACGGTGTACCATTCCAGTTATATAGGGTGTTGTATGGCTTTCAGAAAGTCCATCCTAAAGAAGCTGTTGCCATTCCCACCCCATATTGTAATGCACGACTACTGGATAGGGCAAATAGCCGACATGTACTATAAAACAACATTTATTCCGGACAAGTTGCTGTGTTATCGTCGTCATGGCGCTAACACATCAGCACTGACCACGGGCAAGAGTCCCTTATCGCTGCGACAGAAAGTGACCTATCGCTTCTGGATTGTTTATTATGCTGTTCAGCGTCGTTGGAAAGTTTAATAACTGTTGGCTATTACTGCCAGTTTGAAAAGGAGCCATGTCTTTAGGTCTCCACAGTGGAAGCGAGAATCAAACAATAGTCGGATGCGCAACTTGATATTAGTTTTCGCATCAATGAACAAATTAAGTATCTCCTGATGTTCTTGGGGTAATTTGTTCTGGTATCCTGCACGGAGCTCTTGGGCAATCTTTGAACGGATTTGCTCTCGTTGGAATACGCGGTGTAGCCGTAGCCTCCATTCCTTCCACTTGCTGTCGTGCAGCCCTAAGACATTATGGGCATGTTGCCGATAAAGTATGTATGGGATTTTGTCGAAAACAAGATATCCGTTAAAGGCAGTTGTGAGATTGACAAGCCAACGATCGTGCATGTCCAAAAATGTGGGATGGTGCGACAGTGCAATGTTTCGCAGCTTGTTATTAAATACCATTGTGCAGCCACTGGCATAGGCATAAACAAGCGATTCGCCGAAAGTGAGCCTTGGGTGTATGAGGGGGTAAGGAATCGGTTGGAGCGTCTCGTCCGTTTGCATAGTCTGCGAGAAATACAGGGCTGGTATGTCACCATCGTCCTGAAGTTGGCAAATGCCTTGGTATAGCTTCTCAGATAACCAGACATCGTCTTGGTCGGAAAAGGCATAGAAGTCGCTGGACGGTGCTACTCGCAGCAAATGAAGAAAACTGTACTTGGGCCCCATGTTTTCACCAGTGTAGTACTTGAGGAATCCTTTTTGCTGGTATTCTTCTAATATGTTGATGGTTCCGTCCTTTGAACCGTCGTCGCGGGCAATAAGCTGTACGTCGACACCCTTTTGGGTGAGGATGCTGTCAATCTGTTCTCTGAGATATTGCTCGCCGTTGTAGGTGGACATCAGTACCACCACACGGGGTTTCCTTATGCTTGGTTCCATATTCCTGAAGCTGTTCCGTTAATTATTTTCTTTAACTGAATGCAGTTTACGATGAGTCCGGGGATGTTCACCAGACACATGACACCCATGAAGTATAGAATATCGTGCTTCCATGCAACTACGGCACAAGACAGTGGTATAAACAGGATGGCAGCCGTGATGGTGGTTAACAACTGTAGGCGCAATTTCCCAAAACCGTTGAGCATATAGCTGTAGCGCATGCTAAATATAAGAATGAGATTGTAAACAGCCATAAGTACGCTGAACCATATGTCTATTTTTACGTCACTGCCAATCCAAATGGCATAGACAATGTTGGAGCAGACGGTCATTAGTATGGCGCAGATGAGTATTAGCAGTGTCATCAGGTCTAATTTCTTGGAGGCATCCTTAATCCATGCCATGTCGTTTCGCTCATAGGCATCTGTTGTAGCATTCCAATAAGGGGTACAAATCACTGTGAAGATGGCTTGTAAAAGGAAAAAGTAACGATACGTGATTTGGTATGGTGTTACCATCGCCGGATTGAAAAGCTTTGAGATGAGAATATTGGATGACATGAAAAGCACCACGCCGGAGATTTGCAGTACAAAGAATTTGACACCTAAAGTCATCACTTCCTTGGCTTTTTTGAAACTGACCTGTTTCCAGGTGGGGCGTAAAAAAGGATATTTGAAAAAAAATGTAATAGGATAGGCAATCAAATAAACAAGAAATGGAGACATAGTGTTTACAAGCGCAATGTGCAGGAGTGAGTGGCTGCCCATGAGATAGACAATGTATGTGCCAATAAGCGCCAGAGTTTGCCCCGATGCCACTAACAGGTTATTGACAGCCGGGAGCTGCAGTCCCATGTATACGTTTCCAGTCAGTTTCAAGATAAAAGTAGTACATACCAGCATGATGGTCACTATGAGCACTCTGTCCAAATAGAGAATCTTTTGTGGCATGACGTTCAGGAAACTATAAGTATCGCATAATAATGTCAGAGTACATAATATAATCATGCAGGGAATCATGATGCAAAGTAGCATGGCAAAGGCAGAGGACACAAGTTGCTGGGCATGAAGTGTGTCTTCATGAGCCAGATAAACAGCTAGTTTGTTCCTTAAACCATTTCCCAAACCGATGTCCATATTGTCTATCCACAGCAGAAGACTGCTAATAGTAAGCCATACACCATTAGTGTACTCGCCTAAACAATTGAGTGTAACAGGCACAATGAGTAGTAAGACGAGAGCTGACCATCCTTTGGCAAAAAATGACACAATGATATTCTTGCGTAGGAGTTGGGTACGATGGTTTTCTGTTTCCTTAGTCATGTTAAAGAGATAGTTTGATTGTATTCTGACAGGCTAAAGTAATGAAAAATGCAAATTCCAAAACGAACACAATATTTTGGAAAACATTCTCTTGATAGAATTGCAATATAAGAATTTGAGCAAAGAAAGTATACATGCATGTTGCTACCGTATTCCCATTCTGGTAGAGTCGGTAGAGCCAGCCGCATACGACACCATATATCATGGAAAAGAAAGCTACTCCCCTATAGCCAAAATCTATGTAGAATGGCTGAAAAACTGTATAGACATTTGTCTTGACAGGAACCCAGACGTTCTCTTGTATCTTTTCTTTCTCGATAATTCCTGTAATGCCAAGGCGTTTAAGAAAATGATAAATAGTTTCGAAAGTGTTGGCACCAAACTGTTGTGTGACATCCGTTTGGAGTTGACTGAAGGCAACTGGCGGTGAGAGAATATACATGGATATGAAGTCTATCAGCGTTGTTTCGCTTGCGTCATAATTTTTATCGGTGCTTCGTTGGACGTTGAAAATGAAGAAGAAGATCATGATGGCTGCCCCTGCAATGATGATGGTTCTCATCTTGATGATTTGTTTTTCAAACAGCACGAAAACGATGCAGATGAAGACAAAAAACATGGTCCCCTTCTCCATGATGGCCAATGCATTTAACAAGCATTCTATTGTAAGAGCAATTACCTGCCATAGTGGGACTTTGGGATATGCCCATAATGCAACAACAAACAAAGCCTCATTGATTACAGCAGAGTGGTTCAGCAATCCTTGTCCTTCACCATAGACAGCCAATACCCTGATGTTGTTCAACAAGTCATCAGTGCTGAACGCCATGACTGTCTGCATTATTCGGTATACGTATAGCGGAGTAATAACAAGCGAGATAATAAAAAAGAAGTTGAAAAAAAAACTGTTGAATTCGAATGAGTGGTCTGCTGTAGTTGATGGCGGGTTGGATGGCAGTAGGTTGTAAGTGGTAATCGCACAAAAACAAAATATGGGTAGCCAAAGGAAAAAAGCGTTATAGAACTGGTTTGTGATAGGGTACAAGTCTGTATCAAGAATATAATATAAAGCCAGAATGGCAGCCCATACAGTGATGCTGAGTGCCCAAGGTGATGTGATGTTTCCCCAGCTGATGCGTCGTAATAGTACCTTACATTTCTTATATTGTCTGATACCATAAGTCAGCAGAAATGCAATGACAAGAAAACTAAGTAGATAACTGATAAAGTAGCTGTTGGGCTGGCATGGAACGCAATTATCTTCAACAACCGCAAATGATGTGTAAGAGCGTTCCTTGAGTGAAAGTTGGCGCACATATTGTGTGGCGGCATCTTTATATTCCTCGTAGGCTATCTTTGCCTCCTTTTCCAGCATGTACTTTTGTTGGTTGACTTGTTGGCTTGTCGATCTGTTATGTGAATCGGCAAATGATGTATAATCGCTTTCAGCTTTTATATATTTGTCGTTAGCATTGTTCATCTCGTTCAATGCGTTTTGTAAAGCAGCATCGGTCATTTTGTGCCGATAAGCTGTCACAATCTCTTGCAGATGCGCTGTGATGCTATCAAGCATCTGATAGGCTACAACAGGATCGCGGTCGCTGAAGCTGATGGTGAGTGTGGCTTGCTTCCCACTATAATTATAAACAATGTGGTCTTGTATGGCATCGATGGTGTCCTCTTCACCAAGATACTCGCCATAGGTCATGCCCTTATCAAATAGCATCTTACGGGAAATAGCCCTTGCAAAGTCTTCTGTTTTCAAGACTTTACAATATACCTCCATATCATTCATTCCCTTGTTGTTACTGCCAGTTGTTTCTTTGATGTGAGCTTTTATGGAATTTATCCCAATAGCCAAATCGACCTCTTTATATTCATCGCTTAACTTGGTTACAGCAGAATACTCCTTAGGGAGGCACAGCCATACTGCTATGGCCAGCAGTGTGGCTACGAGGGTAGCACTTGCATATGGATGTCGTTTAAAGAACTGCACTTTCATGATTGTACCCATCAATATTTTATGATAAAATTACAAACTGATGATCTTTTCATGATTCTTCCATGCCAGCATACCTGAGCGAAGCGTGAATCCAAGGAACATCCAGATTATCAATATGATAACCTTTGGTAAGCCACTATGCTTATTGGGAATAGTTGCTTCTTGGACAATAGTGAATGCTGGTGTACGTTCTTGTACTTTTGCTTTTGCAAGTTGCAATTGTTCTGTTACTTGTTGGTAGATATGGTATTTCAGTTGCATCTCATTTTCCATGTCGTCAATCTTAGACTGTACGGAGTGTAGCACAACATTACTGTTAGCATCACAATAAGCGGCATATACCTGTCGAGCTTTAGTATATTGCACTTGGGCATCCGAGAAAAGTTTCTGCATGTATTCTAAGTCAGTCCGAGCTTTTTTAGTGCGATAGTCTGTGATAGCCTGTTGTAAGTGCACTTGAACAGAATCTGCAATTATCGCTGCGATAAGTGGGTCTTGGTCTTTCACGACAATCGTGATGACGTTGGTTTTCTTGTCAACGGAACAGGCTATGCTTCTTTTGATTTTCTTTGCTATTTCTTCTTCTTTCTTCGTGAGATGGCGTGGATTAACTTGGTGATTTGGACAAGTTTTGTCATCATCAGACATTTTTTCAAGGATTGTATCGATTATGGCCTTAGGATACTCTGGAATAGTTGGTTTCTTATGTTTCTGGATATATTCCATGTAGGAGTATGTTTCATTGGTTTTGCTCTTTGTCACTTTTACTGGGAATAATCCGACAATAAAACCTGTAGAGCCCATTAAATCAGGATATATTTCGGGATATAATGCGTCACCAGTCTGTCCGATTTTCAAATTCATACCTACCAAAGAGGCCAACGAGGATATGCTTCCAGAAAAACCTTGGCCAGATTCTTCAGGCGCAAGAATAACAGTAGACTTATAGACCTTTGGATTAACGAAAGCTAACGCTACTCCAATAAGCCCAGCGATAAAAGAGAAAATACAAATTTTCTTACGGTCGGCATAGAGAATCCTAATTGTTTCTGCGATATTTATATTAATGATTTTTTTCTTCTCTTCCTTCATATAGATTCTTTCGTTTTTACTTCTTCAGCAAATTGTGATTATTTCTATTTTGCAGTCATGTTTCTTAGTCTTGGAGTCATAGTTGATTCCGACTAAAATAACCTTGCCTCCGTATTGGGCGACCTTGCCTGTATATTCTTTTTGGTGAATCTGGTCTATGGCGGCATGAGCAGACTTGTCGTATTTCAGTTCCAGCAGAATAGCTGGCTTGCCAACATTCTTACGGGGCATCAGTACGAGGTCGGCAAAGCCTTTCCCCGTGGGTAGTTCCCGATAGAACGTATAGTCGTTTTTGGCATAATGGAAAGCAATAGCCAGTACACAAGCCAGTGAATTCTCATCGTTATAGCTCAGAATACTGGTGTTCTCATCGTGCGCTAAATCAACGCCGCGTGCCACGGTATCAGAATCACCATTGAGAACTGCCTGTAGCAAACTCTGTGACTCTGTAATCGAAGCAATAACCTGTTGCCAACTGGTGTCCTTGATGGCATTGACCAGCTCTCCCTCTACTTCACGGTTGGGCACGTAGCACTCGCTGTTGTCCCAGTCGAAGGCCAGATAGCCCAGGTGGATGAGGACTGTAAGCACATCATCCTTACTCCTGATGACGGACATGTCGTTTTGGAAACCGGTGGGGTCAACATTGCATCGTCCCCCTGCCAGCATCTTGATGATGTCGTCTTTCAGGCCCTTGTAGTTCATCTGAATGTAAGATGCAACAGCATCGTATGCTCCTGTGCTGGCCCAGTAGCTGCGGCAACGGCCCTCCCAGAGTGCTTGCATCACGGAGTTGGGGTTGAAGATGGATGGCTCGCTGCCAATCTTGTAGCCGTCATACCATTTTACCATCTCGTCAAAGTCGGCTCCTTCGCTATGGCAGAGTGTTTCTACCTCTTGCTTGGTGAATCCGAAGAGTCCTGCCAGACGGCCTGGATTCACCATTGAGTATTCCCTGAAATTGTTCAGCGCAGATTCCGTCTTGTACTTCTTGATGGGAAGAATGCCTGTCATATAAGCACCGGCAAAGACGCTACTTGTATTCCCCCCCTTGAACATACGGCGCAGCCAGTTGACATAGTCATCCATGGCTTTCGTACCTGCCTTGAATTCTCAGCAGATGGCATCCCATTCGTCGATGATGAATAAGAACTGCTGCTTTTCCGCAGTTGAAATCCGGATGAGCAGTTCCATGAGGTCATCTGTTTCGCTTGTGTAAACATCGGGGTATGCAGCATGTATGTCGGATTTTAAATCTTCATCGATGTGCTTTACAATACTTTCATCCTTATATCGTGTCACGAAGTCAGACATGTCTATGTAGATGACTGGATATTTGTTGAGATGTTTCTCAAACGAGGCATCCTTGGCAATCTTTAAATCCTCGAACAAGTGACGTGAGTCACACGAATGGTCGTAGTAGGCATTGAGCATCTTGGCTGCCATTGACTTGCCGAATCGTCGGCAACGGGTGACACAACTCATACAACGCTCGGTGTTAAGCGTACTGTTGACAATAGCGATGAGCATAGATTTGTCAACGTACTCGCTATTGCGGGCACGCTGAAATCCGGAATTGCCTATGTTGATATATCGTCCCATATATGGATTATTTCAGTAGGTTGGCAATGGTGGCGAACATGGTGCCGAGGGATGCTGCGCTGGTGCCAATGCTGAGCCACTGCTGTAGACCGAGGGTTTGGCGCTGCTTCTTGGTGGGCACCACTATCTGGCAACCGGGGGCTGGCTTGTGCTTGCTGTCTGCACGGGCTACCATGCCGTTCATATAGATGATGATGGTTTGACTCTTCTTGGCAGCGGAAGTGGTGCCACCGGCAAGTTTGATGTAGTAGTCGGTGTCTTTGCCTTCCTTGAAATAGACGGTATTGGGATAGAGCACTTCACCATTGATCTTGACGGAGCCGTCATAGCGGGGCACGACAATGCGGTCACCCTCGCGCAGAATGGGGTCATCATCGCTGCCTGGATTTTTCAGTGCCTTGTCGAGTTCGATACCTACAGGATAGGTGGTGTTTACCATGATTTTACGGATGTCGATAGAGTCCTTTCTGGAATTTCGCTGTGCGGTTTGCAGCACGGTCTCCATCATTTCATGTTCCTCTCGGGTCATCTGCCGCAGCAGTTTGGTACCTTCCGGGTAGGCGCGATTGGTCAGTCCGCCAGCTTGACGAATGATGTCGGTGAGTCGCTGATTCTTGTCGGAGAGGGCGTAGATGCCTTCAAACTGCACTTCGCCTTCGATGGTGATGTTGAGCAGTTCGGTAGAGTTTGGACTGCGCCGTACATAGACCTCATCATAGGGCTTCAAGTGGAAGTCCGGTTGGTCGGCAATGGTGAAGTTGTCGGAGAGTTTGAAACTGAAGGTCTCAGCAATCTTGTTTGCCGACTCTGTGGCATGTGGGTCGTTAATTCGGCGAGCTACATCGACCTTAACCAGCGAGGCGGCATCTGTAGGGCCACCGGCCTGTAGGATAAGATCTTCTACAGTCTCGTTGTCAGCATACTTATAGACACCGGGGTGGAGCACCTCTCCGCTGATGGTGACGGTCAGCATCTGGTTGCGCTCTTCGTGGCTGGCAACAAAGAGAACATCCTCGTTTCTCAAGGGCACATCAGGTGCCGTACCTTCCAGAATGCCGCCGATATCTATACTTAGAACTTCCTGTGTGCGGTCATACTTCATGCGGTGCATGACGGCATGCTGGGCTATGGCACCCTCGGTCAGTCCGTCGGCGGCCTCTATGAGGGCCTTGACAGTGCTGATATTGTCACTTAGCTGGTACATGCCGGGACGGAACACGGCTCCTTGGATTTCAACCATGTTCTCATAGCGGTTGAGAGTGGAGTCAACGCCGACGGAGTCCTGGTCCTTGAGTTTGAAACCATTGAGGTCAAATTCACCCACGCTGAATACAGAATAGCGGCTGCCTGCCTTGCGGTTGATACGGATGGCCTTGGTGTAGGCATCACCGGTGAATCCGCCAGCATAGCGGAGTAGCGTGGCGGCACTCTCGCCATTCTTCATCTCGTAATACATGGGGCGCTTCACCTTACCGGTGATATTGACCAGCGCCTGGTAGGGGCTGACGGTGATGACATCGTTGTCCTGCAGACGTACGTCACCAGTAAGCTTGCCATTGAGCAGAAAGTCATAGACATCGACATTGCTGAGCAGACGGCCCTGGCGATATACCTTCACGCTGCGTAGCGTACCGATGTCGTTGGGGCCGCCCGCCATGTAAAGAGCATTATAGACGGTGGCAAAGGCCGACATGGTATAGGTGCCGGGGGTTTTCACCTCGCCCATCACGCTGACGGTGATAGTGCGCGTCTGGCCAAGGGTGAGGTCAATCTTTGAACCTACATAGCGTGGACCAATAACATTTCTCAGGCGCCTCTTGGCCTGACTGACTGACAGACCACCCAACTCTATGACACCAATATCTTCTATGGTGATGGTGCCATCGGGCGAGATGACTTCTGTAATGCTTTGCTGAGAAGCTCCCCAAATATCAATGTTGACGGCATCACCAGGCCCCAACTGGTAGTTCTGGGGGGTGGCCAAGTTCATAGAACTCTCGAAGGTAAGGTTCTTGTTGTTGAAGATATCGTGGCCAAAGATCTTGCACTTGGACTGTGGCTTCTCATGGTGATATTTCAGCGAGTCGGGCATCATGAAGTCCATAGTCTTGTCCATCTTTTCAACACTCTGCTGACTATTTTCGCCGTTGTTTCCGCGCATACGACTCTTTGACTGCTGCGTACCAGCAGTATTGTCTTTGCCACCTGATACCTCGTCCTGTATCTGCTTCTGGTATTTCTTCTGGATTCGGTGTATCTGTTCAATGGTCACACCGCGCTGCATGAGTTCGGTGACTATCTGCTGTCGCGACGCCCCCTGTGCGTTTTGTTTTACAACATAGTCCATTATCTGATTGTCAGTCATGCTTGACTGTGCCCATCCAGCTACTTCTGCCATCAAGAAGCAGGCTATTATTGTGATTAGTCGTTTCATTTATTTAAATAATTATTAATACAACATGCTACGAGGGTCATTTTTGTGCAAAAGTACAAATTATTTAGGAGATAATATATCAAAATCAAAAAAAACTATAATTTTTCACACTAATTTGTGATACAGGTATCTTTTAGCTGAACAAATTGATTGCAGTAACAACTGTTTCAGCTTCTTCGGCCGTAACAACCTGATTCAGCGGGATAGACAGTTCCTGCGCATGAATCTTTTCGGTAACAAATGTTCAGGGGTTTTGTGAATATTTGGAATTATTTCTCCGAAAACGTGACGCCCTTGCGGTACTCCACCATCTTGCCCTCGCGCTCGCAGAACTCGCGCAACGCCTTGATGTCCGCTCGGCTTGGCCGCTTGGCTCGTCCAAGAATACTATTTTTCCAGAATTTCTGTTCCATCGTCAGTGAATTTGCTAGCGTTACCACAAGTAATCTTCGACATAACCATTAAACTCTATGGGATGCTGCCAGCCGTAGCGGATGGCTGCCTGACGGATATATTGC
>JAEEGL015061099.1_pt1 | contig 15990 bp, 11 predicted proteins | sample 9134231 | NCBI WGS metagenome assembly JAEEGL01 (sample SAMN16246548, study PRJNA631951) | gut metagenome | biome: gut microbiome; feature: rumen; material: fiber-attached | host: Bos | place: Iran: Karaj | collected 2018-10 | reverse complement strand
CTTCTCCTCTTATATTATTAATATCTTCTTCTCTCCTATTATTATTTTCTTCATCACTCATATTATTATTTTCTTCTCCTCTTATATTATTATTTTCTTCTTCTCTCCTATTATTATTTTCTTCATCACTCTTATTATTTTCTTCTCCTCTTATATTATTATTTTCTTCTTCTCTCCTATTATTATTTTCTTCATCACTCTTATTATTTTTTTCTTCCTCTTTCAAATAATTATATTGTTGATTATCACTAATTTCATTGTTATCATAATCTCCTGCTTTTTTATCATAATGATTTTTTTCAAAATTTTGGGTTATTTGATTTTGTCCATTTTCTCCTTGAGTTATTAAATTTGAATTTGTTTGATAGTTTTTAGATTTTAGATTTGCATTAACTTCTGAAATATTTTCTTCTTCATGTATGAATTGAATTTCATCATTATTTTGAACTAATGTTCCATTGATACATTGAAATATATCTTCTCCTAATTCAGCAAAAACTTTTTGACAATCTGCACCCATTTTTTTAAACAAATTTATAATATTGATATAAAATATTTTTTTGAAATAATTTTTCATATAATAATATTCATTAAAAAATTATAATTTTTTGAATGATATCAAATTGAAGAATAAGAATATATTAAATACTTTTTTAACTTATTGTTTTTTTTATTTATCATTAATAAAAAATATCTTCTAAAAAAATAGGGAAAAATAGTCTGAAAAATAAATTAAAAAAATTAATTAAAAAAAATTCATTCTATTCCAAAAAAACTTCAAAAAAAAAAATGACAAACTTAAAACTCCAATTCTTCTATCATAAACTCCTGTTTTTTAATAATGATTTTTTTCAAAATTTTGGGTAGTTGATTTTGTTTATTTTCTCCTTAAAATCAAGAAGAAAATAATTATAAAAACCAAATAGAGAAAGAAAATATGTTATATTCTCAAGAAAATGAAAGATTAAAAAATGAACAAAGAAACCAAAGAAATAGATTAATGGAGAAAAAGAACCAAATAGAAAATGAGGAATTAAGAGATAATTATAAACAAAAATATGATATGAAATATGAAAGAATTTTATCTCAAATTAAAATGAATGGTCAAAATAGTTATATTAAAAATTAAAATAAAAAAGAAGAAATTTTAAAATTCAAAAAGATAATAAAATTAATTCTATGCTTTTAAATAATAAAAATCAAGAAACATTAGAAAAATTAGATTTGGAGAAAAACAAAATCGAAAAAGAAAAAGAAATAAAATGAAAAAAATAAAATTAAAATCAATGAATGATAATAATAAATATGAAGAAGATAAGGATAGACATTGAAAATTCTCATATAATAGAAATGAAAAAAAAAAGAATTAGAATAAATGATGAAAAAAATGAAATTATGAATGAATCTAAAAAAAAAATGAAAATGAATTAAATATATTCCAAGATAATAATAAAACAAAAATTAATGAAAACAAAAGTTGATGATACAAATGATGGATCTTCAGATGATGAATAATACTAAATTAATGTTATATAAATATTTTAACCATTAAAAAAAGAATATGAACCACCTTTTTATTTATTATTTAAGTAATGTTTAAATAAAATAAGTAGAAATTATTTTTGTTCTTGTTCACCAATTTTAAATTAAAAATTGTAGATGTGTGAAAAATATGCAAAATGATTTGTGTATATATGGGAGAAAAAGAAATTTTTCATTGGGAACTCTCTTTCAAAATAAAGTTAAAAATGTTTTGAAAAATTTATGTTAAATATATTTCTGTTTATAATAATATAAATAAAAGTAATATACATATCATTTATTATCAAAATAAATTAATTACATCTTCTGAAATACTTTGAGTTCATTAAAGAATGAAAAAAATACAAAAAGGATTTAGAAAATAATATTTCAGTTGGAAAAAAAGAACAATGAATAAAAAAACAAAAAAAAAAGTTGTAAAAAATTTGAAGAAAAAAAATTAAAAGAATAAAAAAAAGAAAAATATAATTAGAAAACATAAGAAAGCACATTGGAAAAGAAAAAATATTATAATTTATATTTTTCAAATGAATAAAAAGAAATTTTGGAAAAAAAATGAAATAAAGAAAATAAAATTGTTGGCGGAACAAAAAAAATGAATTTAGAATAAGTCACAGAAATTTAAGAATATTCAATAAAATTATAAATTATGATAATTGGATATTTTTATTTAGTTTAAATCAAGTTATAAATAAATAAAAAGATTATTTTATTGATTATAAAGTGACATATTTTTAGAAATTGAAATTATTTTCATAACTAATTCAGCTTTTTGTTTCAATTCATTAAGTTCAATTTCTTTATTTGCTTCAAATTCTTTTTTTAAAATTAATAATTCGGATTCTATCTTTTGTTTTTCTAATTCTTTTTTATTTTTATATTCGAGTAATTTAATTTTATTCTCATTATATAATTTATTTATAATTTCTTTTTTTTTTAATTCTATTTCAGAATCTAATTTTTCTTTTAATAATTCAATTTCTTCATTTAAATTAAAAATATCTTTTTCTAATTGAATTAATTCATTTTCTTTTTTTAATTTACGATTTTCATATTGATTTATAATATTTTTTATTTGTCTTTCATAATTTTTTCTATTAATTTCTTCTTCATTATTATATTTACTTTTAATATTTTCATATTCTTTTTGATTAACATCTTTGATATTATTCAATTCATTTTTTTTATTTTGATACATATTCTTTTCTTCAATAATTTCTTTTTCAATAGAATTTATACCTTCAAAACAAGATTTACATTTACCTAATTCATTTCTCATATAATTAAAATCATCATAATCAGAACCGTTAAAACAAGCACCAAAATGAGGATGGGATTCAATTTTTTCTTGTAATTGTGTGGCTTTATATAAATTATGACCCATTAAATCTGAATTTATTTGATAGATTTCAGAATTTTGATTTGTATTAATCTCTGAAATATTTTCTTCGTCATGTATGAATTGAAATTCATCTTTATTTTGCTCAAGTGTTCCATTGATACATTGAAATAGATCTTCTCCTAATTCAGCAGAAACTTTTTGACAATTTGCACCCATTTTTTTAAAAAAAAGGGAAATAAATTTTTTTTTAAATAATTTTTCATATTATAATATACATTAAAAAAATATATTTTTTGAATGATATTAAATTGAAGAATAAGAATATATTAAATACTTTTTTAATTTATTGTTTTTTTATTTATCATTAATAAAAAAAAACTTCTAAAAAAAATACGAAAAAGTTCTCAAAAAATTAAATTAAAAAAATTAATTAAAAAAAAATTCATTTATTCCAAAAAAACTCCAAAAAAAACAATGACAAATTTAAAACTCCAATTTTTCCTCCAAATCTTCCTTTTAATCCTTCATCAAATAGTCTGTGACAAAGACTTATATAAAATATTAGAAATAAAGTGTGATGCAACTCAAAATGAAATAAAGCACAAATACCGTCAACTTTCTAGAATATACCATCCAGACAAAAATAAATCACCAGAAGAGGCTGAAAAAAAATGAAATAAATGAAGCTTACTAAATATTATCAGATGCTAAAAAGCGTCGATTGTATGATAGAGGTGGAATGGAAGCATGAATAGAGAGGATCAAATGGAGAGACACGACCCTTTTGACATTTTCGACATCTTCACTGGAGGAGCCCATAGGCGATCTAGACAGGATCTTAACCGTGGAGAGGATATGAGTGTGAAAATACATGCATCCCTTAAGGACTTGTATATGGGAAAGGAATATGAGTTTACATATTCTAGATATGCGATTTGTCCTCATTGTAGAGGAAATGGAGCTGATTCATATGAAGATGTAGAAACCTGTTATAAATGTAATGGACAAGGAGTGTATATGGAAACTAAGAGATTGGGACCTGGATTTATTCAATAAATTCAAAAGATTTGCCTAAAATGTGGAGGAAAAGGGAAAATGATTAAGAAAGAATGTCATGAATGTCATGGAAAAAAAATAATTAATAGTTTAGAAGAAATGACCTTATTTATTGAGAAAGGAATGGAAAATGGAAGCGAAATTAAATTTGAAGAGTTTGGAGAAGAAAAACCTGATAAAGATCCTGGACATTTAATCTTTATATTTGAAGAATTGCCTGATAAAATATTTAAAAGGGAAAAAGATAATTTAAGAGTTGATATGTTTATTACTCTTAAGGAAGCTTTGATTGGGTTTGAAAAAGAAATTATTCATTTAGATGGACATAAAGTTCCCATTAAAAAAAATTCTGTTTCTCAACCTGGGGAAGTTATTAGAATTAAGAAAGAAGGTATGCCTATTCATAATAAGGGAGATAATGGGAATTTACTTGTTACTTTAAAAATAAAATTTCCTGATAAATAAACTCAACAACAAAAAGATAAATTATATTAATTTTTCAATAAGAGAAGTTATTGGTAATAAAGAATAAAAAAATGATATTTTAAAGTATCAAATATATTTTTTTATTTTTAAAATGACATTTTTATACATTAAGAAAAAATAATGATTCTAAAAAAATAATTTAATCTTAATAAATATTTATTCAAATCTTTTTTATATATTCCTATAAATAATAATTTACTTTCAAACAAATTTTTTCTACATTTTATGATGAATTTGCAATGAATATATAAGATTAGCTCAACATGCATTTTTTCCTAACTTTAAATCATTTAATATGAGAAAGAGAAGGATTTTGATAAGATAATTGGGTAAAATTGTGACTTAAGAAATTGCCAATTTTTCTGGTTATTGAGTTTTTGAAAAATATCAATTATTTTTATTATTTTTTAATTATGAGTTTAAAATATAAAATAATATGACAAAATCTAATGATACTTTATTATATTAAATTTGTGAAAATTTAATCAATTAATTAAAACCTAAAAAATGAAATAAAATACAATTTTGAAATCACAATTTAATATTTATAAAATATATTTATTTTTTCTATAAAAAAGTTGGAAAAATTAATTTAACATTTATAAACAATTATTATTAATGGTTTTCTTTTTTTCTCATTCATAAAATGTTTTCTTTAATAAAAGAAATGAAACTTTAATTTTATTATTGTTAAAAAATCATAAAATAATGTATCTAACAATTAAATAAATAAAAATTTTTTAAAAAATGAAAAATATTATCCCTTTAAAAATATGAATCCAACATACATTTCAATGAAAATATTAAGATTTTTTTTTTGATTATCAATTAAATTATCCCTATTTTAAATTTAATTATATAATATTCAATATTTTTCCTTTTTATTCAAAATTACTTATTTTATATAAAGATAAATATTTAAAACTTTGATATTTTATAAAGCCTCTATTTCTTTAAAAATTAAATATAAATGAATGATGAATTAAAATATCTTCTTCTATTTGAATCAATTACTTTTCTTATTATCTTTTTTTTTACAATATATAAAACAGCCCAATATATAGAAAAAAAGAAAAAAAAATACTGTGCTGATTATTTTGTTCATTTTATTTTTGTAATATTTATGACATTCTCTGTTTGGTTATCTTGTGTATTAATAGGTGATATTGCTGTGTTTATGCTTAAATATTATGGAAATAAAAACCTAAATTATCCTAAAATTGAAAAAATAATATCACAATTTTATTCGACTTTTAATTTAATACTATATGGTTTTAAAATTTTAATTTTACCTTCATTATTAGATTATGTTGAAAATCAATCTTTTTCAATTTTTAAATCTTGCTGTATCAATTGTAAAAAATTTTTCTGGATTATTATAATGTTATTATCAGTAATAGCAATTGGAGCATTAATATATTATGTTTTATTCAAATACTTTCAAATTGATCTTTATGAAATATATGATAATAATTATTCATATATATTAAACAATGTATTAAATTTTTATGGGTTAGTTGAAATTTATTCATATTTATCAGTGTATATTGTTGATATGCCATTCCATATGAAAGGAAGAAAAATTTGTAAATGTTCAATTTATGAAAGTTTTTGTTTTTGTTGTTGTTGTGGAGCCACCACAAAAAGTTTAGACGAGTATAGTGTAGATTATGTATCTTGGGGACTAGGTAAAATTGAAGCTTATAAAAATAAAGTTGATAAAGATGCAGAAACTGCAAAAAATCATTTAAAATATGCATATAATCAATATAAAAAAAATAATAATACTGAAGAAGCCCAAATAATTAAAATTGAACTTGAAAAAATAAATGTTAATGATATTGAAGATTATGAAAGTGATGATAAAAAATATATAAAATATTTTAAAAGAAATGGCCAAGATTTTGATGAAATAGTAGATCATGAATTAAGAAAAATAAATCTTCAGGAATTAAATAAAGATAAATATACTTATTTAAAAGAAAAATATTTGAAATATTCAAAAGGTCCAAAATCAATTTGTTGTGGATGTCTTCCATGTTATATATGTTGTAGAAAAAATTATAAAGCTATTGGACATTATTTTTGTTGGATGTTTATATTATTATTAGAAGTGTTTAACCTTTATATAATGTTATCACAAAAAACTCAAGATCATAGTGTTTTCAATACTGAAGAAGAAAAAAATAAAATGACTAAAGATGCTGTTAATAATGAAATATATATTTATTGTGGTTTATTATTTGTTACTACTAATGTTTATTTGATCGGAATTTTTTATGGGATGTTTAAAAAGAAAAAATTCTCCTTATATATGTTTATGGTAAAAAATAAAACTAATTCGATTTCATTAATTAATTTTTTAAGAGCTTATATTTCTATGATCTTCCCCCTTTATTATATTTCTACTGCTTTTTTTAACAGAAAATTAAATGAAGATTACAATATTCAATTCGTTAAAGTTTTTCATTGGTCGTATTCTAAAAATGGAGTATTTTCAAAAATTTTTATTTTTGTAATTCGAGATGCAATATTGTTAGTCTTTATATTTTTTAGCTGGAAATGTCAAAAAATTAATTGTAAATGCATAGATTTAGTTTTTAATGAAAATTCAGAATTTTATAGAAGTGAATCTGATAAAAGTAGAAAAAAACATATTGAATTAGGGAAAAGTATATATCAAAATGAAGAAGAAAAAAAATCTTTAACTGATAAAAATCTCTTAAAAGAAGAAGATCAAATAGAAGATGTTCCAGAAGATGGTGGTAAAGAAGAAAAAAAAGATGATAATTCTGGAAATCAAAATAAAGAAGAAGCAGATATTAATAGTGCAAATAAAAAAAATTCAAAAGATGAAATTATTGATGTAAATGAAGAGAATAATTCAAAAAAAGAAAACAAAGATACTCCTTGAAATAAATAAGAGTTTTATTAAATAAATAATAATATTTGGTGAAAATCATAAATATTATATATTTATTTTATTTTATTTTATTTTATTTTATATATATTTAATAATTGTTTTTAATAAAGAATAGTTTATAATTTTTGATATGAATTAAAATATCATAAATTACTTAAATTTAAATGAAAAAAAATTAAATAATGTTTTTGAGAAATCTAAAAAAAATGATTCTATATTAAACAATTAATTATTGTTAAATTTTATTAGATTCACTTAAAGTAATATAACAAGCAAAACTTTTTCCAATCTTCACAGATCTAATACCAATATATTTAAATTTAGGATTAAAAATATTCTTTCTTTTATTACTTTTAGGACCATTATCATCAACAATCATTAAAATAAAATTCGTTTCTTCATCATTAATAATATCTCTCCAATAAGCTTGAACAATCTTATCATTTTGATTTATTTCTTCAATTTTTTCTTTTAAATAATTTTTATTTTTAATATCATCTTCATTTTGAGGAGCAGGAATACTTATTTTTAAACTAAATTTTAATTCATCCATAGGTTCTGTTTTTTCTAAAAATAAAATTGCATCATCAAAAACAGGAAGTCCTTTATTTAAAGCAACTTTAACCTTTGATCTATAAATTAATCTTCCATTTTTATCAGTTGTAATATTATTTTTTGATTCTTCTATTTTTGAAATAAATTCTTTTGGATTTCTTCTTATTTTATTGATTTGTTCAAAAATATATTTTGAAAAATTATCTTCTGGTAATTCATTTATAGAATCATCTATTTCGTTTGTGTTTTTTTTGACAAATGGATCTTCTACTATTGGTTCGACATAGTCTTCGTTGATAGGATATTTATTTCTGTCATTTTGATTTTCATTTTTATTTAATTGACTTGAAGATATAGGAGTTTCATAATTCATATTCAATAGATATTGATTTGAATCTTCATTTCTTGGATTTTCATTTCTTGGATTTTCTTTTATTTCATTTTCATTTCTTGGATTATCATTTATTTCATTTTCATTTCTTGGATTATCATTTATTTCATTTTCATTTATTTCATTTTCATTTCTTGGATTTTCATTTATTTCATTTTCATTTATTTCATTTTCATTTCTTGGATTTTCATTTATTTCATTTTCATTTCTTGGATTATCATTTATTTCATTTTCATTTATTTCATTTTCATTTCTTGGATTATCATTTATTTCATTTTCATTTCTTGGATTATCATTTATTTCATTTTCATTTCTTGGATTATCATTTATTTCATTTTCATTTTTTTCATTTTCATTTCTTGGATTATCATTTATTTCATTTTCATTTATTTCATTTTCATTTCTTGGATTATCATTTATTTCATTTTCATTACTTAGATTATCTAATTTAGGATATTCAATCATTGGATTTTCATTATTTTGATTTTCATTAAAATTCAAATTATTATCTTTATGAGCAGAATTGAATATATTATAATTATCATTTTCTTTTTCTTTTTCAAAAGATATAGGTAATTGGTAATTATTGCTTTGGACGATTTCATTATTATTATTTTTAATGCCTTCATGTTCTTTTTCATATTGTAAATTTTTGTTTTTCGATGATTTTAAATTTCCGGTTTCTGTTTGAGTTGTACCCCCTGGGCTTGGTAAAATATTTGTATTTATTTCTTTTTGTTTATTAACTTTAGAGCGGTCTGAACTAATTTCATCTGTTTGCTCAAAATTTGGTATCACACATTTACAACCCATTTTTTATTATATATTTTTTATTTTTTCACTATTCTTTATAAAAATTTTAATATTTTTAATAATAAAATAAATCTTAAATATTTTATTACTATTTTGTAATATTTGGCTGATTCAAATTATAATTTCTTATGAAATTATAAAATAATTTTTCAATAATTTGAAATTTGAAAATCTTTTTTACTTTCTGTGATTTGATTGGATTGATTTTGATAATAAGATCTCCTTTTATTAAATCTTATTTTTATTTTTGAATATAGGATAAAGGATTTTGACTCAGTCTATTTATTTTTAATATTATTTTGAGTTTTAATTTATTTTAAATTTTAAATAATGTTTATTTTTTTTTATTTTTATTATATTTATTTTTAATAAATGAAAAAAGGAAAGTCTCAATATTATAGAAAAGCTAATAAATTTATTTTTTCAAATAAGAGTTTTTATAAAAGAGATCTTATTCTAAATTTAAAACAATTAAGAAATGATTCTGAAAGTCAAATAGAAAAATTCAATAAAAAAAATAAACAATTTTTAAAAGAATATGAAATTTTAAAGAATGATTCGGAGAAATTTATTAAAGGTTATAAAAGATTAGAAAATAGAGGAAATGAAGATGAATTATTTAATAATCATTTAAGAGTTTTACCTTTTATGAAATTAATAACAATTTATAAAAATAAAGGATATAAAGTTCCACAATTAACATCAAATTATAATTTATTTAAACCTAATATTTTATTTCAAGATAATGATGAAATTAAAAGACATTTTATGTTAAATAAATTTGGATATAATGAAAAAAAAGAATTCAAATATTTAAATAAATTAAATTCATGTATTAGAGAAAAAAGAAAAGAAAAAGTCTTTGATGAAGATAGTAGTTTAGATTTAAGTTCTTCAAGACAAAATAAAACAATATCAAATTCAAAGAATTCTTTTTCATTATTTAAATTAAGTAATCCAAATAATAAACCCAGTTTATTCAATTTAAAGAAACAAAATAATATAGATGATGCTCAAACTGAATTAATAATAAAGTATAATGAAAATTTAAAAGAAATAATATCAAATATAAAACCAAATTATAAATCAAAAAGAAGAAAAAGTATGTATCCTTCTCTAAAAAATAATTTAAATAATAGAGACTCAATGATTATGAATGAAAATTCAAACCAAACAAGATTAGATATTAGATTTGCAAAAAGACCAAGTACTTTAACATCAAAGAAAAAAATTAGTTTTTCAAGTTTAACAAACATAAAAAAGGGAAATATAAAAAGTAGAAACAAACATATTCAATTTAAAAATAATTTTACAAGTAATAGTACAACATTTAGTCAACAATCAATTTTTGGAAAAGATAATTCAATTAATAATTTAATTGATACAAGTGGAGGTGTTAAAGATTGTATTAAAATTATTAAAAATACACAAAAAATTGTTAATAATTATGATTTTAGTTTCAGAAAAAAAGTTCATAGAAGAAATATCCCACATATAAATGAATATAGGAATATTAATACTATTGAATTTTTAGATAAAAAAATAAATCATCTTGATAAAGATATTATTTATAGTATTGAAAAATTTAAAACTTTACTATAAAATTTTTTTTTAAAATATGAATGTATTTTTTTCAAATTACTAATATAATAAAGCTTTATAAAACATTTAAATAAATATATTAAATATTCAATATTATAAATATATATTAATAAAAAAACTAATATTTAAATAAAATAACATTACGCAATATATAAAATAAAATTGTTTTTAGATAATTTTTAATTTTAAATAAAGAAAATTATGTCAAAAAAAATTGAAGATGTTCTAAAATGTGATATTTGTAATAAAATTTTTGATACAAATCATAGAAGACCATTCATAGCAAAATGTGGTCATACATTTTGTAAACATTGTATATTAAGTAATAATAATGAAAGTAACAATTGCCCTTTTGATAATACCCAATGTGCTTTAAGTATTGAATCATGTATTCCAAATTTAAAATTAGAAGATGTTATTAGAATAATGTTATCAAGTAATGAAGAAAAAAAAACTGAAAAAAAAATAGTATATATGAAACCAGAAATTAAAAGGAATAAATCTCCAATTCAAAAAAATGAATTAGTAATTTCTCAAAAAAATATATATAATAGAGGAAAAATAAGAAGTTCAACTGCAAATAAATATTCTACTGAATTTAAATTTATCCATAATGAACCTATGTTTTTTGGAAATACTAATACAAATATGAAAATGGGAAAAGTAGATTTTGAAGATTCGAAAATAAATGATGAAATTAATGAAACAATTGAAACTATTCCTCCTATTAATGATGATAAAAATATTATGAATCTTTCTTTTAAAGATGAAATGAATATTTTATTGAAAAAAAATACTAAAGAAAAAAATGAATTTGATAAAGATTCGAATGAAATTATTAAAGAAAAAGATGAGATTTCAATTGATAATAAAATTAAAAATAACAAAGAAAAAGAATGTAATAATCATATATTTGATATGGATGATTCATTGGATAAAATATCTAGAATTGATGATGAATTTTTATATAATGTAAATAATACTAATACTAATGATAATATAAATTTTGCTTCTACTTCACCTCAATTAAATTTACCTCCAACTGAAAGAGAAAAAGATAAACAAGAAAATTTAAAAAAAATAACTAAAAATATTCATATTGATTTTCAAAGATTAAATAGTAATAATTCAAATAACCAAAATACTACTTATTATAAAATATATAATAACAAACCATTTATCAGTTCAAAAATAAGTGAAAAAAATAGTATGAATACAAGTAAAGAAAAATTCCAAACAAGTAATTTAACTCCTAGAAAATATAATAATGTATTTATAAGCAGTTGTTCAAATTCAAAAAATTTTTCTGAAATTAAGGGTTATTCAGAGCAATCAAGTCGTTATTTAAAAAATAAATCAGTAGCACCATATAAACATCAACTTGTAATAAATAATAGTAATTCAAGTAATTTAACTAGTATTACAATTAATAATAATATGAAAACAGATAGAATTGTAAGAGAAGAAGAAAATGATGATGATAATAATAAAAAAAATAATTCTATAGAAGAAAAAGATAAAAATACAAAAAATGAAAATTCATATATTTCAGCTTATAATCCTCATACAAATTTTAAAATTTTGAAATTAAATGTCCCTCAAAAGAAAAATAATAATTTATCATTAAATAGTAAATTAAATATATCAAATAATAGTAATAATAGTCCAAAAAAGACAGAAATATCAATAGAAGAAATAAAAGAAAAGTTAATAAAAGAATTAGAAAAACAAAATACAAATTCTTCAAATTATAGTAAATATTTAGATTACATAGAAAAATCTTTATTAAATAAAAAATTAATAAATCCTCAATCAAAATATAATCTATCAAATTTAACATTAAAAATAAATCCTCATAAAGACATAATAATAGGTTTTCTTGATGAAAATTTATTAAATATAAAATATGGAATTCAATATTGTCAAAATGGAGATTATTACGAAGGAGAATTATCAAATAATAAAAGAGAAGGAAATGGATTATTAAAATTAAAAAATGGGACAATATATGAAGGTTGTTTTAAAAATAATAAACATAATGGATATGGTAAATTAACTCAATTAGATGGAGAAATATTTGCAGGAGAATGGAAAGAAGGAAAAATAGATGGTAATGGTATTCGTTATCATAGTAATGGAGATAAATATATTGGAAATTATAAAAATAATTTAAAACATGGTCAAGGACATTATATTTTTTCAAATGGTAATTCATATGATGGAAATTGGGAAAATGGAAAAGCAAATGGTAAAGGTAAATTTACTTTTAAAAATGGTAATGTTTATGAAGGAGAATTTAAAGATAATATTATTTGTGGTAAAGGAACTTTTACTATGAAAAATGGAGATTGTTATATTGGAATTTTTAAAAATGGATTAATTAATGGAAGAGGTATTTTTAAAAATATTAAAGGAGAAAAATTTAATGGGTTTTTTTATAATGGGAAAAAACATGGAAGTGGAAAATTATATGATAAAGATGGAAATCTAATTGCTTCTGGCTATTGGAATATGGATAAATTTGTTGGAAAAAAAGTTGTTAATGAATTTTTTTAATTTTGTTGTTTTAGTATTTGTTTTTTATATTTTATAACTTAATGATTTGATGTTGTAGTATATATAAAATAAAATTGTTTATTTGAGGATTTTGCGATTAAATAATTTTTTAATTAATTTTTTTATATTAAAAAAGATAAAATATATTTTTAATAAAAGAATTTTTTTATTCTACATTTAGAGATTAAAGATAAAAATTTGTTTTTTTGGAACATAAAAAGAAAAAATTTTACAAATAAGCATTTATTAATGTTAATTACAAAAAACATAATATTTTAAAATTCTTTTCCTTATCAATTAAAATTAAAATCAAATATATATTTTGATTATATATTCATTGTTTTATCATTTTTCTTTTTTTTATTGATTGTCAAATTATTGTAATTAGATAATTTATTCATAGGTGAATGTTCCTTTTGTTGAGCAATAAAATTTTGAATACTTGAAGTACCAGAAGCATCTAAATTATTGTTATTTTTAATCAAACCAATTTTTTTAATTTGAGTTTTTAATTCCCCTAATTTGATTAAAATCAAGATTGGGAAAAAAACATTAATAAAAGAATATATAAGCATTAATATAATACCTAATAAAATCTCATTTGAATCAAATTCCTTAATGGAATTTAACATAATTTTATTAATCATTATATATAAAACATTAAAAAAAAAAATTATAAGAATAACTGATGTATATGTTATAATTTGATTCATATTTTTATAATAAGAAGCACTAATTTCATTTTTTAGAATATATTTTACTAAAATAAAAATAAGAGAAATGGTAATAATTGAAAGGGAAATTATATTTATTACATCTAAAAATATTGATGGGAGAAATATTATAACAATTATATCTAAAACATTTATTATTATTGAAATTAAAATACATATTTTCACAAATAAAACATTATGTTTAATTATTTTTTCATATTCTTCAAAATTTGATTTCCTTCTTATTGTTTTTTTCATAGTTTCTTTTAATATATTCTTTTTTGATTCAGGTTTTTCAATATTTTTTATTTCTATATTTATTTTATCTATTTTTAAAATTATATTTTCTTTTTTTTCTTCTTCAATTAGTTTTTCACCTTTTTTAGATTTGTTTTTATCTAATTTTTCATCAATTATATTTTCATCTTTGTTTTCACTTATCATTAAACTAATATTTTTTATAATTATTTAATAAAGTTTTATTTAATAATTTTTAAATTCAAACAAAATGTCACAAAAAATTTTTTCTTTTTTATTTAATGATGGTAATAAACAACAATTTAAAATTAAAGAAATCACAAATAAAGTTGGGAATTTTAAATATGATATTTTAAACGAAGGAGATTTAAAAAATGAACAAATTAAATTTTTACTCCAAAAAATTGATTTAGAAAATTCAAAAAAATTAAATATCGAAGAAGAAAATCATTGTTTTAAAATAATTAATTCAAATATAAATATTCAAATAGATTTGTTGAAATTTTTAAATAAATATAAATCTAAAATTTTATCATCACCAATTAAAGTTAATATTCATGAAATTTTAAAAAATGAATATGTTCCTCAAAGAAGAACTTTTTTTAATAATTATAATCAAAAAAATTATTCAAATTATGATAAAGAACCTTTTTTTGAAATTTCTCAATATGAAAATAAAGGAAAAAAAAATAAATATAATTATTTGAATGATAAAAAGAGAAAAAATAATTTAGAAAGAACATTTAGTGAAGATAATTTAATTTCTTCTTTCAAAAAAAGAAAAATTAATCAATCAAATAATGATTATTTAAAAGACTCTAAATTTTTATACAGTAATGATTTTTCCAGATATTCAAATTATTCCTATTATAGAAAATCATATAGCACAAATAAAAATTAATTAATTATTATATTTTTTAAATTTAAAAATTAAAAGACAAGTAATTCAAAAATATTTTTAAAAGTTCAAAAATATCAATAAAGATTGCAATATTAAAGTGTTAAATCATTGAAAACAAAAAATGTAAAATAATTAGAATTAAACAATCTTTTTAATAATAATTGCTAAAAAAAAATTAAGAATAAAAATTGAGAAAAAGAAAAATATAAATGTATTATGTTTATTTAAATACCATTATTTTTAAATCCATATTTTAGGGTTTTATTCTTAGTATATTCTTTTATCAATATATTTTTACATTATTTTTGAATATTGAGTATTTAACTTATATTAAATTATTCAAAAAAAAACAATCAATAATATAATTCTTTCTAAAAATATTCAAATAAATTTATTATTTAATTTAAACATTTAATATTAAATAATAAAAAAAGTTTATAAAATAGTTATGTAAAGAAAGTGTAAAAGGGTTTTTTATTTTTTAATTTTATCTAAATTCTTATGGGTGTAATTAAATAATTAATTTAAATTATTTTATTAAAAATTTTTCCTTGATAAAAATAAATATTTACTTTATTAAAAGAATGAAAAATTACCATCGACAAATAAATTAGATGGCTGAATTAATTCATTTTTCTTTTTATATATTTAATTATAATATTAATCATTTTAAATAATAATCTTAACATGATTTATATTCATTAAATTTAATTCTTCATATATAAACAAAATATTTGATTTGAGTAAACGTATGAAAATGTGCAATCTATGATAAATAAATTAATACATAATAAATGAAACAACTTATTATTGTTTTCCAAAAAAATGTAATTAAATTATTTCTGAATATAT
>JAEEGL014941582.1_pt1 | contig 15990 bp, 16 predicted proteins | sample 9134231 | NCBI WGS metagenome assembly JAEEGL01 (sample SAMN16246548, study PRJNA631951) | gut metagenome | biome: gut microbiome; feature: rumen; material: fiber-attached | host: Bos | place: Iran: Karaj | collected 2018-10 | reverse complement strand
GCCCGTACGCCAAAGGGTCAAGCTTACATTTCGACTGTCGCTGGCGTAGTCAGCACTTGGGAAGAAGGTCGCTTCAACGTTGTTCAGGTCACTCCAGATGCTGGTAAGGCTGAACACTTCAAGCTCGAAGGTCGCAAAGCCAAGGTTAAAGATGGCGCAAGCATCAAGACTGGTGCTGTCATTGCCAGCAAGGCTAAGGGCGCTGAACCAATCATCGCTCCATTTGATGGCGTCGCAGAACTCACCGCAGACGAAATCGTCTTGGTCGCCAATGCAGGTGCACCACTCAAGGTTTCCGTCCCGATGGACTACGCTCTTACCGTCAAAGAAGGTGACCATGTTGAGCCAGGCGATCGCCTCTCCGAAGGTTCCCTCAACTTGCAAGATTTGATGAAGTACAAGGGCATTGAAGAAACTGAGCGTTACATCTTGAATGATATTCTCACGATTTATGCTGCTCAGGGTCACGAAATCTCCGCTAAGCACCTTGAAGTCATCATCCGCCAGATGTTCTCTCGCGTCATGATTGACGAGCCTGGTGATACCGCCTTCGTAACTGGCGATATCGTCAGCAAGGCTGCCGTAGCTGAAGAAAACGCTCGCGTAATCGCTGAAGGCAAAGCTCCAGCTGAATTCACGCAGATGCTCCTCGGTATCTCCAAGGTCTCCATCTACTCTGACTCGTTCCTCTCCGCCGCATCCTTCCAGGATACGACCCGCGTCTTGATCTCTAGCGCCATCTCCGGTCGCGTCGATCATCTCCGCGGTCTCAAGGAAAACGTCATTATCGGCCGCAAGATTCCAGTAGGTACTGGTATCGAATCTCTCGCTGAATACACCGGCGAAGAAGAGACTGCCACTGACGCTGAGCCAGTCGCTGAAGAACTAGAAAATATCTAGTCTAAACCGTGCACTTAAATCTCCCCGTAACAGGGGAGATTTTTGTCGGCAAAAAGGCCGCGGAAGCATGAGCGATATTGACTTTTAGGCCAAAGTATGGTATAATGGAGTTATATGCTCAATCTGGAGCATTGAACCCACTGAGGGACTTTGACAGAGGAGGGGAAACCCATGAAGAAAATCATTTCCGTTATGCTTGCTGTGATGATGGTGCTCGGACTGAGCGCGACCGCTTTCGCCGATGGTTATGGACCGAAGACCTACGAATATGGTCTCTACGACTACAATCAGGGCTGGTGGTATGACTACGACGACCCGGTCGACTACTACGGTTTCGACGAAGATGAAATGAACGAAGTGAAGTTCGCTTTTGCGGAAACACTGAGCAAGGCTGAGGGTCTTGCAGCTCTCTATCATCTCATCGAAAAACTCCAGGAAAACAACCTGAGTCTCACGAACTATACAGTCATCAAGCAGAAGACCGCGAACCACGTCTATTTCATCGAAGTGATGGACGCGAATGGCTACGTCTGGAGTTGCTACTATGCAACCTACACCCACGATTCGGCGGATAAAGTCATGAGTGCTTTACTCGGCGGCAAAAGGGTGAAGTACTATAGCATCTTCCTGACCAACTATGTTGAAAACCAGAAAATCAAGGCTTACGACGAAACGCAGATGATTACAGGCTTCGACAAGACCACTGATGACGCGATCGCGGAGTTCATCTACAAGATGCAGAACTTCGACACGTATTACCCGTACTACTACGGTAGCGACTACTACTACGACTGGGACTACGACGACAGTGTCGGTTGACCTCAATCAAAATCTCACTCAAAAAGCCTCTGCAGCCAGCAGGGGCTTTTGTCATGTCTTGAAAAATCGACCAAAATATGCTATAATATAACAGTTCTAGTGCAAAAGCGCCATGCGCGAACTGTCTGAAAGCAACTTAAGGAGGTTGATTGAAATGAGACGAGTCTCTAGTGATGGAGGCTATTCCTACAGTGGAACCAATTACGAATCGCAGCATCATTACTCCAACAAATCATGGTCCATCGGATCAGAAATGTCCCGCGCCGCCTATAACGGCCTGATTGGCGTAATCCTGCTCTACGGCTTCGGCCTGAATGTGCTCCTGGTGACCACCTGCGCGCAGTATTTCGCCAACATTAACCCGATTGCGCTGATTATCGGTTACCTGGTGCTCTCCATTACGGGCATCGTGATGAGCCGCAAGAGCGACAACCCTTGGGTGAGCTTCTTGGGTTATAACCTGGTGGTTGTGCCAATCGGCATCGTGTTAAGCGTTTGTCTGCAAGGTCAGTCCGTGGTATCCATCACGCACGCCCTTGCTACTACCGCCGGGGTTGTCACTATCATGCTCATCGCCAGCACAATGTTTCCGAACATCTTTCTTTCGCTCGGTAGGATTCTGGGTTTGACGCTGTTTGCAATTATCATCGTTGAGCTGCTTTTGGCAATCTTCGGTGTGGCAACTCCGACTTTCCTGGACGTAATCGTAGCTGGACTTTTCTGCCTGTATATCGGCTACGATTGGGCAAAGGCCCAAAGCGAAGATCCTACGCCCGATGCAGCTGTTGATGCTTGCGTGGGCCTGTACCTGGACATCGTCAATCTGTTTCTGCGCATCCTGTCGCTCTATTCGCGCAGAAGGGATTAACCTCAAAAAAGAGCCCGCACAAACCAGTGCGGGCCTTTTTGTTCTTGCTTTTACTCGTCGGTCAGGTATTTGTTGTTCGCGTATACGAAGGAAATGACCGTGTCGTCAATCAGTTGATAGCCAACGTGGACCATCTGGCCGCCTACATCATAAACATCTTCTTCGGCATTGCTGTCTTGGAAAGAGTTATGCTTGACGAAGCCGCCACGTTCGGCGACGATAGCCTTCAGTTCCTCGGTCAGCTCCAGCGAACCAGAGTCGCTCACCCAGCGGATATATTTGAATGTTGCTTCGTCCACGTAGTAGGCGACCAGGGTGCCATTGTGCCCATAGAAACTGATATCGGCAAACTGAATCGGATTCGAGTAATCTTCGATTGGCGAATCGAATATGGATTCGAGTTCGTTGACGGTCATTCCGGGATAGGTCAAGAAGTCTTCGACCGCGAAGTCCAGTTTGGGGTTGCCCCAACCGGAGAAGTCGATGCCGAACTGTTGGTCGAAATCGGCTGATTGGTCAACCAGTCCATTTTCGTCCCATCCGTAGACTTCGCCATACCAATCCCAGAAAGTAGACGGCAGGTCGCAGATTTGCAGCGGGTGATACATGTAGTACCGCATGGTCATCCGACTCATGTCGCGCAGACTGGCATTAATTACGTGTCCACCGGACGCGTCATCGAAGAATGCGTAGTCCACATTCACGACCATGTCGTAGACATCGGAGTCCGAAACCTGCACCAGGGCGTAGGGCGACCAGTAATACAGCGCCCCAGACCTAATCGCGAAGATGTAGGCGAAATCCAGATCGAATCCGTAGTAGGAGACATCAGAAATTTCTTCGTGCATGGAAAGGTTGTTGCGAATGCTGTAGACCGTAGCCCCCAGCATCACGCAGAGGTCGTATTCGGCTTTCGGATACGCATCTTTGACATAGAAGAAGAAATCCTCTTCGGATGTCGGATAGTCCCAGCGCATCACGAGTTCACCGTTTACGAAGTAACCGAGATGGTCGCCGTGCATGATGGCCACCAGGCCATCCTTGAAGCGCGCAGCGTAGATCACTTGATCGTAGTAACTACCGGCATGGGTTGCGATTTCATCGTCGTTCATGGCAATTGCGCTCACGAACAGGTCGGCCGAAGCCACGGGGGCAAGGGATATCGCCATCATGATGGCGAGCAGAATAGCAAGCAGCTTCCTCATCTTTTCCACCTCCAGATTGTTCGAGTAAAGCATATTAAGGAACGGTTTTACCGAGTATAGCAAAAACTAACATAATTATACCACAAACACGAAAAAAGTCAATCGTGCTCGAGTTGGGAATCGTCCACTGAAGATGATATAATGAAAAAGATATGGAGGATTTTGATTATTTAAGCGAGAAAGATATCTATCTTGACTCTGCGTGCCAATCTTTACGCCCACGCCCAGTTATTGAAGCGTTGGAGCGCTACTATACTGAACATAATTCTTGCGGCGAACGCGTAAAATACGCATGGGGACGCGAAACTGACGAGCTCGTTGAAGATACTCGTGCGGCTATGCTCAAGTATCTCAAACTCAAAGAGCGTGATTATTCAGTTTCATTTACTCTTAATACGACATATGGCATCAATCTTCTGCTATCTCAATTCAAAGATGGCCTTTTCAAAAAAGTCGTCACTTCCGATATCGAGCACAATTCGCCATTCCTTTCTACGATGACTTTTGCCAGAAAACATGGCATTAAGCGCGAAGTAATGGTGCGCAACGATGACGGTTCTATCGATATCGATAAATACGATTTTAAGAAGGCGCTTGTTGTCGTAAACTGCGCATCGAATATTGATGGCCGCAAACTCCTAAATATCAAAGATCTAATCAAAAAAGTTCATAAAGAAGGTGGCGTAATCATTGTTGATGCCGCTCAGGCGCTCGCGCATAGTCCAGAAATCCTCGAAAAAACTGAAGCCGATGCAATTTGTAGCTCCGCGCACAAGATGTATGGCCCGTCACTTGGTGTCATGATTGTGCGACGTGATTTGTTTAAGAAAATCGACACCAGCTTTATCGGCGGTGGCATGGTTGACGACGTAGACAAAGATACTTATAAGCTTTCCGCTGAATCGCCGAATCATGCATACACGAAATTCGAGTCGGGTCTCCAAGCCTGGGGCGAAATTGTTGCTTTTGGCGAAGCGCTCAAATGGCTCAATCACGTACCGAAATCCACCAAAAAGAATTTCAAAGAATGCTATACGCGTTTGTTTGAATATTTACGCGACAATCCAAAAATTCATCTAATTAACGAAGAGGCCAATCCGACCATGTCTTTCTATATCGAAGGTCTCGATTCGCATCTCGTCGGTGGCGCATTGTCTAGCAAGGGCATTATGGCTCGCACCGGTTACTTCTGCGTCCACTACTATCTCGATCACGTCAAGCATTATCCACCACTTATCCGCTTCTCACTTGGCTACTACATTCGTCCATCCGACATTGATCAAACTATTGAAGTCTTGAAGAAGGTAACTAAGTAATGACCTGTATTGCCGCGTTTATTATTTTGGCAATTGCTGGTATTTTCGTAGCCTTTATTTCGATTTTCAAACCAAAAGTCGGTAAACGCTATCTCAAAATGCTCAAAAAATCTTGGGGCTGTTTCGGCAAGCGAATTACGCTGCAGAAATGCGAAACTGGTTTTGGCGACGAAGTCAAAAATTCCGTGCTTAGTCGCGTATTACTGAAAAGCCCGAAACTAGTTAAGCCGCTATCTGTAACGATAGAAATCATGTCGATTTTACTAGTCGTAATTACGATTTGGTCAATCGTCGAAAGCGCCAAGGCTGGGCTCGCACTCTGGTCACTTGGTACTTGTAACGTTAAACATGCCGAAGCCTGCTCCTTGGGCTCCGAGGTCTGTAGTATTGATAATAATTCTGAACCAAAAAATCTGTTTGAAGCAATTGGTTTCTGGTTCTCGGATTGGGGCGAAATATTTGGTGCAATCCCAGATAAATTCCGCAGCTGGGAAGTAGGCCAATTTGATTTCGTTGGCATTGAAGTTGGCGAGGGTGACGTAAAAGCGATTGATATTTTCGATCCGGGCTGCATCGTCTGCCTCCAATCGTTCCGTGCGCAACTCGAGTCTGGTTTCTTTGATAATGGCAAGACTATATTAGTGCCATTCCCAATTCAGGATAATGAAGGGAAGTTTAAATATAGTAATTCTAAACTCATCGTCGGTTACGTATTTGGCGCCGATAAGAATGCTGCTAAAACCGCCGAAGGCAAAAACGTTTCCTTTGAAATCGTCAAGCGCATCTATACCGAAAAAGACGAAGAACACCGTTCTTATCAAGATCTTTTCAACGATTTTTATGCGGCAGAAGATGCCGAAGCCAAACTTCAATCGTGGCTAGTCGAGTACGGCCTAGACGAAGAAACGCAAAAGAAGATTTCGGACTTTGCGCATTCCGAAGAATATGAAGACATCGTACGTAAAAATAATAAAATCGTCGTGGATGATATTCACGCAAAAGGTATTCCGACCATGATTTATGATGGCGGCAAACATACCGGAAAGTATGAGGCAAAATAATGCAGGGATTTGAAGCTTTTTGGCTTGGTCTGACTCAAGGCCTAACGGAATTTATTCCGGTTTCTAGCTCCGGCCATCTCGAAGTTGTTCAAGAAATCATGGGCGGTCGCAGCGCCGACTTCCATCTCTTTTTGGAATTCATTAATCTCGGCACATTCTTGGCGCTAATCTTTTTCTACCGCAAGCGTATCGTACAAATTTTGCGCGAAATATTTGTCGAGCATAATTTTAAATTTGCGTTAAATATCATTATTACCTGCATTCCAGTCATTATCGTTGGATTCTTGCTGTCAGACTTTATTGAATCCAGTCCATTCTTCTCGAGCATGTATACAATTGCTGGCGCCATGGCCTTCATTGGTATATTAATGATTCTGATCGATAAATTGCCAAAGATGAAGAAAGTTAAAGACGACCATCATCTCACTTGGAAGCAGGCATTGTATGTTGGTTTAGCGCAATGCCTAGCATTAATTCCGGGCACATCACGCTCTGGCTCAACCATTGTGGCTGGTCGTATGGTTGGTATGGATAACAAAAATGCTGCCAACTATTCCTTTACAGTCAGTATGGTCGTAATGGCGGGCGTAATGGTTAAAAGCCTAATTTCGAGTTCTTCGCGCGAATATATTGCTGCTAATTGGCAAATGCTGACGCTCGCTAATGTCGTGGCATTCGTGTCTGGTTTGGCGGCCATTTACTTCGTCATGAAGTTTCTGGAAAAGAGAAAATCACTTCAAGCATTTGGCTGGTATCGTGTCGTGCTTGCAACGATTATTATCATTTTCGAACTGCTGAAATAGTGTTACAATAAGAACGCATTAACAATTTAATATCAAGAGACAGGGAGGGACCGGCCCGATGAACTGTCAGCAACCTACTTTTTAGCAAGGTGCTAATTCCGTCCAAGAAAGGAAAGATATGAAACAATTCATCTCTTTGAGCGATGGCTCGCTCCATACTAAAATCGTTACGCGCACTGCAGAGTTTGTGTCGCCAAAACATCCAGATAAAATTTGCGATCAAATTTCTGACGCTATTTTGGACGCGTACTTAAAAAAAGACCCGCATGCGCGCGTTGCCGTAGATGTAGCAGCGGCGCATAATCAGATGCTTATTACCGGCGAAATAACTAGCAATGCCGAAGCTATCGATATTCGGAAAATCGCACAAAAATACGTTGATGAAAAAATGCGTATCGATGTTAATATTGCCAAACAAAGTCCGGAAATTGCGCGCGGCGTCGATGCGGGTGGGGCTGGCGATCAAGGAATCATGGTAGGCTACGCCTGTGCCGAAAATGACGACTATATTCCGACAGAATATCTGCTTGCGCGTGGGCTTTGTAAGTACATTTATGATCGATATTCATTTGATGGCAAAACACAAGTTACGGTTGATTTGGTTTATTATAATAACGTTTTTGTTTCCGCCAATATTAAACATATTGTCATCAGCTGGCAAAATGTATCAAAAAACGAATTAATAAAACTATTAAATAAATGGATAAAAACACTGCCGGAAAATATTAAATTGAACGCCGATTATTCGTATAGCATTAATCCGGCGGGCGATTGGTCGATTGGCGGTTTCGACGCGGATTCTGGGCTAACTGGACGTAAAATCGTGGTAGATAATTATGGTCCGCGCGTCCCAGTCGGTGGTGGTGCATTTTCCGGCAAAGACCCAAGTAAAGTTGATCGTTCGGCTGCCTACATGGCCAGAAAAATTGCCGTTGATTATTTAAAGAAACATCACGCCAACGAAGTTATCGTCAACATTGCGTACGCACTTGGGCGAGCCGAACCAGTTGACGCTACGGCGTATATTGATGGTCATAAATGCACAATCACGGGTTATGATTTATCGCCAAATAACATCATAAAACAGTTAGATTTACTCCAGCCAAATTATGCGAAACGCGCGAAATGGGGCCATCATCTATAGTATTTATGCTTTTAGTAGTACAATAAAAAGTATGGATACGAATTCGAAAACTAATGCCGAGGTTCCGGTCAGGGCGCCTTATGGTACGTTTGTTTTAAAGATTCGATATGCCTCTCAAAATGCTGATTTCCGCGAGAAGTTTTTGTTTGTGCTCATTTTTATTACGGCTTTCCCATTACTCTTATCCTTGTCATTCTGTCTTTTGCCAATTGATTATTCGCCACTATTAAAAGACATTCCGCGTTTAATTATTTCAACTATCGCAGAGATAGTTTTGCCAATCGTTATATTGATAGCATATTTTTCATGCAAGCGCAGGCGCGTTCTTGAGCTCAAAGACTGCCAGAAGATTATCGCCAATGGTCAAAAAGTTACTGGCGTCATTAAAAAAGTCATAAAAGAAATTAACTATGATACTTATATCAGCCCATCAAATCAATATTTCTTTGAAGTAGAATTTATGAATCCAATAAGTCATAAAATGGAAACGTTTAAAACTCCACAATTAGCAAGCGAATCGATTGCTCGCGACTCGGAGCTTCCACTAACGGCAACTGTCTATGTCGATGAGGAGTCAATTTATGTTGATCAGATTCTAGACATGCCTAAAGAAGAGCCGTCAAAGAGCAAGCAATTGGAAGCCTGGCTCTTCTTCGGTGCTTTTGTATTGATAATAATTATATTAGTCTCAATATACCTTAAGCTATATATACTTACCGGCATCGCATTTGCTGCATTTGCCGCAATTTCTATTATTAGAGAAATGAAAGGTATGACATCATAACTATCTATGAAAAAGCCAGAACGAAGAGTGAAAATAGCATACGCTTTTAATCAAATCAGTCCAGGAGAATTGCTTTCTATATATCTAGGTGCAGCGTTGGTGTTGTTGCTTATTATTCCAACTGCTGTCGCTTTGATTGTTGACGAAAAACTGCGCGTTAAGCATCTATCATCGTTGTTCGGTTATATTGCGATGTTAACTATTCCACTTGGATTATATGTAGTAGCTCGTTTTTTCCGAATGATTAAAGGAAAAGTTCCGAGGATGATTAGGGAGCGCGGCAAAAGAGTTATTGGAACAATTGTGAGTTTAAAGACTATCGACCTCAATGGTGCCAATCGAAACAAAAAGCATTTCACTTATACTATCGAGTACGAGAATCCTGAGGATGGCAAAATCATAACTACCACTACTCCGGCCGTTCTAAGTTATAGGATGTATCTTAAAGAAGAAGACCTACCGATAAAAGTCGTAGTATATGTTTATGGCGGACAAGCTTTTGCTGACGAAATTATCAATCCGCCAATCATAAAAATGAGTGCTCGTCGGTTCATACGATATTTACCTATAGTAATACTTGCAATAATGTTCTTCAGCTCTCTATTTATTGCCAATATGGATTTTAGGGAAAAAGTGGACACAATCTTTTACTACGGTTCATCCACTTCGATGCTATTAGGAATAGCGGCAATAGTATGTATTTTTATGGAAGCATATAATCCAAGAGATCCATTATCTTAGTTTGAATGATAAAAGCATAAACGAGTTTATAATAACATTATGAAAAACGATAATCTCATAAAAGCACCAATTACTCCATATGGCGACAAAACTGTAAAAATTGAGTATTCCGGGTATAAGAAAAGCGCCGGCGAAACATTTACATTATTCTTGTTTTTCGGATTTCTAATACTCCCTAATGCAATGATGCTTATCACTATCTTTTCGATGCGTGATCGCATGACGGTTGAAGAAGGCTATGATCCGTGGAAAATGCTTTCCGGCTACATTCCAACTATGGTTTTTGCAGCGATATTGATTGGCCTACATATATATTTCCGTAAAAAACGGCTAAAGAAACTAGCCACGATTCAGGAAGTAATCGCCAAAGGCCAAATGGTAATCGGGGACATAATGTATTTAGAGACCGTTACGACTGGTTCGGGTGATGATAGTACTACAAATTACTATTATCACGTTAAATATAAGAAACCGGGCACCGATGATGAAGTGCATTTTGACACTCCTTATCTAGCGAGTCATCCGCAAATCAGGAATGAAGAATTTCCCCTAAAGGTCAAAGTGTATATCGGCGACGGGTCATTTTCTTATGCTGACGAAATTATCAATCCGCCAATCGAAAAGATCAAATCGCGTAAACAGCTTCGGGCATTCTTAATAGCAGCGTTGTTAATATTGGCGGTTGGCGGAATATTTACGATGGCCATTAATACGATAATTGGCGGAATTATGTTTGGAACGGCAATGGTGATTACTGTCGTTCTTAATATACTTGATAGAAAATAAGTATCAGACTAAAACATGTATGGAAAGTTTTGATGAAAATAAAAGATGAGATAAATTCACCTACCGGATCCATGTGGATGGCGAAGGGTTTCGGCATCGTCCTATTAATCGGGTTATTGGGTTTTATTGTTCATCCCGGTATCCAAAAAACTCCAAAAGATGTTTTGATGGTAGCGGGCGCCGCGGTAGTGGTTTTTCTGGCGCCGTCAGCAATTTATATTCCGGCCTTTATTAGTAAATACAGAGCGCGGAAACGTAGGGATGAGATTATTGCTAAGGGTCAGAAGATAATTGGCGAAATTGTCGATATTGTAACGTATGGAGTCGATCGAGAAGGTTTTGGTGGCACGCATTATGCATACGAATACGAATTTGAGAGCCCGCAACTACATGAGAGAATGCATTTTACTACCCCAAGCCTAGCGGGCAAACCACAAATTAAGAAAAGCGATTTGCCGCGAAAAGTCATAGTATATTATTACGACAATGAAGCGGTAGCGACCGAAATAATAGACTAGCCTCACCTATCATTTTCTTGATAATATGTTAAAATATATCATATGGATATTGAGAAAATCCGTAATTTTTGTATCATCGCGCATATCGATCACGGCAAGTCGACTTTGGCTGACCGTATGCTCGAACTTACCGGAACGGTAGAGAAGCGCGAGATGAAATCTCAGCTTCTGGATAGCATGGAGCTCGAGCGCGAGAAGGGCATCACCATTAAACTCACGCCAGCGCACATGCACTACAAAGGCTATATTTTGAACTTAATAGATACTCCGGGACACGTCGATTTTTCTTATGAAGTTTCTCGTTCACTCCAGGCCGTGGAAGGTGCTATTTTAGTCGTTGATGCCACCCAGGGTATTCAGGCGCAAACACTCGCCAATGTATATTTGGCGCTCGAGCAAGATCTGCATATTATTCCCGTTATCAATAAAATCGATCTTCCGGCTAGTGATGTTCCGCGCGTGACGGCTGAAATAATTAATTTGCTTGGTTGTGACGAATCGGAAATTATTAAAGTTTCCGCCAAGACCGGTGAGAATGTCGATAAAGTGCTCGATGCTATCATTGAACGCGTGCCAGCACCGGCTAAATCTACCGACGGCCATACGCGTGCGCTTATCTTTGATTCATATTTTGATGATTATCGTGGCGTAATTCTCTATGTGCGTATGTTTGATGGTACTTTGCCAAAGAATGCCAATATTCGCATGATGGCCACCGAATCAAATGATATTGCGCTTGAAGTGGGCGTATTGAATCCGAAAATGTCACCGCGCGCCGAACTCGGCTGCGGCGAAATTGGCTACATTGTGACGAACCTTAAAGCTACTCGCGAAGCAAAAGTTGGCGATACGGTCACAATTGCAAATAATCGTGCCACCGAACCATTGCCAGGTTATAAGAATGTGCATCCGTTTGTCTATGCTGGATTTTTCCCGGTCAGTAACGATCAATACAAGGATTTGAAAGAAGCTCTCGAAAAGCTCGCCTTGAGCGATTCGGCGCTACAATTTGAACCAGAAAACTCGCCAGTACTCGGCTTTGGTCTGCGCATCGGTTTTCTCGGTCTTCTGCATATGGATATTATTCGTGAACGTCTCGAACGCGAATTTAAGCTCGACCTCATCGTTACCAATCCATCGACCGACTATCATGTCACGCTAACGACTGGTGAAGAACTAGATATTCGCTCAGCTTCTGATTTGCCAGATATTACCCGCGTCGCCGAAATTCGTGAACCTTGGGCTAAGGGTGAAATTATTACGCCAAAAGAATATATTGGTTCAATTTTGGAACTCATTGTGAGTAAGCGTGGCGTCCAGAAGAATATTTCCTACATCGATACTCGTGCCGTGATAGATTTTGAAGCGCCGATGGCGAACTTGCTGACGGATTTTTATGATCAGCTAAAGTCGGCTACTTCTGGCTACGCATCGTTCAATTATGAACTCGGTGGCTACAAGGCCGAAGACCTAGTTCGTATCGATTTCTTGGTTGCTGGCGAAAGGGTAGATGCACTGAGCGTTATGGCGCATCGCAGCGAGGCTGATGGTATTGGCCGCGTAGTTACGAAGAAACTTAAGGAAGTAATTCCACGTCAAAACTTCGAGGTTGCTCTGCAAGCGGCTATTGGCGCCCGCATTATCGCGCGCGAAACCATTGGTGCTTATCGTAAAGATGTTACGGTTAAGATTCATACTGGCGACCGCGATCGTAAAGCTAAGCTAATGGAGAAGCAGAAACGTGGTAAGGCGCGCATGAAGCGCTTCGGTAAAGTTGATATTCCGAGCGAAGCGTTTACCGTTATGCTCAAAAGAGATTAAAAAAATCCCCCTTTCGGGGGTATTTTTTATTGTTCTAGCGGAATATCGTAACCCTGTTCACGCATCGCCATATCGTATAGCGCCACGAGAGCGTTCCTAAATACTGTGTCGCGATCTTTGTTTGCGGTAATTGGAATCAACAAATCGCGTTTGCGATAAGTTTCAATTACTGGCATAGTCTTATCGATGAACTCTTTTATACGCGTTTCGAGAATAGCGAGATCATGGTCGTCCTGGCGTTGACCGCGGTCTTGTAGCATTCTTGCGGCTTCCCAGCGATTTTTAACCTCGGCTTCAGACACATTCAGTAGTAAGACTGCTTTAATTGGGTGGCCACCGTCATTCGCGGCTGTAATTACATCGTACTCTTCGCCTTCCCAACGACCAACGCTGCTCAAGATGAGCGGATAGTCTTTTAAATCTTCGCGCTGCAAGTATGGCAAGACTAAATCTTTAAACTTGCCGGTAGGCGCAAGTACGCCAGCTGCGAGATCTTTTAGTAATTCCTTATCGCCAGCAGAACGTAATATCAAGCCAGAGCTCAAGAGTCTTGCACCAAGAACTTCGGCTAAGCGTACGCCAACGGTATCTTTTCCAGAAAAGGGCAAACCGAATATATTAATGCTTCCGGTACCAAGCCATTGTTTAATTGTTGCTATATAATTTTCCATTACTGGTATAATAATAACATATATGGATAACCAGAATGCTAAGAAAAATGGGCTAACTGGCATTGCCGGGGATATCTTTAGAGGCGAAGCCAATATTACTACCGAAGCCGACGTTAAGCGTGCCACCGACTCTGCGGGTACTACCAATGCCGAAGATGTAGTTATACGCCCACAAAATTATGAAAACGTTCAAACTCAGAGCGTCGTCGAAACGGCGCGCGAGCAGGCCGAGAAAGAGTTGCAGCAGATTAAGGCCTACAACGATGAAATGCTCCGTCGTCAAAAAATCGAAGAAGCGAAAGGCAAGGCCAAGCGCTCTGCGGCGCGCACGGCTATTGTTATTTTTGTCGTCGTAGTGATTATTGCGTTAGTCTTTCTCTTAATTAATGTCCTGACGAATATTTATAATCCGCCAGCACCAACGCCTGTACCTGCGCCACCTGAGCCTATTAAAACTGACATAGTTGATGGCTATAAATGTACCAGCAGTAACTGTTATAAGATGGCGGAATTGCCGGATGGTCGTATATTCATACGCGATGATAACTACTTTATTTTCGATTCGACGAGTAGAGAAGCTGTTCTGACAACCATTGAAAATCAAGAATACTTCAGTGTCGTACCGTTTGTTTGGGGTGACGACATCTTAATTGATCTAGACCATGAGTCAGGCTTTAATGGCATCTATTCGGTTAATGGTAACCGTATGATTACCGGCTTTACTTACGATGAATTCTATAAAGACATCAATTATGAAGGTTACGACGAAATGAGGTGGGTTGAGGGACAATATATTATTGCCCGCAAAGATCATGATTTCCGCCTAATTCGCCTACGCGATGGTCAAGACTTAATCCGCGCCAAAAAACGCGTATTTGTTCATGATCAATTCCTCATCGCTTATAACGACGATGGCGAACGACGCGTTTATAACCTAGAAGGCAAACAGTTACGCGTAGCGGTTCCGAAATCTAATATCTATATTCAAAACGACTTGATGGTTTATGCGGATTATACCGACAGTCTATTCTTTGATCTGATGAACTCTAAGGGTGAATATATCGGCGATGGTGCTGAAATTGAAAGATTATACTCGCTCGAATATGAATCATTCCTCACGATAATGGATAAAGACCCGAACTACTATAAGATTCCGGCAAATAATTAGCAGACCTTGCCAAAGAGTGCTAAAAAGCATAAAATATAACTATGACAGATCGTCAAAGGGAAATACTTTATGCAATCATTGAGGAGTATGCCGAGCTTGCGACCCCGGTTGGTAGCGTGACGCTTGCGAAACTTTTTGATTGTTCTTCGGCCACAATTCGTGCCGAAATGGTAAAACTTGAAGCGATGGGTTATATTACTCAGCCGCACACCTCCGCTGGTCGTGTGCCAACTGATGCTGGCTATCGCCTCTATGTAAATTCGCTCCAGGAAAAAATTGACCGTGAGGCCGATGAACTTCCAGAGCATCAACATGTTGAACCGACCGACCGTCCAACTAAGGCGCTCGCGACGCGCATTCAGCAACAAACTAGCGCTGATTATGCCATTCGCGCCGCTGTAGATAGTCTCGTCCATCTAACAGGTAATCTAGGACTCGCAACAATTGGCGATCAAATCTATATATCTGGTTTCGGTAATCTCTTCTCGCAGCCAGAATTCATTCAGGCGGCACAAGTCCAGGCCGTCGGTAAATTACTCGACAATATCAAGCCATGGCTGCTAGAAGTTCAGCCAAATGAAGCAATCAATGTTTATATCGGTACCGAAAACCCGATTGGCAAAGCTTCAAATGTTTCATTAATTATTTCGCGCTTCCGTTCACCTTATTCTGACCGTAGCTATATTGGTGTTCTGGGGCCAACGCGTCAATCATATAAACGTGTCATGTCGCTCGTGCGTCATGCAGGAATAATGTTGGAGGATATCATTCTATGAACGAAGATAATGATTTAAATGAAAATCTAAATTCCGAAGAGCAAAATCTTGAAGATGGTGCTCAGCAGCGAGAAGCTGATAGCGCGAATGCTGAAACTATGGGTGAAGCCGTTATCGGCGCCGCCAAAACCAAAACGGCTAAATTGTTCGGTAAAAAAGCTAAAAAAGATGTTGATGATGAGCAAAATGCCAAAATTGCCGAATTGACGAATGATTTGCAGCGTACGCGTGCGGATTTTGAGAATTTTCGTCGTCAGACCGAACTCCAAAAAGAGCAGTATGGAAATGTTGTAAAATTTGCAACAATTAATAAAATTCTGCCACTTTTAGATGATATGGAACGCGCGATTGCTGCTAATCCTGATACCCTAAAACCGCTCGAAAAGAATCTAGAGAAAACTATCATCAATCTTGGCCTCACTAAAATCGAATCTGAGCCGGGAGCAACCTTTAATCCAGACCTACATGACGCCGTAATGGTTGAAGGCGATGGTGAAGAAGAAGTAATCGCTGAGTCGCTCCGCACTGGCTATTATTATGAAGGGCAAGTCTTGCGCCCAACTATGGTAAAAGTATCCAAGCAATGAAAATATCAATAATTACGCTCTT
>JAEEGL014243624.1_pt1 | contig 15990 bp, 13 predicted proteins | sample 9134231 | NCBI WGS metagenome assembly JAEEGL01 (sample SAMN16246548, study PRJNA631951) | gut metagenome | biome: gut microbiome; feature: rumen; material: fiber-attached | host: Bos | place: Iran: Karaj | collected 2018-10 | reverse complement strand
TTACTAATTACTCATTTCTCATAAAAATGGGTATTAACGGTAAAAGAATGTGGTTATGGATGAAGAGAAAATGATACAAGAGGCTTTTGATCACCTCATTGAAAGTTATCTTGCAACAAAGCATCGCAAGAAAGTCGAGAAGATAACCAAGGCTTTCAATTTTGCTAAGCATGCTCATAATGGTGTGCGTCGTCTCTCTGGCGAGCCATACATCATGCACCCACTTGCAGTTGCACAGATTGTATGCTCCGAGATAGGACTCGGCTCAACATCCATTTGTGCCGCACTTCTTCACGATGTTGTGGAGGATACCGACTATACCGTTGAGGATATAGAGAATATGTTTGACCCAAAGATAGCACAGATTGTCGATGGGTTAACAAAGATTTCGGGTGGTATCTTCGGAGATCAAGCATCTGCTCAGGCTGAGAACTTCAAGAAACTATTGCTCACCATGAGCGATGACATACGTGTCATCCTTATCAAGATTGCCGACCGACTTCATAATATGCGTACTCTCGGTTCACAACCTGTGAACAAGCAATACAAGATTGCGGGAGAAACGCTCTACATCTATGCTCCGCTCTCTCATCGTCTTGGCCTCAACAGTATCAAGACTGAACTCGAAGACCTCAGTTTCCGCTATGAGCATCCTGAAGAGTATGCCATGATTGAGAAGAAACTTGAGGCAACACGTTCTGAGCGTGACACCGTGTTCGATGAGTTTACCGCACCTATACGCAAACAGCTTGATGCACTCGGACTAAAATACGAAATCAAACAGCGCATCAAGTCGCCTTATTCCATCTGGAACAAGATGCAGAACAAGCATGTCACCTTTGAGGAGATATACGACATTCTCGCTGTGCGAATAATATTCGAGCCTAACGATGTTGCTGCCGAACTCAATGAATGCTTCAACATTTACGTTGGCATTTCCAAGATATACAAGTCGCATCCTGACCGTCTCCGTGACTGGGTTTCTCGTCCAAAGGCTAACGGCTATCAAGCGCTTCACGTCACACTCATGTCTAACAAGGGTGAGTGGATTGAGGTACAGATACGTTCGCGTCGTATGGACGAGATTGCAGAGAAGGGCTTTGCTGCTCATTGGAAATACAAGGATGGCGATAAGGATGAGACTGATGCTGAGAATGAGCTTGACAAGTGGCTCACTACCATCAAGGAGATTCTTGATGATCCACAGCCAGATGCCATGGATTTCCTCGATACCATCAAGCTTAACCTCTATGCATCTGAGATATTCGTCTTTACTCCAAAGGGAGATATTCGTACAATGCCAGCTGGTTCTACGGTTCTCGACTTTGCGTTCTCCGTTCATACATTCGTGGGTAGCCATTGCATCGGAGCAAAGGTAAATCACAAGCTTGAGCCTATTACTTACAAGCTTCAGAGTGGTGATCAGATTGAGGTACTTACATCTAAGACACAACACCTCAAACGCGAATGGCTTGATATTGCTACTACAGGTAAGGCTACAACAAAGATTCTTGCTGCACTTCGCAAGGAGGAGCGCGAGGCTCGTCGTGTTGGTGAGGAAAAACTGGATGCTTTCCTTCAGGAGGCGGGCATTGAGAAAGATGCTGCTGCAGTTGACAAACTCTGCAAGTTTCATGGTTTTGACAAGGCAGACCAGTTATATATGGCTATTGCCAATGGTGATGTTCAGCTCAGTCATGATGACGTACTCCGTATACAGAACAAGACACAGGCAGGTTGGCGTCGCCTCTTCTCCTTTGGTAAGAGAAAACAGGATGCTGATGTTGAGACGAAGGATGACAACAAAGGTAATGTGATAGACAAGAAGACGATTCTTGCCATCTCTGAACCTAATATCAATAACAAGTACATGCTTTGTGATTGTTGTCGTCCTATCCCAGGCGATGCCGTCATGGGATATGTTGATGAAAACAATAAGGTAATCATTCATAAGCTACAGTGTACTGTGGCACAACGTCTCAAGGCGAACCACGGTAACCGCATCGTTGGTGCCCGTTGGGAGATTAGTGGCTCGATGCAGTTTGAGGCTTCAATCTCGCTCCGAGGAATTGACAAGCCGGGGGTACTTAATCAGATGACTGATGTTATTTCGCGTGTACATGGAGCAAATATCCACAAACTTGAGATTGAGTGTAATGATGGTCTCTTTGAGAGCAAGATAAAGCTTTACGTTTCCAACACCAAGGAGCTCAAGGATATCATCCAGTCTCTTAAAAAGATTGCCAGCGTGGAAGAAGTTGCTCGTATTTAGCAATACGGTGAAAGTACGTCGTGAACGAACTTGTAGTACGTGGCGAACGTACTCACAGTTTGTTGGGCACGTACTATGAGTACGTACGCCTACGTACTGGGAAAATAAGGAAAAAAAGAGTCGGTACACTCGCTGTGTGCCGACTCTTCTTCTTTGTAAAACTATATTTGATTAAAGAGTAATAGCTATTCGCAATCAGCAAGACTATTCCTTTCTGAATATGTATTACTAATTCCTCATTCGCAATTACTCATTAGACATCATACCAGTCCATTGAGTTCTCTATTGAGACATTGAAGGTCTTCACGTAGCTTCTTCAGTTTCTCAACCACTTCTAACTGGGCGTTAGACACTCCTTTCTTGCTGCGGATGGCATCACGCGCACCTTGAAGCGTCAAGCCACGCTCCTTTACCAAGTGGTAAACGAGACGTACCTGCTCTACGTCTTCCTTGGAATATTGACGTATTCCACGACCTCCCTTTGCTGGATGTATGTTTGGGAACTCCTTTTCCCAGTAACGCAGGAGTGTCTCGGTCACGCCGAACATCTCTGCCACCTGCTTGATGTTGTAGAACATCCTCAGGTCTTTGTCTTTGTTGTATGCCATCGCTTTAAGAATTAAATGTTAGAAATTAAAAGTCAGAAGTGGAGAGTAAAGAACGAAAATTTAGAAAATTAAAGAAAATTATTTTCTTAAGTTTAATGGTGTGTGAACCCAACAGCATATATATAATTTTCAAGAATTTTCTAAATTTTCGTTATAAAACATTATTCTTCTGGAATATTCTTGAGAATCTCAAGCACGAAGTTGTAGAACTTATCCACGCTTGGGATGTGGCAACGCTCACTTGGAGTGTGAGGGCTGAGGAGGGTAGGACCCATGCTAGCCATATCCATGTCTGGATAGTTGACACCGATTATTCCGCACTCAAGACCTGCATGACAAGCTGTCACGACTGGCTTCTTGCCGTACATCTTCTCATATACGTCGCTCATCATAGCAACGAGCTTGCTCTTTGGATTTGGCTGCCAACCGCTATAGCCACCCTCGAGCTTAACCTGCATTCCTGCCATTGAGAAGCAACTTACGAGTCCGTTGCAGAGATACTGCTTCATGCTATCCTGAGATGAACGTGCAAGAATAGCAATCTCTGCCTTGCCTCCTTCGATGTTGATGATGGCGAGGTTGCTTGATGTCTCCACGAGGTTAGGAATGCTTGGAATGAAACGGAGCACTCCGTCGTGAGCAGCCATGACAGCGTTGATGATATTCTCCTGAATGTCGGCAGGCAGAGCCTTTGATGGCTTGTCACAAGATTCTGCTGTAAGGAGGATGCCATCCTTCTCTATCTCTCCGAACTCGGCGATGAAGATGTTGCGACACTTGTCGATGAGTGCAAGGAACGCAGCCTCGTGCATCTTTGGTACGAGAACTACAGCTTCGCCGTCACGTGGAATGGCATTACGCATATTGCCACCATGCCATGAACAGAGCCATGCAAGCTTAGTATTTACGGCAGCAAAGAGGATGCGAGCCATGAGCTTGTTGGCATTGGCACGTCCTTCGTTAATCTCAAGTCCAGAGTGACCGCCGAGGAGTCCCTTGATTGCTATGCGGTAAGCAACCATGTTGTCGGCATCTACGTCAAGCTCTTGATATTCCATAGAGCATACCACATCCATACCACCAGCACATCCTGTGAGAATCTCACCTTCTGTTTCTGAGTCGAGATTGAGGAGATACTTACCCTTGAGTTCACCAGCCTTGAGGCCGAATGCACCATACATACCAGTCTCCTCATCCTTTGTGATGAGTACCTCGATAGGTCCGTGCTCCACTGTTGGGTCTTCAATGACAGCCATTGCCGCAGCCACACCCATACCGTCGTCAGCACCGAGGGTTGTGTTGCGTGCCTTTACCCATTCACCATCAATATATACATCGAGAGGATCTGTCTCGAAGTTGTGGTTGCTCTCCTTAGTTTTCTGAGGCACCATATCCATGTGAGCCTGAAGCACAACCATAGCCTTGTTCTCATAGCCAGGGGTAGCACCCTTGCGCATGATTACGTTGCCTGCCTCGTCAATCTCGGCTTCAGCTCCGTTCTTCTTTGCGAAGTCAACGAGAAACTGAGCCACCTTTTCCACGTGTCCACTTGGACGTGGTATCTGTGTGAGTGCGTAGAAGTTTCTCCACACTGCCTGTGGGTTAAGTTCTGAAATGTTCATATATAATTCAGTTTTTTTAGTGTTGGACCTTCCCCCAACCCCTTCCTTTCAGGACGGGGAGAAATTACCTTGGGGAAACAAGGTCGGTTATAGATATTGTTAAATCATGATTCTAAATTAGCGATTGAGTATCTACTCTCCGTCCTGAAAGGAAGGGTTCGGAGAAAAGTCTTTTTCCAGCTCCTTCATGGCTTCGTAAGCTGTAAGGTCGAGTTGGAGAGGTGTTACTGCCACGTATTGATTCTTGAAAGCCCATGTGTCGGTGGCCTCATCATTACCGTCTGTCGGAGCATAGTAGCCAGCAATCCAATAGTATTCCCAACCGTGTGGATGAATAGACTTTTGCCATTCTTCTTTCCAGTCACCCATACCCATGCGACAAATCTTGACGCCTTTGAACTCATCGTATGCTCCACAGTTCACGTTAAGACATGTACCCTTAGGAAGTCCCTTTGTGAGAGCGTGTCCCACAAGTTTCTCCACCCAAGGTGTCATTCCGCTGAAGTCGGCATCAGCACTTGTGTAGCCGCTTGAGAAAGCTATGGCAGGTACTTGCTTGATGCAAGCCTCAAACGCTATGCTTACCGTACCTGAGTAATGAGCGTTCACCGCACAGTTGTCGCCGTGGTTTATTCCGCCCAGCACAAGGTCTGGAGTACGAGGGCAAAGATTCTCAAACGCCATCTTGACACAGTCGTCAGGAGTACCACTGCATGACCATATTGTAAGACTACCTTCTGCATCAGAGCCTTTCTCCTCTTTGATGAGTTTGTTCCTCACAGGTGTGCTACTACTTATGCTCATCGACGCTCCGCTTCTGCCGCTGTCAGGTGCCACGACCACGATGTCGCCATACTTCCTGACCATGCCGATGAGCGAGTGCAGCCCCCTTGCCTGATAGCCGTCATCGTTGGATATGAGTATCAGTTTTCTTTGCTTTGTCATATTTTTTCCATTATTTTGCTCGCAAAGTTACAAAAAATGCACACTACGACAAAAAAAAATCGAAAAATGCTTTGCAGGTATTGGAAAAACACCTACCTTTGCACCGCATTTCGGGAGAGACGGTGTCTCAACCATTGCAAATGACATAACATTGGGCTATAGTATAAGGGTAGTACAACAGATTCTGGTCCTGTTTGTCCTGGTTCGAATCCGGGTAGCCCAACCACTTCAACGGAGGTGGTTATCGAGAGGTTTTGTTATGGTCATTGGGCTATAGTATAAGGGTAGTACAACAGATTCTGGTCCTGTTTGTCCTGGTTCGAATCCGGGTAGCCCAACGAAGAGAGTCTTGAACATCGTTCAAGGCTCTTTTTTCGTTATGTAAGTTTTTGAGTTTTTAAGTTTGTAAGTTTTTGAGTTTTTAAGTTGCTGGACTCGTAACTTAATGAATTTCCTCGTTTGGGGTTAATTAATAATAGGCAAGTTCCGTCATGGAACTTGCCTATTCTATTACTCATTTCTCATTGCTCATTCCTCAATAACTCCACCATCAGCTTGGCAGCTTTCTGCGATGCGCCAGCACCACCGAGCTTTTGGTTGACCATTTCGTATTCGCGGAGCATCTTCTCACGTGCTATACCGCGTGGCATGATGAGCAGAAGCTTGTTGCCGGTGTTCTGCATTGTGGCTTCGTCTGCCACAAGCTCGTGTACAACTCGCTTGCCTGCTACGAGGTTGACGAGAGAGATGTACTTTATATTGAGCAGGAACGGACGGATGAAACTGTATATTGCGCCCATTGGCAAACGGTAGCAGACAACCTGTGGTGTGCGGATGATGGCTGCCTCAAGTGTTGCTGTGCCTGATGTGACGAGTGCTGCTACAGACTCCTTGAGGATGTCGTAGGTCCTGTCGTATATGATTGCTACATTCTTGTGCTCCTCTGGCAGGAACTTGCGATAGTACGATTCCTCGATGTTCGGTGCTCCTGCTATGACAGGTTTGTAGCCCTCGAAACGTCGTGCTGCCTGAATCATCATGCACAGATTGTCCTTTATTTCCTGTTTGCGTGAGCCTGCAAGGATAGCTATCAAGCCGAACTTGGCCTTCTCCTTCACTTCCTCAAGCTGAGGACATGGCTCATGCTCCTCGCTGAAATATTTCTCTACTGCATCCACGCATGGGTTGCCAACGTAGCGGACATTGTAACCACGCTTCTTGTACCATTCTACTTCAAAAGGAAGGATGGAGAACACTTCGTCAATGTCACGCTTGATATTCTCGATGCGGTGTTCCTTCCATGCCCATATCTTTGGGCTTATATAATAGTATATCTTGGTTTTGAGTCCCTTGCTCTTGCGCACCTTGTTGAACCATTCGGCTATGCTGAGGTTGAAGCCTGGGTAATCGACGAGGATGAGGACATCTGGTTGCCATTTGAGGATGTCTGCCTTACATTCGCTCCTTCCCTTGAGAATCTGTGGGAGGTGCAGGAGTACAGGAATCCATCCCATGTATGCGAGTTCCTTGTAGTGCTTTACTAATGTACCACCTACGGCCTGCATTTTGTCGCCTCCGAAGAATCGGAACTCGGCTTCGGTGTCTTCCTTCTTTATCTCAGCCATGAGGTTAGACGCATGAAGGTCGCCAGATGCTTCGCCTACTATGAGGTAATATTTCATAATGCTTCTTTTACTCTATTGGTAAGGTTAATGAATTCTTCTACGGACAGTTGTTCTGGACGTAGATTGAATATTGGATCATTGAGGAGTGGGGAGTCCTTGCCGACAATCTGCTTCATACCGTTGCGCATCATCTTGCGTCGCATGGTGAACACAGTCTTGACTATTCGGCGGAAGAGGGCTTCGTCACATCCCAGGTTCTCTTTCTTGTTGCGTGTGAGTCGTATTACTGCGCTCTTCACCTTTGGTGGTGGGTTGAATACGTTCTCGTGTACCGTGAAGAGATACTCTACGTCGTACCACGCCTGAATGAGTACGCTAAGCACTCCGTATGTCTTGCTGCCCGGCTTGGCTGCCATACGCTCAGCCACCTCCTTCTGTATCATACCTGTGCAGCAAGGTATAAGTTCCTTGTGCTCCACCATCTTGAAGAATATCTGAGAAGAGATATTGTAAGGATAGTTGCCTGTGAGTACGAAAGGCTTGCCGTCGAACACCGTGTTGAGGTCGAGTTGAAGGAAGTCTGCCTCAATGATGTTGTCGCCAAGTTCAGGGAAGTGCTCCTGAAGATATGGCACGGATTCGCGGTCAATCTCGACTACCTTGAATGGTCTGTCCTTCTTCAGTATGTATTGCGTGAGCACACCCATACCCGGACCTACCTCAAGGACAGGGATGTCGGGACATGCATCCACCGTGTCGGCTATGTTGCTGGCCACCTTCAAGTCCGTAAGGAAGTGTTGGCCAAGGAATTTCTTTGGTTTTACTGCTGGCATTGTTGCTACCTCTTATTTTTTTTTGTAACTTTGCACGCAAAGATACGACTAAGTGAGTGAAAAAACAAATTTTTGCCGCTTTTACTTAGGATAGCATCTAACTTACAACTTTGAACAGAACCACAGATGAAATACAATAAATATCTTAAGGCAACCTTTAACGTGCTGCTTCCGTTCATCCTTGGAGGAGGAATACTCTATTGGATGTATAGGGAGTACGACTTCTCAAAGCTTGGCGAGACCATAGCCGAGGATATGGATTGGGGATGGATGGCATTCTCGATGGTCTTTGGTGTGCTGGCTCAGGTGTTCCGTGGATTGCGATGGAAGCAGAGTCTCGAACCGCTTGGTGAGCATCCGAGTGTGATGGATTGCATTCATGGTGTGTTCATATCGTATGCAAGCAGTCTCATCATTCCTCGTAGTGGTGAGTTCACACGTTGTGGAGTGTTGAAGAGATACGATGACGTGAACTTCTCAAAGGCATTGGGTACTGTACTCTCTGAGCGAATAGTCGATTCTGTTATCATGCTTGTTATGATTGCACTCGTCATTGTCTTTCAGGTTCATGCTTTTGACATCTTCTTTGACAAGACAGGAACGAATGTGATGGACAAACTTCACAGCTTCACAGCAATGGGCTACATTGTTACTGTTCTTTGTCTTATAGTCACTTGCGTTTTCTTTTGGATTGCATTCCGTCGTTTCACGTTCCTTGCTCGCCTCAAAGCGGCTATGGCAAATGTGAAGGAAGGTTTCTTGTCGCTCTCTGGAGTGAAGAACAAGTGGTTGTATGCTTTCAATTCTGTGATGATATGGGTAAGCTATTTCCTGCATTTCTGGATTGCATTTTATTGTTTTGACTTCTCTGCCGACCTTGGCTTCACGGTCGCAATCGTTAGCTTTGTGGTCGGCAGCATCTCCGTCATCGTTCCTACTCCAAACGGTGCTGGACCTTGGCATTTCTCTGTCAAGACAATCCTCATCCTGTATGGCGTGGCAAGCGTGAATGCAGAAACCTTCGTATTCATCGTCTTTGCCCTTCAGACAGCCTTGGTTCCTCTGCTCGGCTTATATTCCCTCGTCTGCTTGGGACTAAGAAGACGGGATTGTTAAGTTGTTCAACTTTCATGAGGTTTATTTACTTAGTGTTGAAAAAGAATGTAATTCCAAGATAATTTGAAATTTTGTGCTAAATAACAGCACACACTTTATGGTTTTATAGAATCATTCGTCAGAAGGTGGGCTCTAATAACAAAATTAATCATTTTCCCTATTTCGTAAGCACATCAGGTACAATTTCTTTCAGTTCACGGAGGGAAAAAGAAAGAATCTCAAACTCTAAACATTTATATTACTTCAAAAAAGATGTAACTTTGCAACGATAATTATCAATTACCACAACAACATTACTGAAAAAGAATGGGAGATATTGACAATAGAAAATGCACAGAAATTACGAGAAGGGAACTGAGGGAATCCTGGAAAGACAAGGACGGAGTAAGGTATAGTTTGGACAGGAAACGTTTGCTGTGTTATGATGGCGACGATGACGAGTTAAAGTCATATGTCATTCCAGAAGGTACGGAGGTGATATGCGATGGCGCTTTTCAATTCTGTGCCGATTTGCACACAATTGTCATTCCCAATACAGTAACTCACATTGGAGAATGTGCTTTTTCTGGCTGCAAATCCCTGCACTCAATTGTCATTCCTGAATCAGTGGTGTATATAGGTGGTGGCGTGTTTCCTCAAAATATCTGCTTTTATGTAGATTGCACATGTAACAAACACTTTGTATTTATCGACTACGTCTTGTACACTGCTGACATGACAAAACTCGTTGCGTACCTCGGTGTGAGTCTTTTGTACAGCATCCCAAGCACGGTAACACACATAGGGGATTATGCTTTCAATAATTGCACAACGCTGGTAAATATCCATATTTCAGACTCCGTGACCCACATAGGGTGTTGTGCTTTCGATGGCTGCGAAGCATTGCTGGCAATTGACATCCATAATTCTGTTACACGTATTGAGAAATGGGCATTTAATGGTTGTATGTCTCTAATATCTATCAAGCTCTCCGATTCGTTAAAGTACATTGGAGATGAAGCATTTTCGTGTTGCGAAGCTTTGAATTCTATAAACCTTCCAAAGTCAATAACCCACATAGGAGTCAATCCCTTTTCATGCTGTCCTAAACTAAAAGATGTAAGATGCGAATCTAAACATTACGTAGTTCGCGGTGGTGCACTCTACACGTCCGACATGAAGAAGTTAATTGCATACTTTGGCCAAACGCACTCGTTTGTCATTCCAAATACCGTGATATCGATTGGAGAAAGTGCTTTTGCTGATTGTGAGTTGCTACGTCAAGTAAACATTCCAAGTTCTGTTAAGCGTATAGAAGCACATGCTTTTGAATGCTGCAAATTAAAACTTTCACTTCCTAACTCCATTGAGTATATTGGTGAAAGTGCTTTTGCATGCACACACCTAACAGAAACGCTGAACATCCCAAGCTCAGTAAAGTATATTGGAAGGTTAGCATTCAACCATACTTCTTGCAAGCGCATCATCATTCCGGATTCAGTCACTCATCTCGGAGAGGAGGCGTTTAGCGAATGTGAATCACTACGCTCCATTTACATTCCTGGTTCCATTGCCTGTTTGCCAAAAGGCTTATTATCTGCTTGCTATGAATTGAAGAGAGTTGTCATACAAGATGGCGTAAAGCGTATTGATATTAGAGCTTTCGCATATTGTCATGGATTGCAAGAGGTCGTCATACCAAACTCCGTGATGCACATAAGCAGGAATGCGTTCCTGTGTTGCGAGTCGTTGCGCACCATAATCATGCCAAAGGGTAAGAAGGAACTCTTCGCAAAGCAATTATCACAATACAAGGACATTGTCCAGGAAGTGTAGCAATTGATTTGCGGTAGAGAGCATAGTCTCTGTTTTTGCATAAATTGACCACGAATTATCATTGTTCTTATGATAATTCGTGGTCAATTTATGGTAATTCATGTGGAAAAATATTGGTTCTTTCATGAAACAAGCACACTGTTTCTATCCTGAACTTCTATCCCAATAAACGACGTGGTGAATATATTGTATCATTGTGCGAGAAAATCAAAACTCGTCGTCATAATAGACCTTCTTGTCGTTGATGAATGACTTGAGTTTCTTCCACTCGTGTGGAAGACAATTTTCGCCCTTGTTAGTGTTTATGAGGATGTAGAATCCATTTTTGTCCATGTAGGTCATGATGTCTATGCTGTATTTCTCGTGTGCTGAGCATTGGATTTCTTCGTCGTAGTGATTTGCTCCACAAAATATTTTCGTTACTGCCGTGCCATAATATTCGTCCGAACAGATTGAATACGCTTCGTTAGGGTTCTCGGCAATGTGCTTGCGTGCACACTCCATTATCTGATGAAGAACATCTTTTGCCTTAGTCTCCTTTGTGATTTTGTATATCGTGTAGTTGCTTTCTCCGCCAGGAGAGTCTTCTGTCTTTGACCACATTTGAAATCCTTTTCCGTATTCTATACCTTTGTTGTAGTTGTAATCAGCTAAGTCAAAGTCTGGGTCATGCTTGCATATCATAGTACGGCTCTTGATGGATTTGTCCTTGAGAATCGGAGCAATTGCCTTCTTTAATTTGTTTATGTCAAAGTCCTTGGTTGCATGAACTGAAGTGTCAACGATTCCATCGTATCTTAAATTACTATAGCCACAGAGTCTGTCTTGGTTTTTGGGAGAATAAGAAGGGCTATTCTTGTAATGGAAACTGATATATTCAGGTGCGAAAAATACCTCATTCACGTTGCTTTGTGGACTCTTGAATTTGCGGATTGTCTCGTTGCTGTTGGATTTATTCTTGAGTGCAATTGTTGTCGTAATGGTATCTGCTCCATTCTGGTGGTACTCATAGCTGTAGCTCTCAGCAGCCTCGTCCAATAAATCTGCAAGCGTCTGGCGAATCTGATTGTAAGCATCTCTGTATTGTGCCCATCTTGCTCGTGTTATACTGTCCGTTTTATGGTCAACTTCCTTGCCGTTGAACAATATTGGCTTAGAACTATCATCGTATAATAGAAAGAATGCGTTAAAACTTTTGCGCAATCCACCACTTTCGGTGTTGCGAAGTGTATATGACTTAACAACTCCTTTTGCCTTGAGATAGGCATAGAGACTTTCAATCTTTGGATTTGTCTGTGCAAGACATACTATTTGTGCCGTTGCAAGTATGATGAATAAGAATAATCGTTTCATGTTGGTTTGGTTTTTATTGTTTGTTGGAGTAAAATGGAGTTAGAAGGAGTAAAAGGAAGTAAAAAGACGATAGAATGTTCGTCGATTTGTCCTGACAAGGTAACTTCTCTTTACTCCATTTTACTTCTCTTTACTCCTTTTAACTACAAAAGGAATACTTGTTAGTATCTTGTTTCGTACATGCTCATGAGTCGTTCACCACGTTGGCGTAGCTGACGAATTTCGTCCTCGATGTTGAGTTCCTCCATTGTCGGGATGTCTTCCGTGAGGCTTGCCATGAGCAGTTCTATTTTTGTATCTTCACTCATCTGTACGGAGTCTTCTTCCTCCACGGCAGGCGTGTCTGTATCATCAGTTGCCTTTGGCTGAACCGTAAGTTGGCGGATAGGTGTCTCAGCTTGTACATTTGCCTTTGTCTCGGCAGACTTTGCGTTCTGCCCTTGTGTGCTTAGCGTGATGTCTGTCTTTGGCTGTGATGTCTGTTCGGTTCTTGCCACGAGTGACTGACTGTCGAATACTCCGTCTTCTGTACTCTTTGGTGGAGTGAGGTAGAGTGCTACGACGCCTATGACGCAGGCGGCAGCCAACCATGCCCAGATTTGACGCTGAGACTTTGGGGCTGGAGTGAACATGGCGTCTATCTCTTCCTGTGAGAAGTCGAACGCATCTGTTGTGAAGCCACAGAATAGTTCACGGTATGCTTCCCATTCCTCTGGGATGTCCTCGGCTGAGCAGAAGAACTGCTTCAGTGTATCTTCTTCCGCCTCTGTCGTCTGACCTTTGTCAAAGCGATTGAGAATTTCTTGTATGTATTCTTTTGATTGTTTCATCTTTTCTCCTTCATTTGGTTCATTATTGCAGTTCGTGCCTTGCACACCATGGCTCGTGCCGACGATTCTGTCGTGCCCAACATCCGTGCGATGTCTGTGTAGGAGAGACCTTCGACGTTTCGCATTCGTATGAGTGCCTTCTGTTTGTCGGAGAGCGTCCCTATTGCTCGTTGCAGTCTCTGGTGGTTCTCTGCCTCTTCCATCTGTTGCTGTGCATCTATGTGGGTGGATAGTGAAATACAGTTGTCGAGATCGTCGCACCTTCGTCTGTCACGAATCATGTTGAGCGAAATGTTTCTCACCACCACACTTGCGAGGTTGCGCATCTTTGTAAAGTTGTCTATCTCCTTGCGCTTCAACCACAGCTTGATGAAAACTTCCTGAACCACATCGTCTGAATCATCTGGATTTGCAAGATAGTGCAAGGCTTGCTGATGCATCTGCATCCGCAGTCGTTCTGCATTTTCTGTAAACTCTTGTAATTCCATAGTGATGTTTGTTTGTTGTAATAACACGTCAGGTTCTGTTTCGCTACCACAAAAATCAATTTTTTTTGTTTTCTTGTTTTTTTTCATGGTTTGCAATTGCAAATGTAAACATTTTCTCCAACATAACAAAAGACGGATTGATTCATGTTTGAATCAATCCGTCCTGATATTGAGATTATTGTTTCTGCTATTACTTGATAGGAAGAATTCCTACTTCGTTGCCTTCGTCGTCCAATTGTGACCAGCGTCCCCAGAGTGGGTCTGCCTTGTAGGCATCTAATGACTCGGCAGGAACGTAGAGTACGCTGATTTGTTGCAGATACTCTGTAAATGCTTTGTATACAGAATGTTCTCCATGTAACTCTCCACATTCAGGGATTGTTGTTGCCTTGCATGTGAATGATGAAGTGTGACCATCTTCCAACTCGAAACTTGAGTGACCCAAGTACTTGATTGTGCTTGGAAGTGTTATCTCTTTTAATGCATGACATGCAGCAAAGCATCCATTTCCAATGGAATCAATTCCTTCTGGTATTGTCACACTCTCAAGTTTGAAGCATCCTGCGAAAGTGTTGTCCTGTAGCTTTGTAACACCTGTTGGTATGTTTATTGCCTTGAGTTTTATACATCCTTGGAAACAAGTAGCACCAATTGATTTCAAGTTTGTTGGCAAAGCTAATTCTGTTATTTCTCTACAATCGAAGAAACAGCTGTTCCCAAAACTTGTGATGCTGTTTGGCAATGGAATGTCTTTAAGAGACTTACATCTATAGAAGCATTCTTTGCCTAAGGATTTGAGCTTGTTTGGGAGCTTAATGTTCTTGATTGCAATACACTCCTTGAAACACTTCTCACCAATTTCCTCTATTGAGTTAGGCAAAGAAACAGAAATGAGTGCGCTGTCACCCTCGAAGGTGCATGCAGGAAGTGTTTTGATGCCTTCTGGGATAACGACAGTCTCAAGTTTCTTGCAAAATCGGAATGTTTCTGCGCCAATCTTTTCAAGGCCGTTAGGAAGTGTGACACTTGTGAGGCAAGAGTCTAATGTGAAGACGTTTCTACCGATTGTCTTTACAGAACCGTTGAATTGTACATCTTCAAGTTTGTAGCACATGTAGAATGTACTATCCTGAATAGTTGTTACCGTACTTGGGATTGTAATCTTCTTGAGTGACTTGCATCTTTGGAAGAGATTCTTCTCGATTGTTGTTAATCCTGCTGGAAGATCGATTGCCTCAAGCTTTTCACAACCGTTGAAAGAGTTGTTTCCAATCTTTACCATGTTTGATGGTAATGTCACGCTCTTCAGTTCCTTACAGTTGTAGAAACAGAAGTCACGTATGGAAATTACTCCGTCTGGAATTGTTATAGAGGTAATCTTTGTGTCGAAGAAGTCACGGATTGCCTCTGTCTTGTAATATGTGCCGTTGAAACCGATTTCTGAATAAATCTTGATGTCTGTGTTGTAACTGATATTGTTGTCGTCAATACCTTCGCAGATTGCCATATTACCAGAAAGCGAATACTTTACGTTGTCAATAATTACGTATCCATCCTTGACCTTTACGTGTGCACCTTTATCATTCAAAAGGTCACTCCAGATGGTGATGAAGTAATCTCCTTGTTTTTCTGGTGTTGGGTGGTCGGCGATTGTTGTGTCACCACCACAAGACGCAAACAAGACTGTTATAAGGAAGAGAACTACAATTTTCAATGCCTTTTTCATATTTTTGTTATTTTAATTTTCTTTGTTTATTTATTTGAATTCATTCACTTGAGTGTAAGTGTCTTTTGTTATCCTTTTTTGTTTTTTTGTCACTATAATGTACAGAATACGTTTTACATTCTCTAATATTTTGCAAATGTAAACATTGTAAATTAAATGAGCAAGAAAAATCGATAGAAATGATAGAAATGCTAAAATGTTTGTGTTTATAGCCATGCTTTCAAGATATTTTTAATATCTTTGTGCGATTAAAGGGCAATATGAACAAAGGGAATGCGTTAAAGATATTGAAATGAAGAAGATAATTATATTGTTGATAACAGTTATGGGATGGCATGGCATGGCTAATGCTCAGAAAATCTCATTTGACAACAGCACGATAGTAAAGGGAACGACGTTGTGGAAGACGCCTGTGACGGCTACTTTCACGTTCACGAACAAGGAAAGGACTCCTCTTGTGGTGAAGAACGTGGACGCTGGATGTGGATGCGTTTCGGTGGATTGGACAAAGACTCCTGTGGAAAAAGGCGGCAAGGGTGAAGTGAAGGTGACGTATGATGCAAAGCAGCTTGGTACGTATGACCGTTTCATCGATGTCTATACCAACGGCTCTGCTAAGCCAGTAAAGGTGAGGATGAGCGGAAGGATTAGCAATGTGGAGGAGATAAACGTTGACGAGATGTTCCCTTACGTGATTGATAATGTCCGTGTGAGCACCAACAACATAGAGTTTCCTGATGTCTATGGCGGCGACTCT
>JAEEGL013155262.1_pt1 | contig 15990 bp, 26 predicted proteins | sample 9134231 | NCBI WGS metagenome assembly JAEEGL01 (sample SAMN16246548, study PRJNA631951) | gut metagenome | biome: gut microbiome; feature: rumen; material: fiber-attached | host: Bos | place: Iran: Karaj | collected 2018-10 | reverse complement strand
GCCCCACTCGGACCAAGGAAAATGCCTGAAAGTTCCCATTTTACGGCGCTTTCGGGCATTTTTCACCCGCAGAAAAAACACAGTGAAAAACAGAGGCAAACAGGCTTATTGCTACCAGCGTTGTTACCAATGAACCGTCATTCATCCCGTGCGTACAGAATAGCTCCAGAAGCCCGTAAAATCAAGGAAAATCCGTCATTTTCTGGAATTTCTTCGCCGTCATTCTCGCAGGTGCGGTTTTTCCGTCTGTCGTAATATAAATTCACATCCTCTGGAAACGTCCGCTCAAAACGAAGGCTTGCCCGTCTAAACGGGGAGCAGACAAGAAAAATGCCCCACCATTTCCGCAATGTCACGAAAATGGTAGGGCATTCCGTTAATTGTTAAAGGTCAAGCTCGGCATCCGAAAAATCAATGTCCGGGGGTTTGTCGCTGTTCCCTGATTTGTGGAAGCTGTTATTAAATTCGTTCACAGCCGCCTCCAGCATGGCAACAAGCTCGTCCTCCGTAATTGTGATTCCATACTGTTCCAGAATCTCCGATGCCTTTGCCATTGCTCTTCGTAATTTCTCCTGACCGTGGAGGTCTTTGTAGACCTGTTCCACAAATCGCACGACAGTTCGGCAGACGTTCTGCTTGATCTCTGTCGTGACGTACTTCCTGTACAGGTTCCTCACCTGAGTGCCGAGGAAAGCGGCGATGGCAAGGAAAATCACAAGAAGGAGCTGATTGATGTACCCGCTGAGGATATTCATGCTTTTATCTCCTTTCCAGATTGTTCAGCCTTCGGTCTACATCTTCCATGTGGGTTTTGATCGCTGGTATATTCTCTGAGAACATCTGCGCATAGCGGTTATGGCTCTTGATGTCCTCTTTCATGGAGGACATTTCCGATTTCATAACCGCCATGGCTTTGTCCAACTCAGCCGTCTGCTTTCGGCTGGTGGAAATGATTGCGAGGACTGACCCAAAAAGGGAAATGCCCCCTGTGATGAGCGCAACAATTATTGCATCACTCATTTTCTTTGCTCCTTTCCTATCATGCCGTCAACAGTGCTCGCCAACTGTTCTTGCCGCAGATGCCGTCTGCCGCAAGCCCCTGATCTTTCTGGAACTGGACGAGTGCTTTCTCGGTCTGCTCGTCAAATTCCTCACCCACGCTCACATCGTAGCCCCTGACCTCCAGAAGCAAACGCATGAGCTTCACATCCTTGCCGCTCATCCCCCGGCAGAGTCCGGGGTCTTCACGCCCTCCCCGATAACCACGGGGAGGCCAGAACGGAGCGGCTGGCTTCGGCTTTTCTCCAGAGCCGTTTTCCTGCCCGTTTGCCGGGGTTTCCGGTTCGGGGTATGTATTTACATCCCCTGAGCCGTCCGGTATCTCAGCGGCGAGCCTCTGCGCCGCCTGATACCGTGCATCAATGTTATTGACCGCTGGGCGTTCATAAATGGTGCAGACCTTCGCCACGCATTCCCGCAGATCGTCAGAGGATTTCAGGAATGGGTACAGAGCCGTGTACTCACCACCGGTAGCCAGCTCGTACAGAGCGAACCGGGCTTGCATCCTCCCCGAATCCAGACTGTCACCGCTCTGCCGCCAGTAATCGTATAGCGCACCCTTCCGAGTGAAATACGTCCACTGTGCGAGGCCGAAGCCCTTTGCATCCCGCATGAACTGTTCTTTGGAGATAACGCCGCTGGTGATCTGCGAAACGTACAGCTTTGAGCCGGTACGGTAGGGGGAGAAATCCCCCTGTACCCGTCCAGCTTCAAGGTTGCTTTCGCAATCCCAGTTGCCCATCAATCCCAAAGCACCAGCACGGGTCAGACCTCCAGCACGGAGGATGCCGTAGATTTCTTCTCTGCTCCCCATTTTATCTGCCTCCGCTGACAACAGCCACAACGAGGATGCCCATAAACACGGACAGCGGGACAATCCACAGCAGATGCCATGCTGAAATCATGGTTCAACCCTCCCGTGTCACAGGCCCATAAATGCGCCGCTCGATCTCCTGTGCGGACATGTTCGCCACCCCGAAGCTATACCGATTCGGAATAACGTCCTCCGTCTTCACTCCGAGGAACTTGGCTATGATCTCCCGCACATCCTTGTTCTCTAAGGTGACGGTAGTTTTCATGCCTCGTAGACCTCCCCGGTGATTTCCTGATACTCGTCTGCCGTAATCCAGCCTCTGCCGACTGCATTGCGGACAGCCTTCTTGCTCCACTTCCCGGTGTCGTAATACCCCTTCACAAGGTAGAACTTCGGAGAGTGGACAACTTCCTGAACCTCACGTTTCTTAGCCATTGTTTTCTCCCTCCATTTCAACGTCTTCGGCGGGGTCTTCAAGATTCCCCATCATGATGTTGTAGTCCTGCACGGCTTTCATTTCCTCTGCCATTGCACGGGTGTTCTCATTCTGGTGGCGTTCCAGAATCGTGCCCACGAGCTGAATGATTTTCATGTTCTATGCCCTCCAATAAAGATTGTACATAATCGTCCATCCGTTTAAGCAGTTGATAGGAATTGCCCTTTTCGGCATGGGCTTTCCACGATCTGTAGCACTCCAGCATCTTTTCTTTCGGCATCTCGCCATTGCTGACAAGCTGAGCCATTCGGAACAGCTTCTTTCTCTCATGCTTCACATTCGCCGGGTTTATTATCCGAATCACCTTGCCGGTGTCCGTCAGGCGAAAGGTGAATCCGAGCACCTTTATACCATCTTTGAGCGGGTATATCCGGGTCTTGTCCGGGTGTAGCTCCATGCCGAGCTTTGCCAATTCCTCCATTATTACGGCTCGGCATTCCTCCAGAAAAGCGGTGTCATTGCTTATCACGTAGAAATCATCCATGTACCGTTCGTAGACCTTCGCTCGCAACCTCTCTTTCACGGTATGGTCCATAGGGTCGAGTAGGCTGATGCCGAGTATCTGCACCATCTGAGAACCCGGCTCGTAGCCTACTTCATACGGGTATTGTCGCTGTAGCCATTTCATAGACTGATCTACCGTCTGCTCGTCCAGATGCCGGGAGAAACAGGCTCGTGCATCAGAATGACGCATGTTTCTGTAATACCCGTGAACATCCGATTGCAAGACGTACAGCCCTTCAACAGAATTGCCATTGTTGATGTAAACCCTGTGAAGGAAACTGTCCAGCCTGTCCATGGCCTTTGTTGTTCCCTTGCCCTTTTGACAGGCCATGTTATCCCAAATAAAACTGCGGGTCATTTCAGGATAAATCACGTTGTCGTTCAGGCTCCGTTGCACTATCCGATCTCGGATGTGGGTCGAGGAACAAGGACGCACCTTCGGATAGGTCAATGTGAATGTATGAGGTTTCCGGGGCTTGTACTCCCCGTTGGCAATTTCTTCTTCAAGGCGTATAGTTTCCTCTATGCCATGCAAGACATATCGGGCAACAGAGGCTTTCCACATCTTGCCGCATCTGCATTTCCACATTGAATTGTACAGTGCATCAAATTCGACCGATTTTTGGAAAGTATTCATGGTTTCTTGTCCGCTGAGTAATAGAGGACAGCACCCCGTAGGGTGGCCTCATCTCAACAGTGTTGTTCACCCTGAGAGCAGGGTCAGGCATTCAGCTCCCTGTATCTTTAACTCTTTCGGTGTAGCGACACTATGTGCCGCCCATATAACCCAAGCGAAACAGTCCGGGCAACCCCTATTCGCATTGTAGGCGTTGTTGTTGTTGACGTTGCCACTGTTGTTGACATTCCACGCATTGTTGGCGTTGCCACGATTGCAGGAGCGCAACCACACGTTGACAGCAGAGGGGAGCGGTACAGCCTACAGCCTGTTTTTATAAAGTCAGATATTTTTATATCTGTCTTTATCCTTCTCGTGCCATCCCTCCAGAGCGAGCCGCAGATCACGGGTCATTTTGCCCCAGTGCTTCACCTTCTTATTGCTGAGATGGAAATGCTTTCGGCAAAGCTGAATCTCTGCAAGATGCTCTCCACATAGACGGATGGCCTCTGCCTGTTTTGTCAGGCGTTCGTTTTTCCTCCACGGTTGGCGGTTCAAATTGATTTCATTGGCTGTGTACGCAAGCATGAAAATCTGGTTCGCCTGATCTCTGACTATATTCGTGAGCGAATCGGAGCGGAAGACGTAGACCTGAGTTATCGTTCCGTCCTCGTTCTTTTTCTCTTTCACTGAATAATCAGGGAATTTGTTCAGGTTCTCGGTTATCATGATTACATAGTCAGCCAGATACATAGCACCGACCACGGGCGTAAAATCATTCGACTTATGCTCGCCAGAATTCGTAGACATTCGTTTAGCCTCCGGGATTCCCCGCCGCAGGTGTGCGGCGGGGATTATTGGCGATTATGCCGATTTTTTGATTATACAGGCCGGGCAACCCCTAAGCGCAAAGCAGGCGTAGTTGTTGGTGACGGTGCCACTGCCGTTGACATACCACGCATAGTTGGCGTAGCCACGATAGCAGGAGCGCAACCACACGTAGACAGCAGAGGTAGTGCTGTCTACCCGGTACTTCTTCAGAATCTCGTAGGTCTGATACTGCTGGAACTTGCCCGTCAGCCCTGCTTCTTCTGCGAGTTCCTTGTAGTAATCCCATTCCTCACCCTCAGTGTACTGCGGGTTGATGTACCACTCTGTCATGGACGGAAGGAAAATCTTGTCCTGAGTTGTTTCGGTATTGTCCGCATAGTCGCCCTGAGTATTCAAAGCCGTGACAACATCCACAGTCTTAAGCACGGAAAGGAAATCCTCTGAGAATCCAGCAAGGAAACCACGGAGCGTAGCCGCCTCAGCAGGAGGTCTATCCCATCCATTCTGCGGAGTCCACCACGCACCAGCCGCCGCAGAGCTGTTGAGGTACTGACGGATAGCAGATTCCTTCCACCGACCTGAGCCATACACAACTCTGGAAATTGCATTCAGGTTGCCTTCGGTCTTGTGGGCATTGGTGGCACCGATAGTACCAAGCGAAGTGCCACCAGTACCATTGCTGGTCGTGCCATTCTGCTTGCTGGTCGTACTGCCCTGAGCATAGACATTCCACGCTCTGCCGTTGGTCGGGTCATTGGCATTATTCGTGCCGCAGTTGATTAAAAGCTGGTCGCCCTCATCCATAGCCTCCGTAAGCGTGAACTGAATGGCCTTGCTTGTAGACCATCCATCGCCGTATGCCGTACCGATCAGGATGTGGTATGTTCCAGCCGCCAGACCACCAGACGGCGCATAGTAGATCGCTTCGGGTGCATCGAAAGGCACACCATCAGGCAGGGCGTAATGCCAATCCAGAGCCATGTCTCCGTTCGCATAGTGGTGAACCACATCCCACGGAGCAGAATACTCCGTGCCGCCAGCGGCTTTGCTCCACTTGTCCAGAATCTGAGTGCCGACCGGGTACAGCTTGGAGGCCAACCCTGCGTTTACGTCTCTCTGAATCTGAACGAAGTTGTCCGGGGTGATTTTCATGTACGTTTTGTCCAGCCAATTTTTGAACCGCTGGAGTCCGGGGTAATCAAGAAATCCCATTGTTTACGCTCCTTTCTTCTCAGCCGGGAATATCAATGATTTTCACAATATCACCGGGTTCAATATCCATGGCACCATCAACAAAGCTCTGCGCCAGTTCCAGTGCCGCCCCGATAATATTGTTTACGCCTTGCACATTGATCGGATGTACAGCCCCGTCCTTGGTGACGTAGGCGTACTTGATGTTTTCATTCATCGTATAGTCTCCTTTCAACTGAATAGCGCATCAATCTGCGCATCGGTGATGGGTTCGGGCAGTTCTTTCCAGCTACCGTCATAGACATAGGTACAACCCATCTCCGTGACATAATAGCTGTCGCCCCTCGTGGCGTTATTCGGGAGTTCAGAAACCGTTGCGACAGTCCCTTTATATCCTCCAGAACTACCGCCGCCGCCCCCGCCTCCAGCTTTCTTGGCGAGGATATAGGTTACAACATCAAACATCTTTGCTCACCTCTCAGCTGAGTTTTCGCCAGACGGTATTCGTCTTATCGAAAATGAACACATCCCCCGTGTCCATCTCCAGATAAGTGGAGCCGTTCGGCACCTGATCGTGGGTGGGTTTGGTGTCGGTGGAAAGCCCCCGCAAATCCCAACCCGTGGTGATCGTGGTTCCTGCATGTCCTGCATTGGTTACCATTTTTTCTGCTCCTTTCTTTATGCGAACAGTGCATCAATCTCACTGTTCGTTATTGGGTCAACAAATTCCGAAGCCGGGCAGATCGTCACCCATGTCGTGCCGTCAATGGTGTACTGGAAATCACCATTGTAGACCCTGAAAGCCAGAATGGAGGCGAAAATCTCCGCATCCGCAATGGCATCCATGAGCCTTTGCCACTCCGTAGAGGACTCAATAACGCTGCCTATGTCGGGCATCGGCATTATGTCCAGATAGAAGGTCGCTGTAGAAAGAGCATTCCCGGAAGAATCCAGCAAGACAAAATCGCAAGGACTTCTCCCAGCCACAGCGAGGCACTGGAGCGAAAGAGTGACGGTGTACACACCGTCCGCAACCTCAATCGGTGCCGCTGATCCGTTCCCCTCCAGAATAACGGCATTGCCGTCCATCTTATGGACACGGAACTGATAGGACGCTACGCCGGTAGGCGTAAACGGCTGACCATCCTGCAAGAGCTGAATAGCCAGCTTTCTGTGAACAGCATCACCCTGTTTCGCCTTTACCGGGTTACAACAGGGCGAAGCATTCACATCAAGGAAAATGCTTTTGAGGTAATCCACCTTTTAGTCCCCCTTCAACTTATTCTGTGCCAGCAGTAAGTAAACTGCCCGGACACGCTTTGCCAATATGCATCGGTCGATTCCAGACCCAATGCGGCATTGACCGCCGCAGAGTTGGCATAGTTCACTGACGTAAAGAAATAACCGCCAACCGGGTACACCAACTGCAGAAGGAATGCTTTCAGCGTCACACTCTGCAACAGGATTTTGGAAATATCATTTACCCGGAGTTTCCAATTGGTCGCCAGCTCTACAACCTCATCGTCCTGTGCATACATACCGAAAGCCACACCAGATTTTGCAGACGGCTTCATGTTGAATGCGATTTCCTGAGAAGAAATAACCACAACAACATAGTTGTCGCTCAAACTGTCGTGCAGATAGATTCTGGCATTGTAGGCTTTCAGAACATCAATGTTGCCCCCGCCAACGATCACACCCACGTTGTCCGACAGATTGGTGGAGACGTAGGAGCTATCAGGCTGTGACCTCTCTTTGTACTGGAACTGCATTGTACAGGTATTCGTGCCAACCTGAGAATAAACACGGGTCGCTTTCGCATACAGGTACGTGCCGTTCTTATCATCCCGCACACCGGCAGATGTACAGCGGTAAACCTCCACCCCGGTAGCCGTTGGTGCGGCATAGGTCGCAATCGTATAGGATGCGATTGTCGCCGTTGTCGCCCTGCCTCTGGCATCCGTCACGGTGATGGTCGCCGTATAGCTCCCAGCTACCGTCAGAATGGCAGAAAGCTCATTGATGGTCACAGATGCAGACGATAGGCTGTCCGCTGAGAACGTCACCGCTCCGCAATCTATACGCCACGAAACTATTGTGGAATAACTCGCAGAAGCCTGAGCCTGAGCTCTGATCTTGGAGAAGTTCTGCAGATAGATTCCCCACTGTGCAACTGTGGCATTGTCATTCACCGGGGCAATGCTCTTGGAAGAAATAGACGGTTTTACACTGTCAGGCACATACAGGGTGATCGTACAGGTAGTTGTTCCTGCGCTTGTGGTACAAGTGATGGTACACTGTCCGCTTGTGGCAGATGGTATCTGATTACACAATGACCACGGCGGTGTCCAGTTGACAGAGCTTGCCGTAGTCCCTGAATGAATCGTCCCGCTCGTATTTCCGAAAGAATAGGTGAGCTGGTGGGTCAATCCATCATTCGTCATGTTGATGGTGATAGCAGAACCGATGTTGCCATCACTCGCAGAAACCGCCGAAGCATCCGCTTCATAGGTGATTGTCGCCGTAAAGTTGGAATACGGGATTGTTACATAGTTCGAGCCGCTGGATGTGTACGGAGAAATAACGAGGTAATACGTCTTGTTCTTCGTAAGCTGTCCAGTGACCGTCAAGGTATATTCTGACGTAGAGGAACCGGCTACCGTCTGCGTGGTCGTTGCCACCCGCCCGGAATCGCTCGGCAAATTCTGATCTGTGTACAGGGTATTGCTCGTGGTAGGATCAGTGGTTGTGAGCGACAACCTGACCGTGCGCTGGTTGCCCAATTCCTCCTGCATGTAATACTTGAACACAATCTGTGTCATGTTCCCGCCCCATGATGGAGTCGTGAACTTATACACAAATGCGTATCGGATGGTCTGCGTGGCTCTCACACCGGCATAGCCGTATTTGCCTCCAGAGTTCGGCCCCGCATTCCATCCATCCCATGACGCACCGCTGTTTATCGACAGACCGGCTTTGTTGAAGGCATTGTAGCCGTTATAGGTGCAGTTTACTGTCATTTGAGTTGCCATCAGCTACCACCTCCAACGTATTTAATCGTGAAGCCGTTGTCCAGAGTAATCAGCCAGTCCACCTGTGATTCGTCAGCCATGTTCGCATTCTCGACCAGCTCCAGATTTGCCGCACGGAGAGTCGTAGCATTGAGCTTCTGGTTTGACAGAAACGCCGTCCGCACACTGCTCTCGTAGAACTCCAGAGCCGTTGCCGTAAATACTGACTTGAACGCTGTCGTAAGGTCAACTTTGCCGATCTTTACGCCATACTGCGGGTTTTGAGCCGTACCGATGTTTCCGACCTGAATATATTGCAGGAGTTCATTCATCGGTATTAAGGCTTCATTTACGCTCGCCTCGACAGAATCAATGTGGTCTGCGATCCCGTCCGTAGCATCCGCTATGGCAGAATCACGGTTCGCCGCCTCCGTTGCGATCTTCCCATCTGTGACCAGTGCTTCATCAGCAATAGCCGCATCCGCATAGTCCTTCGCATCATCCAGAGCGTCCGCAATACTGCTCGTTGTGGTGGATGCCAGATCAGTGAGCTGGCTCATTCGGAGGATGTTCTCTGACAGATTGAGGAAGAAGCTCGTCCCGTCCGCACTGGCAATCGTTCCCGCTACCAGATGTGCCGCCGTTACGAAATCTGCCAGCAATCCATTCTCCATAGTCGCCCCCATCGTGAACGGTCCGGTATATCCCTGAGTTGATGCCGCCCATCCCTGATAGTTGAATCTCCAAACCTTCTGAGCCAAAGCCGGGTCTGCATTATCCGCTATGTACAGCTCATCAGCCATGCCGTCATTGTTGGTGTCCAGCAGACGGACAGCACCGCCCAAAGCATTGAGGATGGAATCGGACAGTGCCTTTGCTATAGCCTCGGTCATAGTGAGAGACGGTTTCTCGTCTATCTCTTTCTGCTGGGCAGCTATGGTCGAAGCCATGTTCGCTTTCACTTTTCCGAGCGTGATAGTCTCGTACCGATCAAGCAGGACATTGAACTCGACCGCCACAGCCCTTGCTGTTGCATGAGTGCCGTATTTCTCAAATTCCACGGTGACAGAATCGCCGAGCACGATCTTTTCAAGGAACGGCTTTGCCTCATACTCTGCCGCCAATTCAAGCTGTACGAACTCCACACGCCACGAAATATCAGGAGTTCCAAGCTCATTGCTGTTGATGTAGCTCTGAGCCGCAGACCTGAGCTGTGCTTCGGTCGGGGCATTCTCGAATCGCTCCGTAAGGTCGAGCGACAGAATCCGCACAAAATCGAACGTCCCGGACACGTTCAGAACCTTTTCAGGCAGGGTCACAACAGTGCCGTTCATGCTGTAATACGGATAGACACCTGTATAAATCCCTGACGCATCCAAGTCCTGTTCGTACCCGGTCATGTTCTTTCCATACCTGATCGTTACGCCCCGGTTCGTCCCTCGCTGATTCCACAGATAGCAGGAATAGCCGTTGAACTCCCATTCGCCCCTGTACACATCCAGAATGGAACCGTCCGTGCCTCCGAGCAAGCTCCAGATGCTTTTCGGAACCTCTACCATGAAGCCGGTCGCTACCGTCTTGTCGGTATTGAATGTGAACGGGCATGTGGTCACAGCATTGGTGGCAAGCCCCGTCAGAGCATTTCCCAAAGTAGAGGCCGTGAACGGATTGACAACTATGCCGCCCAAATCATAGGCAAGATGCCTCGCATAGACGGTAAAGATGCCATTCAGCGGCTTTGTCACCCGGTACACCCTGAAAGGCTGTTCATCACTCATTCGGTCGGGCTTCGCTGTTATGATGCTTCTCTGCTCGATCTCCCCGGCATGATTCCCGAAAACCGGGTATTGTACCTTCAACTCATATTGCCCGTTTAGCTCTTGGCTGACGATGGCAGATATGGCATCGGATAAAATACCCAGCCCATTTGTCAGAAACGATGTAGCCGTTGATGCAAACAATCTCACAACGTCCACCACCTCGGAGTTATTTCCAGACCGGTAATGCCGCCCGTGAAGGTCACCACCTGTTCGCCGCCTTCGATCTTCGGAAAGCTCCCGGTCATGTTACTGTTCTTGTTTACCAGACCTTTGTACGCATCCTGAATATCACAATCCAGCATGACGTATTCCGAAATCCCGGTAAGGCTCACCGTGGTTGAACCGATGGTCAATGTACCGCTCCCGCTCCCCAGCACCTTAATGAGCGGTGCAGACGGAAATCGGGTCGGGTTTACGATCTTTCCCGCTCCGCTGTAACTGAGCACCAGCTCGCCGTCATGCAGAAACCTTTGCGGTTTGCAATCGAACTCAATGGTAGCCCTGCCAAAACGGTTCAGGATGTTTTCGATCTCCAAACTGCCAGAGTAATGAGCCAGCCGGTATGAATCCAGAAAATAGGAGTCCTCCAACCTCTGATAGCCACTCACGCACAGCCAACAGGCCACACACCGGGCGACAGCCGGTAGCTTCTCTTTCTCGGCAGAAACGTATATTTCATATCTCTGTGCTACGTTCTCGTAGGCATCCTCTGGAATCAGTATGTCTCCATTCCTCCCCGGCACAGAAATCTTTTCATATTTCCTCGCAGGGATATTCACATTCGGAAACCGCTCTACAATCACTTGCACATCGTCACTACTGACACCATGCCACCAGATCATGCAAACACCGCCTTTTGCTGGTCAATTTTGTTCTGAATACGGTACATGAGCCGGTCAACCAGTGCATCGGAATCCTCTCCCGGCTGTTGATATACAGCGATCTGGAAACCGCCGTAGTTGTAGGCATTGCCTCCACCGGCTACACCAGCGTTCAGAGCCAGAGAAGCACCAGAAGCCGCCTGTCTCGCCGCATCCTCGACAAGGTAGGCATTTTTCCTGATACCAGACGCAAAGGTCTTCATCATGTCCGGGCCATAGCTGTTGAAATCTTTCAGCGGACCTTCTTCAGGCTCGGAGAAGTGGAGCAGACTCCAGATGCTGTGTGCAACATCTTTGATGGCTGAATACACAGCCCTCGCCTTGTCTATGATACCGCTCGCAAGATTCCCGATCATATCACGCCCCCAGTTGAGAGCGGATTGCACCATCTCTTTTGCCACGTTCTTGATGCTGTTCCATATCTGACCCATAGCTTCGCCAACCTTCCCCAACATCGACAGCAAGCCCTTTATCAAGGCTTCAATCAGCTTTATGCCGGTTTCTATGATCTGTGGGAAATTCTTAATTAGAGCCGTTGCAATGGCGGCTATGATAACCGGGGCTTGCTCCATCAGATACGGCAGAGCATCTATCAGGCCATTCGCCAGCGCAAGGATAAGCTGTACAGCCGCCTCCACCAGCAGGGGAATGTTCTGAATCAGCGTGTTCATGATCGTTGTGACAGCCTTTACAGCCACCGGTATAAGCTGGGGGATGCACCGAATGAACGTATTAAGCAGACTGTCAAATAAGCGGGTAGCCGTGTCCAACAACTCCGGGAGCATGGCCTCGATGGTCGGGGCTATGGCATCAAACAGCTTCGGGATATAATCTATAAGCCTCTGGACAATGGGTTCCACATTATGCACGACAGCTTGGAATGATTCCACCAAATTGTTCAGGAGCATATCAATATCTGCCGTGTCCGTTCCGAGTCCTATTTTCAGGTTCTCGAAGGAGCTTTTCAACATCCCGATAGACCCGGAGATTGTTTTCATTGCCTCGTCACTGGTAGTCCCGGCAATGCTCATGCTCTCCTGCATGACAGATATTGCGTTTATGATATTCTCGAATGACAGGCTGTTGGCATCAACTGTCACGCCTAACCTTGCCTGTACGTCATTCATTTTTGCGGCATCTGCGATCAGCCGCTCCATTTCTGTTTTCGTGCCGCCATAACCGAGTTTCAGATTGTCCAGCATGGTATACTGACCTTTTGCGAACCCGGCATAAGCATTTTGGATGCTCTGCATATCCGTACCAAAGGTGTTGGCATTATCGGACATATCCCGGATTGCTCTGTCAGCTACCTCGACAGCCTTTTGCGTATTCCCTCCCATGGAAGAAATGAGCGAGGCAGAAAACCCCGTCACCGTCTCCATGTACTCGTTCATCGAAAGGCCAGCAGATTTATAGGCATTCTCGGCATTACGGATAACAGCCTGAGCGTTTTCCTCACCAAACAGCTTTTTTACGCCGCCCTCCAACTGCTCGAAATCGGCATACGCCATGACAACATCTTTGCCGATGGAAACACAGGCTTTGCCGATGGCAATAAATCCATTGGCAATGGCTTTCAGACCGCCTATTATGGCTTCTTTGGTGACCATGGCTTTCAGCGTTTCCCCGAAAACATTTGTTTTTTCGGTCGCTTCATCAAGCCCATGCTCCATGTTGTTCAGCTCAGTACGGGCATTGGCAAGCTGTTGTTTCCACTTCAATGTCGTGGTGCTGTTTTCCCCGGTCGCTTCCGCAGACCGGGCAACCATCTTTTCGAGCTCTGAAATCAGGCTCTTTTGGTTCTCAATCTGTTTATTTAACTGTTCACTTGCGGCACGGCTCTTTTCTTGGGCACTGGCCTGTTTATCGAATGAGGATGTGAGCGACTTCATTTCAGCATCAAGGGTCTTCGCTTGCTGTATGATCTGCTCCATCTGTTTACGATATTCAGCCTCGCCGTCTATCCCTATTTTAGGGCCAATTTTAGTCGCCATGTTTTCACCTCAGTGCAAGCACCTCATCAAAGGAGAGTTTGCGCTTTTTCTTCTTTGCCTCAGCACCGTTGTATATAGCAAAACAGGAGACCATGTCCAACATCTCGCCGTAGCGGGTTGTCATGATCTCCCGTCTGCTCATGTTCAGCATCCGACCATAGAACAGAAACCAAGCAAGGCACATTTCTATGCCTTGTCCGTTACGTCCTTTTTTTTTGACGGTTCGACCTCCACAGACGTTTCGGAGCTTTCCTGAATCGCCCCCATAGCAATGCCCTGCATTAGAGCAAACTCATCCGCTGGCATTGCTTTGAGCATCTTTTCGGTCAGCTTTGGGTGGTCGATCTCAACACCCGCAAACTCCGCATTTTCGTCTGCCGCATTGGACAGGATGCAGATAAATTTCACGGAGAAGTCAAGAGCCTCCGCATCGGACTTCCCATCAAAAACCTTGTAGATGTTTTCGAGCTTTCCCTCCGGGCAGAGCTTGGCTATTTCCTCGCTCGCACCGACTGTCATCATAAGCTCATAATCTTTGCCGAATACCTGAATAGTCATAGCGTTTTGCCTCCTGTATTTTTAATTTGCCCCTGAAATAATCAGGAGATGCTGAATGCGGTCTTGATCTTGGCTTCTGCCGCCGCCTCGGAAACCTCGTCACCGCCAACGTATTTCCAGTCATGGGTAGCAGAATCATCACGGAGAATCGCCGCAGACAGTTCCTGAGTCTGCCAGTCAATTTCTTCCTCCTGAGTATTCGCCTCAGTTCCGGGGGAAGTGAAGCGGCACTTGCGGAGAATGACCGGGGTGTAGGTAACTACGCAGTCAGACTGATACCGACAGACAAAACCGATGCCCACGTAGGGGATTTCCATGCTATCCCCATAATGCATGAAGCCCTGCTGATCTGCCGTAGGCAGACCCATAATGAGCTTTTCAGCCGCCGCCAGCAGACCGTCAACCGTAAGGGTGACAGTACCGTTGGTGAACACACCGGGGGAAGATTCTGCGGCAATGTTATCCGCATAGAAATTGTTTTCGTCTCCGCTCTCCGGTTCAATCGAAACACTCACGCCACGGGCGAGTTTCTGACCGCTGGAATAGGAGACAGTAGTGCCGCTATGAGCATACAGGGCTACATACGGCAGGGAAAAACCAGTTAATACTTTGCCAGCTGCAGACATGTTTTAACCCTCCATTATCTCTGCAATTTTCTCATCCAGAGCAGAGGACATAGCCGCAGATGCTTTGGCCTCGACACTCCGCACTGTTTTTGAAATGAAATGCGTTGCCTTCCTGCCTTTACTGTTCCCGGATTCCAGAACAGCCGCTTTTATGGCATTCGGAACGCCCTTCTGGTCATATCCTGTGAACATGACCTTTGTGTTTACAAATCCGTTGTCGTTTCTCATGGTAGCGAGCGTCAGTGATCTCGCCAGATCGCCGGTGTCTCTGTGCTTGCTTTCAATCTCAGCCCGTAGCGCATCGGCGACAACCGCCGCACCCGGATAGACCGCATATTTCAACACCTTTTCGGCTTGCTTTCCTCCCAGCCGTCCAAGTGCCGTCAGATACTCGTCCATGCCCTCGAACTTGAATTTAGCCATACACAGAAAACCCCCATTCATAATGGATGTAGCCGGTATCATTCTCATATTGCACCGTGTTCAGATACCACGGTATGTTGAGGCTGTTCAAGGCCGCTTCAATCTTCTGCCGGGGTTCTCCTGAATCATCCCGTGTGAAGTAATTGATATACCCTGCCGTGCCTCTCTCTATGTGAACACCGTCAGCCTCAAGGTCAACGCCGTGCTCTTCTGCGAACTCGCCGTAATCACCTTCCGGGGCTTTACTCCATCCATAATGAGCGAACTGATAGCCGGTCTCTGCCAGAGCGTTAATCAGATCGTCAAGCATCAGCCGTTACCTCCCCGACCTCCAGCTCCGTTTCATGGTCTTTGACGTATGACCGAATAACCCGGTATCGCTTTCCATGATACAGAACTATTTTTTCGCCGTGGTAATCAACATACTCGGACAAGGTGAAAATGAACTGCGGTTCAAGGCCATTTTCTTTTGCTCTCCAGAACTCCGACCGGCTCACACTCTGGACACGGCAGAAAACCTCACACTGTTCCTCGGTGGGCTTGTCGAAAACCCCATGAGCACCCGGCTTCTCTCGCACGAGTGTTATCACATCGTCACGTAGCATTTTTCATCTTCTCCGAAAACAATCTGTTGTTCAGCGCATAGCGAATCATCCTCGGCATGCCTGTTCCGTTATCCCGCTCCTGCCACATCCAAGCGGCGTACTGGATAACAAGGGTGGTGTCCTCCGCACTGTCCGTCAGAGTGATGCCCTCCCGCCCGATCATCTGCTTTGCAGAATCCAGATAGGCAAGCAATCTCTCATCATAGGCAGATGCCACGATGCCAAGGTTCGCTTTCAGCCCTGACAACATCAGGTCAGAAGTAAGCATGCTTTATACCTCCAGAAATACATGGATAAGGGACTACCCCGGAAGGTAGTCCCTTTTACGGAAATCAGGATCAGGAGACGGTGACAGCGCAAGTGGCGGTCTTCCCGTCACAGGTGGCGGTGATGGTCGCAGAACCGGATGCAACACCGGTCACAACGCCATTATCGGAGACAGTGGCCTTGCCCGTATTGCTGGAAGCCCACGACACTTCGCCAGAACCCGGCTGAGTGATCGCAAAGAGCTGTACGGTGTGCTGAGTTCCAGCCGCCGCCGTCACAGCCGCAGTAGCGGTG
>JAEEGL012760680.1_pt1 | contig 15990 bp, 8 predicted proteins | sample 9134231 | NCBI WGS metagenome assembly JAEEGL01 (sample SAMN16246548, study PRJNA631951) | gut metagenome | biome: gut microbiome; feature: rumen; material: fiber-attached | host: Bos | place: Iran: Karaj | collected 2018-10 | reverse complement strand
TGATGTGGTTAAAAGCAGGGAGATGAGAATTTTTTGATGTGCAGGTTTCGTTTCTCTGGCGATCATTTCTTCATCTATACAACTTTTAATTTTTATTGTCAAGCAATCGGTTGAAATTCTCCAGATATTTTTCGTCAACCGCATCAAAAAGTTCATGCTCCCGGGGATGGTATTTTCTGTAAATTCTGAAAAGACCTTCCGTCTGGACATGCGTATACCTTACGGTTGTCTCTATGTTCTTGTGTCCCAGAAGTTCCTGAACGTGCCGGACGCTTGCCCCATTGTCAAGAAGATGTGTTGCCGTGGAGTGCCGTATGGAATGCGTGGAAATTTCAGGACGGTCCATATTGAATTCCCTAAGGTACTCTCTGAAAATCCTGCTTATATGAACTCCCCTCATGGGCTTGTGAAATCCTTTCCCCCTGAGCCCAAGAAAAACATTCTCGTCAACGAGGCTACGCCGCTTTCCCAAATATTTTTTCAGGAAATATACCGCCTCATGTGTAAGCGGAACCATCCTGTCCCTGTCGAACTTCCCGCGTACTATTGCCTCACGGCTCTCAAAGTCTATGTCGCCGATTTTTATTCCCGCGGCCTCGCTGACCCTCAGCCCCGAGGAATATATGAGCTCAAAGATCGTCCTGTCCCTCAGCCCCAGAAGGGTCGTCGTGTCTATGCTGTCAAGGAAACATGAGATCTCTTTTTCTGTGAGGGGTCTCCTTTCGCCCTGTCTTCCACTTGTTATTCTGTAATCAATGGAATGAAGGGGATTCTCCTGTATGAACCCATTAATATACAGCGTCTTATAGACATGCTTGACCGCCGTGAGCATCGTGCCCATCGTTGACTGGCTCAATGTCCCTCCGGCAGGTTTCCTTGACGGCAGGTGCTCGACAAACTGCCTGTATGACAGGAGCTCCTTCTTCCCGAGCCTCGTAATGTCGCCCATCCCCCTCTTTACGGCCCACTTGTAAAACAGCCTTATGTTCCTGTTGATTTCCGCCATATAGTTTTTGCTGTAGCGGTTTGTGACCATCCTGTCGTTTACGGCCTCAAGAATCACTTTGCGAAGCACGTCACTTCTCATTTCCGTCACCTCCGTTTTTCATGTGCCGCCTTGGGTGATATTTGTCCAGGCTTTTTTTCAGGTCCTCTGAGTAAACCTTTGTATAGACCTGAGTTGACGAGAGCCTGTCATGTCCGAGGATTACCTGAATATGTCTCATGTCGCATCCAGCCCTCAGAAGGTGGGTGCCAAGGGAATGGCGGAATCCGTGGCTTGTGATTACGGGTATTTCAAGCTCGGCGCAGCTCCTTCTAAGCCGCTTGTTCAGCATGTCCATTAGCACGCCTCCCCCTGTGGAAAAAAGGCTGTCCCTATTTTCTCCGTATATGGTTTTATCGTAAAACGCCTTTCCCCTCTCGATATAAAGCCTCAGGATTTCTGCCGCATAGCCGGTGAGAAAGGCTGTCCGGGATTTTCCGCCTTTCCCCCTTTTTACATGAATAAGCCTGTAGGTTAAATCCACGTCGCTCTTCCTCAGTCTGGAGACCTCGTCTATTCTCAGGCCGGTCGAATACATCAGCTCCGCGAGCACATGGCAGACATAGAGCCTCGTCCGCTCTTTCTTCGGGCCGCAGGCGTCAAAACACTTGAGCCTTTCCAAAAGGCGGTTCATCTGGCTTTCCGTAAGGACGTTCCGGCTTAAGTGCTCGGGGATCCTGGGGTATTCTATTTCCATGAACGGATTCGTCTCTATGATCTCTTTCTCAAGAAGATATTTATAAAACCTGCGGGCCGTCTTTATGTAATTGCATATTGCCCCCTGCGAAATGGGATTGCCGTTCCTGTTTGTCCTTTTCCCCATGTCGCTCACAAATTCCAGTGCCTGGGTTATTCTTACGTCATTCGGCAGGAGGTCTCTTTCCTCAAGCCACACAATGAGCCTTTTCGCCCTCCCGGTATTGCTTGCGAATCCCTGCACGCTTAGTCTGGGCCTCTCGTACTCCAAATATTCCCTAAACAAAGCCTCATAAGGCTCCTTGAAAGCGCATCCCATATTACACTCCTGACAGCCCGCCCATTTTTGGCCGGTAAAAGGTTTTAATTCTTTTTCGGCATTATTCTGTTTTCCTTAAAAAAAGCTAAGAAAAATAAAAAAAACAATCAAAAAACACTTGATTTTTTTATTTTCTTGGTTAAAATTATTTAAAGATAAAGGAGCTAATACAAAAAGTGTTTTTGAAAGCCATCTTTGCCATTTGCAGGAAATGGATTTCGGGGTCATTGTGCCTTAGCGGGCATGTGAGAATCCGGAAGCCTGTAATTGCGTCCGCATTACTGATTATTCTCTCCTTCGGCCTCGTCCACGCGCAGGATTCGGGAGCCGCTGCCTCAATCTCAGTGACGGACGACAAGTATTCCTGCAGCATCAGGAAAGAGTCCTTCGCAAGCGTCATCGACACTCTGTTCAAGAAAGGCAAAAGGGAATACGCACTTATCTCAAAGCCGAACATCAGCCTCGAGAACATGTCTTACTCGGACAAGGACTTCGACTCGCTCCTCTCAGTCATACTGCTTCAATGCAACTGCGACTACACCGTAAATGACGGCGTTTATTACATCTACGAGATTCAGAAGAAGGATGCCGTAAAGCGGCTGAAGGAAACCAGGGTCATCCATCTTGAGAATATAAGCATAGAAACGCTGATGTCACTCATCCCGAACGAGCTCAACGCTTCGGCATTCATAAAGCAGGACAAGAACGGCAATTCCATCGTGCTTACCGGAAGCCCCTCGGAAATAAATCCCATAGAGGAATTCGTAAGGCAGATTGACGTCAAGGACGACAAAAGACAGCACAGGAGCATAAGGCTCAAGTACATAAAGAGCGACGAGCTGCTGAAAAATCTTCCGCCGTCGGTCACAAAGGGGAACATAACTGAGACGAACCAGCCGGAGATCGTGTTTTTCTCCGGGACGGAAAACCAATACGAGAAGTTCCTGGGGGAACTCGCACTGATGGATCAGCCAAGACAGCAGATAAAATACCAGCTGCTTGTGATACAGAGGCAGAAGACCGAGGGACTGAACTGGGGGACATCCCTGAGCGCCGGAAGCTCAGACAAGGAATCGGGCTACTCATGGACAGGAATGATCTCAAACATCTTCAACATCAACTTTGACATAATCAGCCAGTTCGGGGTTCAGTTCGCAGGGAGCCTCAACGCCGAGCTCTCGGAAGGGAAGTCCCGCGTACTTGCGGACACGACGCTGAACGGACTGAGCGGCGAGCAGGTGAATTTCTCTAACACGAACACTTACCGGTACAGGGACATAATAGTTGACTCTAAGGGCGACCTGTACACGAGCACGACGCGCGAGATAATGAGCGGACTCACCCTCTCCATAAACGGATGGGCAAGCGGAGACGGAATGGTGACGGTCCAGGTTGAGGCACAGGTCTCAAAACAGGGAAGCTCGGACTCCTCGTCGGGCAAAAGCACTACGGACACAGCGGCTCCCCCGTCCACGTCGGAGAAGAGGGTCAGCACGAACGTCCGAACGAAAAGCGGGGAGCCCGTCATAATAGGAGGACTGTTCCAGCAGGAGGAGGACGTGTCGGAGAAGAAGGTTCCTGTACTCGGCTCCATCCCCGTCATCGGGAACCTTTTCAAGAGCAGGCAGGTCTCAATGGTGGAAAGTGAGTTCATAATTTACCTCATACCCTTCGTGGAGGCAAGCACGGACGACCTTCTTGGGGAAAAGGAAAACCTCGCCCGCCTGAGAAAAAAATATGCGGAGGAGACTCAATAAAATGAAGATGGCCGGAATTCAAGCTGCCCTTACAATGATGTTTCTCCCCCTCATTTGCGGCTCTTGCGTGCTCACGCCGGAGAAGAACATCGATTCTGTCTATGTGATGGTCTATGACTATGACAACAATGAGGTCATGAACGTCTCCATAGCGGTTGACGGAGTGGAAGTGGGTGTGACCGACATCTACGGAAGGCTGATTTTTACGCCGGATGAGGAAAAGGAATGCGTGGTCAGGGCGGAGAAGGAAGGATATGAGACCGTCGAGTCAAAATCCTGCATCCGCGCCGGCCAACTCATTTATTTCAGGCTCGGAAGCGGAGCGTACTATGCAAAAACAGCCGAGCTCCTGCTTGACGCTGATGAGCCGGCAAGGGCACTGGAAATGATAGACAAGGCTCTGGAAATTCAGGAAAGGAAGGACTGGCGTTTTTTAAGGGGCGTCATACTCGGAAGGACAGATGATGAAGAATAAGGGAATTATAGTGCTCGGCTTAATAATGCTGCTGTTTACGGCCTCGCAGATCTTCTTGGGGATGCAGATCCTTAAATACGGAGACTCCATTGACAACCTGGCTTCCCGGCTTGACGGACTCAGGGAGAACGCCGACCTCCGCCTCGAACATCTGGAAAAGGAAATTCAGTCGCTGGAGGAGACTCAAAAGACCGGCATCGCAGGTATGGCCGGAATGCTTGAGAGCCTCGACCAGCTGAACAATAAATCGGACGCGCAGATAAGCCTTACCGCAGGCCTGAAAAAGACTTATGACGACCTTTATGAGGAGCAGAGGAAAAAGACACTCGACACCACATCTCAGGACACCGCAATCGCACAGATAAAAAAGGAGGCGGACCGGCTGTACTCTGAGAAAAAATATGCCGCCGCATACAAGGAGTACGTCAAGGTGCTCTCCTATCAGAACGACGACATGGAAAGCCGCCTCAAGAAAATGAAGAGCCTCTACTACAGGAACCGTACGGACAGCTCAAAATACTCGGAAATCCTTGAGGACATCAAGATATTGAGGTCAAACGGACATATTGACAATGAGGCTGCGGAGATTGAGAAGGTCATAACCGCAGAGCGGGAGGGGCTGAATGAATAAAAAGCTGCTTTCCGCCATGCTGATCCTTCTCCTCCACGCATTTTTCATAAGCGCCGAAACAGTCCTTATTGCACCGATAATCATTTATGACAAGGACAGCAATGTCATCCCGCTGGACAGAAATCCTTCGGAAGAGATCTACGGCAAGGTCTCGGACTACTGGTTTGAGGGAATGCTTGACATCCGGCTGCTCTCATCCAGAAAGTACGGAGAAATTTATACGACGCTCGACGCGAGCCGCTGCTGCGTGGCGGAGGAGGCCGAGTATATCCTTTTCGGCTACATACAGAAAAATGAGGGCAGCTGGAGCGGCAGCATGAAGCTGTACAGTGCCAATGCAAAGAAAACCCTCATGGAATTCTTTTCAAGCGACGACATAAACCATTACGAGCGGCTGCTGGACAATCTGAGCGACAAAATCCTGATGGGGCTGGAGGAAATCACAGGGCTCAACCGAAGCGAGGTCTTGAACTCAAAAATACGTCCGTTTGAGCTCAGGATGCCAGCCTCAGTATTTTACTGGACACCTGTTGACACAGGATGGAATTCCACCATGACAGGCATTGCCGGATGTGATGTCGGACTCGAAGTTTTTCCACGGCAGCCAAAACTTACATTCGGGCAGATTCTTGTGGATTTCTCACTGCGGCCAGAGCTTTCCTATTCCTATGGAGCTGGAAAGGACGGTGTCTATCCCCTGCATTACAACGGAATTTCATTTGTGCTGCCGGTTCTGGCCCGATTCCATTTCAACATGAGGAATTCGCTCTACATCGGAAGCGGCGCATATTACGAGATTGAGCTGATGAGCATAATTCCTAAATATGAGGATCAGCAATTCCATTATCAGAATATCTTCGGACTAGAATCATTTATCGGATATGAACTGACTGCAAGCGAATCAATTGACGCGTTCACCGAGGTTCGTTTTGACTTCCACTTTGCAAGCGACAGCTTTCTTGCCATAAAAGCCGTTCTTGGAATGTCTCTAAAACTGTACAGGGGGGAACCATGAGGAAACACCTTTTATACATGACGGCAGTCCTATTGCTATGCTCCTGCTCCCACAACGCATTTGAGGAAATGCTGTTCAGGACAACAGACGATCCGTTCTACGACACTCCCCATGCCGATTCCCTGAGACTTGAGCATACGGTATACCTCAGTTGGAGGGAAGACGAAGGCTGCGACACTTTCCGACTGATGAGATCCTACGACAGCCCGACGCTCAGCTTCACATGCATTTACGAGGGGACGGAAACCTCATATACAGATACGGACCTCACTGACGGCTTCAAGTACATATACAGGCTGGATAAGACAAGGGGCAAGGAATACTTCAAGGGAACTACACATGCCTACGGCTATTCCTCTGACTGCAGAAAGGACATGTGGGAACCTAACGATGGGGAAGAGAATGCCACGCGCCTTGACTATGACCTCATCTGCAACCTGCCATGCGTCCGCTATCTGACGGACGGCAAGGAAGAAATGGACTGCGACTGGTTCTACATAGAAATACCGCCATGCCGCACGGTAGAGATACTCGTAAGCCAGCACAACCTAAGCAATACGACGGAAGGAGCCAAAACAAATCTCAGGGTGCAAATTCCAGAAAGTGAAAGCGAATCAGTAAAGCAAAAGGTTGCCATTCCCATAAGCAACCCCTCGTACGTGACAAAAAAATTCCGCTTCAAAATCTACCCGGAAAAGACAGGGCTTTTTGATGAGACCAACACCGTTGCAATCGGATATACAGTGTCACTGAACAAAATAATAAAGTATTAACCTGCAAGGAGAATGGACAGATGAAACACATCAAATTTATAATTGCCATGGCATTGGCGGTGCCGCTTGCCTCCTGTGAACTCACGCCCTTTGAGGCTGGCGGAACGGCTGCAGCACCGGAAGAGACTGTCGTGGAAGAGGAAAGTTCCCTATATACGGAGGACACTGACGCTGACGGCGAAACTTTTGTCTTTGAAACTAATGACACCAGATATTTGAATGAAGCCGGATATACACTTTGGACTACAAGGTATGTCAATGAGTCGGATGCCTTTGAGCCCATACGCGTGACGCTCTGCAAGGAAAGTGGACGGTCTGAGGCTGGTTTTGGAATAGTGTTCTGCTCACAGGAAATTGACGGCAAGCCTTTTCTCCTCACCGTGCTGATAAACACAAACGGTCTTTATACCGTCGGCAAAGTTGTTGACGGCGTTTTCAGCTACATGAAAAGCGGATGGAACAATTCCAATTACATAAACAATGGCTACGGTATAAGAAATGACCTGGCTATTTCGCATGACGTGGAGAACAACAATTTCATTTTGGAAATAAATGACTATGAGATTACGGATTTTACTGTGCCAGACGGTGTTTCGTTCAGGGGCAGCCGGTGGGGGTTCGCAGTGGTAATCTCAAATTCCGAAGACTTCCCGAGATCATCGGTGAAGGTAAGTTTTGAAAGATAGGTCATGGAGGAGCATAAACATGTACAGGAAATCAGTTGAAGCATATGAGGAAAGCATTTTCAAAAGAATAGTGTCCGCGGTAGTTCTTGTGGCGTATGTTTTGGTTTTAAGTCCGCTTTCATTGTTCGCGCAAAGCTTTGCGGATGATCAAAAGCATAATGCGGTATGCATTGAAAAAGAGGAAAAATCAGAAGTTCTCATAACAGCCCTGAAAGGCGGAACCGTAACCCTTGGGGACGCGTCCATAGAGATACCTGAAGGAGCTCTGAAGGAGGACACGCTGATAAGCATCACCCGGCTTTCAAAAGTTGAGGACACTGGAGAGTCCCTTTACAATGCAATACCGAGCTCAGGAGGCTATAGGTTTCTTCCTGCAGGCACAAAATTCGAAAAGGACGTAACCATAACGCTTCCATACAGCGCGGAGCTGAACTCAAAGCCCCAGAGCCTTGAGGAACTGTACACATACTTCTTTGACACCGAGAGGAGAAGCTGGATAAAGCTTGAGCGGCTTGAGGTGGATGAGGAAAACCTGAAGGTGCGCTCCCTCTCAAATCACTTCACCGACATGATAAACGCAACCCTCACACTGCCGGAAACGGCAAGTCCGGTTGACGTCAACCTGAATTCCATAAAGAACCTTGAGGCCGCAAAGCCTGACGGCCACCTAATAAAGCTCAACCCGCCCAAGGCAGGTTCCATGGGGGATGCATCGTTCAGCTTCGAGCTCGGCATTCCATCAGGTCGCCACGGAATGCAGCCCCAGATTTCAATCGGCTACTCGTCTGGAGGCGGCAACGGGATTATGGGAAGGGGATTCGATGTAAATTACGGAAGCACGATTACGATTGACACGCGGAAAGGGCTTCCGAATTATGACACTCACGACACATACATGCTTGACGGAACCATTCTGGATGAAAGGACCCGAAACGGAGCGACAATTACATACAGCCCGCAGAAGGAGGCGTCATTCAGCCGCATAGTTCGGTATGGTGCAGGAACCGCCAGCGACTTTTGGGAAGTGACGGACAAAAACGGAACGAAACGAATATACGCGCAGGATGAATCTTCATGTACTGGTGGCGGAGAAAAGACATTCACATGGAATCTTACGAAGGTTGAGGACGTGCATGGAAACAACGTAATATATGAATATAAGAAATACGATGTCTACGTCTATCCGTCCGAAATATATTACACTGGTTTCGGCGACGACAGGGGAAATTACAGCATCAAATTTCACTACGCTGACGGCAGGGAAGACGTGAGGAGCGATGCACGCTCAAAAGAAATCATAAGCTGCAAAAAACTGCTGACAGGAATAACTTCTCACTACAGGGCAGGAAAAGCCATACGCTCCTACACATTCAAATACAATGAGGGGCTTGCAAGGGAAAAGATGCTCGTCTCACTTACGGTGGGCAATAATGCGGATGAAAGCTATGAATACACCTTTGCCTATGAGGAGCTTAAGCTTGATGACGACGGCAATCCAATATTCTTTGCGGATCCAGTACAATGGGTAAACGGAAGAAAACTGAATGAGTCAGGCGGAAAAAGCAGCGGTGGAAATGTCCATGCCAGTGCCGGAACTGGAGTCGGAACTGATGCAATCGATGTACGTGGAACTGGAGGAGTCACTGGCTCTTCATCCACCTCAACGGGCTACACAAGGCAAAGCCTTATCGACATGGACGGAGACGGAAAATGTGAGAGCGTCGCGCAGTACGGAAATTCGCTCAGAATATACAGGCAGAATTCCTCCGGCACCGGATTTGAATCTGATTATGTCACGATCAGTCTCTCTGAATTCACGAGCAGCGGGAAAGGCTTCCTCATGAACGAGGAGAAGTCCTCGTCAAGCTCCTTCGGATGGAATGTCTACGGCGGTCTTGGAAGCGCGGGCGGAATGGCAAGCACAGGTTATACCTATTCGTCCGTCGCACAGGACGGCTCCAGCTCGGTTTACACAGGATTCTACGACATGGACGGAGACGGACTTGTGGACATCGTGGCAGATACCAACAGATACCTGCACAACGACACGAAGAAAGGACAGAAAATAAGCTTCTCCACGAGGGAAATAACAGGCTATCCAGGTTCAGTCACAGCGAAAATGGATGATGTCCGCCTCGCCGAATACAGGAAGGCATACGCACTGCAAAGGCCATTCTCCGCGTGGGAACCGCTCTATGACGGAATCGTAACGGCAAATACAAAAGAAAGCAGTCCGTTTAAGATTCTGGGAATAATAGGCGATGAAAAAATACAGTTCGGAAATGGCATTGATGTCGAGCGTGGGAAACCGATCTATTTTATTCCCGATACAGGCGACACTCCGTCTTTCTCAGATCTTGACGGCAGTATGGCCTGGGAAAACTCTGTGGAGTATACCAAGGCCAAGGCCTTCGGACGCAGGCTTGAGGTACCGGTCTACTTTCCGAATGAGACCAAGGATGGCTGCAATGAGCTGGGCAATCTTTATGATGCCAACAATAAGCTGCTGGACAACTGGCAGTCCCTACTCACGAAAGAGAACCGTAAGAAACTTATGGAAAAAGGACTTTTCGTTCCTGGAGTGTTGAGCGAGGGACTTTTCGAAAGACTGAAGGAACATTTGGCCGCAAAGTGCAAGCAAGCGCCATCGGTATATGTCAAAAACGCAGACGATTTCTATCAGAAATTCGCGGAGGCATATACCTATTCAATTGCGGACAGGATGTTTCACCTTACTGGAGACGTTGACAGGAATTTCTTTAACTTCTACATGAAAGGCTTCTTCAATGCGGAAAAACTTGATGAAATGATTTCCTGCTACACCACGAGCGGAATCAGGGCGGATATTGCGGGAGATGCCCCAGAATACAGGAAGACGGCGAGCGCCTATTGTGGTAATGAAAGCAGATATAAGGATGGATTCCATGCCCGGGGATCTTACTTCGTACAGGACGGAAAAAAATTGTTCAGCGTCGGAAGAATACAGGGGAAGGACATCATAATTGACGCGGACGCACAAAAAATTGTCTCGCCAAAGAATGCTGATGGGGAAATCCGCCTAAAGGAATTCTGTGACGGCAGCTGCGTATTTGACATAGGCAACGGCAGATATACCGTCACCTATGATTTCATACAAAAAAGTTTATCCGCCGACACGGTTTCCGACGAGGAGCTCGCCCTGCTGGATTCTTATTTTGAAAACAAGTGCCCCGACACCGACCTGAGGGCCGATGAATTCTATGAGGAGAACAAACTCAAGGCCAAATATAGGAATCTCTCTTCAGACGATCAAAACTATGGGATGTTGATGAATGCAATAACCGGCTTGAACATGTTCCGTTATGAAAAAGCAGACGTGACCATAGAATATTCACGCGATGCACTCTATGACGTAAGCGACGGCAACTTGCGGCTTCTTTCCCATAAACAGGGAGCTGGTGCGGATCTGGAATATTCCTCCTCCCCGCTTGAGTTCCCTGACAAAACCAGCACGTTCAACTCCAGAAAAGACTTTTCCACGGAAAACTTGATCGACTCAAAGGAAGGCGTTTTGCTGCTGCACACAAAATCCGACGGACAGAAAATTTCAATGCAGACCGATGAATTCCTTTACGGAGGAAAGAACGGATGGTTCTACGGAATATGGACGGGAAGCGAGGCCGAGCATAAATTCACGGAGACCAGCCTTCGCAATATCTTCAGAAATTCAGACAGTAAGAATAATTATGCTGATCTTTGTGAAAAAGAATCCGTCTCGGAGAATGACATAAAATCCGCAGGATCATCAAAGGCTGATGCCATGAAAAATGCTACTCACGGGAATTCCGAATACTCCTTCACCTGTCTGCTCCCGGAGAAAAATGATGTTCGACTTGAGGGTGCGAAATCAGAATATCTTGATGAGACCATATCTGATGAGGGCGGAACGCTTAAGTCAAGCAGCAGGATTTTAAAATCCTGTCCCTATATAAGTGCCGACGGAATACAGTGCAACAGGCTCGGTGGCGCCTCGTACTTCATGCTGGATGGCATTCCCGAGAATTCGGACTCGGCAAGAAAGGTTCTCCAAAAAACATTGAATTCAGGAACGGACATCACCTCAGGCCCGCAGGTTTCCGTACTTGGAATTTCCACCCCCACATATTCGACAAACAAAGGCGATTCCTGGATGGTGCAGAGCCTTCAGGACGTGAACTCCGACAGAATTCCCGATGTCCTGAAGATTGTCGGAAAGGAATGCCATGTTTATTTCGGAAGTGTGGATTCACAGGGAAACATAGAATATCCGTCAAGTCCGTCAATGAAGACGCAGACGATCAAAAAGCTCTCGGACAATCACAATGAGTCAAGCTCAACGGGATTCTCATTCAGTCCCTCAGGTGCGATACATACAATCTATTCGGCAAGCGGCAGGCAGAAGGGCATAAGCCTTACGAACGGAATCGGAGGCTCAACTTTTGGCGGAACGAATGAGACCTCAGCATCACTGATTGACATCAATGCGGACGGAATTGCGGATTATGTTGACGGTGGAGCCGTCCATCTCGGCAAAGGCAACGGATATGAGGAATTCTTTGAATACGGATGGAAAAACATAAGCGAAGGAGCCGTAACCGGACATTCCTCAAATTTAAGCATAGGAAACAGCCTTCCCCTTGGCGGAACCAGCGGCAGCTCGGCACAGGATATAAGTGGCGGAGTATCGGTGTCCGGTGACGTTGGAGGATGTCTCAGCATAAGCTCCAGCGTACAGAAGCGAATGCTCATGGACGTAAACGGAGACGGCCTTGTGGATGTCGTACAAATGACGGATGATGACGGCGACCAGAAAAACAGCGTCTATGACGTATTCTTCAATACGGGATCAAAGATAGACTCAACGGCAGCTCCGTTTAAGCTTAGGATTCCAAGGTGGAAAAATAAAGGCCCCGGCACCCTTGAGGTGAACAACAGCGCGATAAACTCAAACAAAATATCCTACGGTAAAACTGACGTTCAGCTTGAAGAGAACTCGTCCGCTGAATTGAAGGAATTCTCGAATGACATTGACGGATTGGACTGCTCCATAACGGCATCGGTGAACGTCAGCGGAAATCTTGCCATGAATATGAACGTGAGCATCCCGATAGGATTCGTAAAGCTGAATATAACCGCAAATGTCGGAGGCGGCATCAACTCTGGAAGCACGGCAACTAGCGCGACCGTCAAGATGATTGACCTTGACGGAGACGGACTTTCAGACCATGTGCTTAAAATTTCTGGAGATGATGCAATCTGGTGGAAGCGAAACCTGGCTGGAAAGGTGGGACTGTTAAAGCAAATTAATATGCCGCAGGGCGGAAACATAGAAATTGAATATGCCGAACAGTACGGAACGCGGGACAACCCGAACTTCAAGCATGTAATGTCCAAAGTGACAATGAATGACGGCACGGACGGAAAAGGACTGCTGCCAAAGCTGGAACACGGCTCCCATACAGTCACCACGCTGTACAGCTATGACGGAGGATATTACGACAGAAGGAGGAAGGACTTCTACGGATTCAGAAAAGTGACGACGACATTCGCGGACGGAACTAGCCAGATTGACGAGTATTACAACGACGCATATTACAGGAAGGGATGCATGGAGGAAAGCCGCTCCTATTCAAAGGACAACATTCTGCTTTCAAGAAGCAGGACTGTACTTTGCCATGAGCCATTCGCACTGCCGCAAAAGGAAGAGTCATGGGCTTATGAAAAAGGAAGCGGAAACAATTGCATCCACACGGTTACGGAATATGAATATGATGATTTCGGAAACTGTACGGATATAATCCAGCAATTTGACGACGGAACAAAACTCAAAGCGGAAATCAAATATGACAATTCGAACACGACGGACTACATCGTTGGGCTTCCGGTTGACATAAAGGTATACGGCACAAAAGGACAGCTGCTCCGCCACCGGGCCGGAAAATACGACGGCAAGGGACAGCTTGAGAAACTTTACCAATATTATGACAAAAGTGGCTATGCCGAAAGTTCGTTGTCATACGACGGGTACGGAAACATCAAAAGCGTCTCGGACAGCCGCGGAGCAAAAATTTCCTATGAATATGACGTAAACATTGAAAACATGTTCATCACGGGAATCTCACAGTCCGGCAGTGGAACGGACACCTATACAAGCAGCATTGAATATAACTTTGACACGCAAACAAAAAAATCGGAGACGGACTGCAACGGAAATATCCTGCGCTACGAATACGACGGCTGGCAGAGGATCAAGCAGATTTTTACGGCGTATGACGACGAAATCCCTGCCGTTAGCTATGAGTATTATACCCCCACCGAAGCCATAGACGGCAAGAGAAATTTGTGGTATGCCGTAACAAGCAACAAAGTAACTTTTGACGCTAAGGATTGTTCTATAATTAATACTGTTATGCAGGTTGATGGACTTGGCCGTGCAGTACGCACCGCAAAGACAGGCTGCGTAAATGGAGTGGACGGCTGGAACGCAAGCGGAGCCATTGAATATGACGAAAAGGGACGAACCTTGAAGGCTGGAATGACGGAATTCATAAAGGGCGATGTTGAAGCCTTGCTCTCATCCACTCCGAAAATGACATCCCTATTTACCTCTTATGAATACGACGACAAGGACCGCCAGATTTTGACGAAGCTCCCAGATGGTTCCGTTCAGACAAACACTTTTTATATAGAAGAAAACAAACTCATTTCCGAAAGCACTGATCCTCTTGGCAATGTCTCGGTGCAGGAGACGGATTCTCACGGAAACATTGTCCGCGTCGCAAGGAAAGACAAGACGGGCAAAGAACTTACCGAAGTGACGTACCGCTACAATGAAATGGGCGAAATGCTGAAAGCTTTTGACGCCAAGGGACATCCTATATCCGTTGAGTATGATTTGCTTGGTAGACGTACTGCACTAGAAAGCCTTGATTCAGGGCGGCAGGAATTCTTCTATGATAAGTGCTCCAATCTTGTCAAGGAAAACAATTCGGTCTTGAGGGAGCAAAACAAGCAGATTGTCTACGAGTACGACGGACAGAACAGACTTGTGAAGATTGACTATCCCGATACGGAGGACACCCTCTACACCTACGGCAGGGCTAACGATTCTCATGGTGCTGCCGGAAAAATCCTTTCCATAAAGGACGCGAGCGGAACAATCAGCTATGAGTACGGAAAGCTCGGCGAGGTGACGAAGGAAACAAGGGTACTTGCCAACCATCTGGCTCGTGCCGGCAAAACAGAAACTGCCATTATGGAATACCGCTCGGACTATCTCGGACGCATGCAGTGGATTGTTTATCCCGACGGCGAGAAAGTCATTTACGGATATGACAACGGCGGACAGGTCATAAGCGTGACGGGAGAGCATTGGGGAGAAAAATTCAAATATGTCACAAAAATCCTTTACGATGAGTATGGACAGCGTACGAGAATTGAATACGGAAACGGAACGTCCACGGATTACAAGTATGACCCCGCCCGAAGGTGGCTTGATACTATAAAGACAGAGAACAGCAAGGGAAAGACTTTCCAGAACATAAGCTACACGTTCGATAGAGTTGGAAATGTCCTGAACTATAAGAATATCTGTCTGGATTCAGTTACTGGAAATTACAAGACAAGCCAGACATACAGCTACGATGACCTTTATCAGCTGATTCGCGTTGACGGTAATACAACCTACAATCCGTATCACTCGTATGTTCCTGAATTCGAATCGGCGTATTCACAGGTGTTTGAGTTTGATTCCGATGGTCTGGGCAACATGACCGGCAAGATAAGCTCTGAAACTGTTTCACCCCAGAAATCAATAGGTGACAACTTGAACTACAACTTTGATTACGTCTACGACAAAGATTACGCCCACAGGCTTGTAAACGTAGGAGATCGCTATTACAAATACGACTCAAACGGAAACATAATCTGCGAGCAGGACGGAAGCTTTAACGAAGAAGGAACCGTGAGCTACCACAAGATTACGCAGGAAGCTGAGAACGTGTATTCAACAAATTATGGCTGGGGGCTGTTCAAGGACAGCTCGTCCGGCAGGGTTTCTTCTGCGCAAAGCTATAGGCGTACATATACATGGAACGAAAAGAACCAGCTGATAAATTCCGTGGATGCAAACTACTCCACTTCCTACGTCTATGGGCAGGACGGTCAGAGAAGCAACAAGTACACTGCCTCAAGTGAGACCCTGTACTTCAACAAGATGTGGACCCTGCACACCGACAGCGGAAACATAGCAAGCGGCGGACAGTATGCCAAGAATGTTTACTTGGGCGATACTAGGATTGTCACGAAGCTACATGGAGCAAGGGAAAATACGATTCACGAGGAATATTACAAGCAGTACTTCTATCACTCGGATCATTTGGGCTCAGCCACTATGATTTCAGATTACAAGGGTGACGAGTACCAGAGAATTGAGTACACTCCGTACGGGGAAACTTGGGTGGAGAAGACGCAGAATACTGGTTCAGAATTCCTGCCATACAAGTTTACCGGAAAGGAGATGGATGAGGAGACAGGACTGTATTATTATGGTGCGCGGTACCTTGACCCCAAGTAC
>JAEEGL011545103.1_pt1 | contig 15990 bp, 12 predicted proteins | sample 9134231 | NCBI WGS metagenome assembly JAEEGL01 (sample SAMN16246548, study PRJNA631951) | gut metagenome | biome: gut microbiome; feature: rumen; material: fiber-attached | host: Bos | place: Iran: Karaj | collected 2018-10 | reverse complement strand
CGGCCATGTCCTTGATGCAGATCGAGCTGACGCCCATTTCCTTCATCTCTTTGCAAACCTCGACATACTTCTCAAGAGTGTGCACGGGGCTGGTGGTGTAGGAGATGGCGCCGGACGCATGCGCGCCGTTCTTTATGGTTTCTTCGACGGCGACCTTGATGTTGCGCAGGTCGTTCAGCGCGTCGAATATACGGATTATATCTATACCATTCTTAACGGAACACTGAACAAATTTACGGACTACATCGTCAGGATAGTGCTTGTACCCGAGAAGATTCTGTCCGCGCAGGAGCATCTGCAGCTTGGTGTTGGGCATCTTGGCCCGGATCTTTGCCAGACGCTCCCAGGGGTCCTCGTTCAGGAACCGCAGGCATACGTCAAAGGTGGCGCCGCCCCACACCTCGGCAGAATAGTAGCCGGCCTGATCGATGGTCTCCAGGATCGGCTCAAACTTATCGTAGGGCAGGCGGGTCGCGATGAGGGATTGGTTCGCGTCCCGCAGGACGGTCTCCGTAAACTGTACTTTCTTCATGCTTGCCTCCTCCAATTTGGTTTTTGGCGCTATACGTTAGAATTATAACATATGTTTTTCCCCTCGACAATGATAATCTTTGAAAAACTTGGGAATTCTTTTGCCTTCCCATGCAAGTGAAGCCGCTTCTTTCCCTCCGGACAGGGGCATATGCAAAGCCCCCGGCGGAGCAGCTCCGCCGGGGGCTTCCTTATGCTTTTGATTTACGCCAGATAATCCTTGACAAAAGTCATCCCGTCCCCTTTGTTCTCCTTGTTGTCTGTCCAGAACAGGTTGGGGTCGCTGAATTGCAGCTTGCCGGTGCCGTTGGTGTAGACCACGGTATCGGTGTGGGTAACATTGTCGATGTAAACCACGTCCGTCCTGGTGCAGTCTGTGTAGGTCAGAATGCCGTTTTCATCGAATTTTCCGGTAAAGGTCCATTCGCTGTGTTCGGAAGCGCTGCTGCCCCAGGAAATGAAAACCTGATATTTCTGCGGGCCTCCGCTGATCTTGATGCTGGCGCGGCCGCAGACGTAGGTCCCCAGATAATGGTCCGTGGAGGCGTTCTTGATGGTGATCTTCGCCCTGTTGCTATCCGCGGAGCCCAGCGCGTTGCTGAAGTGGCAGTAGACCTGCCAGCCATTCATCTCGGCCGGGATGTTTGACAGCTTCAAGGCTCCGGTATTGCCGTCCGCGACTTTCAGGGACGGGAACGTGGAGCCGATGTCGCTGTACTTGACCTCAGTATTATCAGGTGCGACAAAATACCATTCCACGCGGGTCGCGTTGTCGGCCCTTGCCACGAACCAGCAGGAGCCGCCCTTATCGACGTCCTCGCTGGTGGGGCTCCTGGTGATCGTGGGCACGCCGGAGGACGGGGAGGACTTGCCCTTGATATGGATCGTCGCCCAGGAGCTATCCGCAGCGCCGCTGTCATTGGAGAAGCGGCAGAAGACCTGCCAGCCGTCCATCTCGGCGGGGATGTTTTTCAGCAGCATGGTGCCTCTATTGCCGTCCACCACCGTCAGCTTCGGGAACTTGGTCCCGATATCCTTATAAGAGATCTCGTTGATCGAGGCCTCGTCCGTCCAGCCGGGCTCCACAAAGAACCATTCGGCCAGGATGGCATGCTCGTGCTTGGCAGAGAACCAGCAGGAGCCGCCCGCCTCCACCGTTTCGCTGGTGGGGCTCTTAGTGATCGTGGGGATCGGATCCTTCACGGCGGCGCCTTCCTTGATGCGGATGGTCGCCATCTCGGTGTTGACGCTGCCGTTGTTGTTGCTGAAGCGGCAGTAGACCTTCCAGCCGTCCATCTCCTTGGGGATGTTCTTGAGGCGGGTGGTGCTGGCAAAGCCTTCTACCACCACCAGATTCGGGAACTGGGTGTTGATCTTGTCATAGGCCAGATCCGTCTTCCCGTCGGGGCTGACGAAATGCCACTCGGCCCAGATGGCGTCCTCATACTTGGCTACGAACCAGCAGGAGCTGCCCGCCGTGACGCTCTCATCCGTGGGGCTCTTGGTCACCTTGGGGAGCTTCGCGTTGGACGCGGGAGTAGGTGCGGGAGTCGGGGTGACGATGGGGGTGGGCGTGGACTCGGGCTTGCTCACGATCCCGCTCAGGGCGATGATCTTCAGTTCCGGGTCCTTATCCGTCATGTAATTGAGGTCGTTGAGCCAGACCTGGCCGCTGCCCATGCAGATGCCCTGGCCGTTCACGAACATGGTCAGGCAGGACTCCTCCTCCATGACCTTCCGATCCTCTTCGGCGACGGTCGCCGTGTTCATGTACTGCAGGAAAGCGTCGGCGTCCTTCAGCTCCGTCTTGTTGATGGTGATGGGGTAACGGATCAGGTCCTTGATCGCAGCCCAGTCGCCCTCCAGATAAGCCTTGCGCACCGTGGCAGCCAGGCTCTCCACCTGGTCGCGGGGAAGCGCGGTGACCGCGTTGTAGTAATCGGGATTGGGCGCGGGATCAAAGGACGCGGGGGTATCCGGCGTGACGGCGGTGAAAACCATCCCGTCGGCCACGTGCTCCTGGAAATCCTGCCAGGTCAGGCTGTAGTCTTTGGTGTTGAAGGCGATGCTGCCCTTGCCGTTCTCATAGACCACCGTGTCGGTGTAGGAGGAACCGTCCTGGCTGTAGACCCGGTCGGTCCGCACGCAGTTGTCATAGTTCACGGTCATCGTGTCCAGGTCCAGCTTGCCGCTCATGACCCATTCGCTGCTCTCCCAGGCGCTGCTGCCCCAGTGCACGGTGAACTTGGCATTCTCCGCGCCCTCGGCTTCCACCAGCATGCCGGCGCGGTCGGCCTGGTAATCGCCGATGAAGTTCATGACCGGATTCTGACCGTCCTCTGTCGTGTCTACGACGATCTCCGCGGGCTCGCCCCCGGAGGCGGACTGCTCCTTGCCGCAGGCGGCCATCGCCAGAAGCAGAAGGGCTAAAAGCAAAACCAGTATTTTTTTACTCATATTCTCATCCTTCTTCCTGTCGCGCCGGAGGAAACATAATCCTCCTGCGACGACACCTTTTTACCACAAACAGGAGCCAAAAGCAATTCGTTTAAGAATAATTAAGATTCTATGATCCCAAATCCGGCTTTATTTCGGCACTTTATTTCCCATCGGGGAAGCTGGTAAAGAAAGCGTGCTCCATCTGCGGGAGACCTCCGTTCTCTTTGGCGGCTCCGATGGCCTTGATGAGAAAGGCCATGTTCCGGGCCAGATTGCGCATGGTCTGCAGGCCCTCCAGATCCTTCTCCACGTCCGCGGCGCTGAAGCCGTGAACCTGATTCCAATAGGTGCCGGAGGCCACCGGCATGCCGGAGATCGTGAAGTACTTGTTCAGCACGTCAAAGGATGCGGTGTTGCCGCCCCGGCGGCAGCTCACCACCGCGGCGCCCACCTTCATCTGCTTGGAAAAGCGGCTGCTGTAGAACAGCCGGTCCAGGAAGGACAGGAGCGTGCCATTGGGCGAGGCGAAGTAAACGGGGCTGCCGATCACCAGCCCGTCCGCCTCCTCCAGAAGCTTCGCCGCTTCGTTCACCTTATCCCGGAACACGCAGCCCTCGTGGGTCCCGCAATAGCCGCAGGCGATGCAGCCGCGTACGTTTTCCTTTCCCACCTGGAGCAGCTCCGTCTCCACGCCCTCCTCGTTCAGCGTGCGGATGATCTCCTCCAGCGCGCGGGCGGTGCAGCCCTTCTCGTGGGGGCTTCCGTTCAGGACCAATACCTTATAAGCCATCTCTCTTTCTCCTCTCTCCTTTTTTACTTGGGCCGCACGGTTTTCCCGGAGCCCAGTTCAAAATGCAGCGCCGCAATGCCCAGATCCACCCGGGTACAGCTTCCCAGGCCCTTGACCCGGACGGTGGGCTCGCCGTTTTCCAGTCCGAAGCAGAACTTCTGCTGATTCACCGCCGTGGGGGCCAGCAGCGCAGCCCGAAGTCCCGCCCGGAACCAGTCGGGAACGTCCCCCTCCACGTCGTGTACCTGGTCCTCGCTCTTGCTCCGGTGGGGCCGCCCCTGATTCTCGCCGCAGCCCAGGGCGATGACCATGCACAGGCTCTCCCCCTCCGGGATGAGGCTCTTGACCCGCTTTTTGTTGAAGGTGAGGGCAGTCCAGCAGGTGTTGAGCCCCAGGGTCTGGGCAAAGAGCACCAGCTTTTCCCCGTAATAGCCGCAGCGGAAGTCGAAATCCCCGTCCTTTTTCCCGGCGAGGACGATATAGTTGCGCACGTTCTTGAAGAAGCCGTAGTGCGTAAAACGGGTGTCAAAGCCCGCCGGGTCGTCGTATTGAATGCTGATGTGCAGCCCGCTCTCCCGGTTCAGCTCCCGGACGTATTCGTCCAGCTTCTCCCGCAGCTGCGCCGGGATGGGCTCATCCCGGTAGGCTCGCACGGAGTGGCGGCGTTCCATGGCTTCCAGCAGGTTCATTTGTTCTCCTCCTTTTCCGGGATCGCATCCAGGATCTTCTGTACGCTGCCGGGTTTTTCAAGGTTCAGCGTGATCGTGGCGTCGGCGGTGGTCAGGTCCACGGCGGGCTTTTCTTCCCGCACCGTCACGCAGTGCCCCGCGGTGACGACCCGGCGGGCGGGCTCCGCCTTGAGGATCGCCTCAAAGGGGATGTAGTCCCACTGGAAGCCCCGTGGCAGATAGAGCGCGGCCTTGCCAAGCCGGTACTGCTCCACCTTCTCCGCGCCGCGGAGATCTTCTTTTGCGTTCTCGATCTCGACCCCTTTTACAAGGCAGTTGGGATTTGCCATCTTTCTCTCTCCTTTCCGATCGGTTCAGCGCAGCCAGAGCAGGGACAGGGCGATCAAAAACTGGCCGCCGTAGTAAGTCAGATAATTCATGACCAGATCCCGGGGCCGCTCCTTCCCCTCGCCGAAATAGGTCCCGCTCAGGATCAGATCGGAGAGGGCGAAGAGGACGCCGCCGGCAAAAAACAGGTTCAGGGTCTTCTCCTGCCAGTCGTATAGCAGTGCCAGGCTTCCGGATACCAGAACCGTGGAAAACAGCAGGAAGCCGTAGGCCGCGACGACGGGGCGCATCCTGCCGTAGCGGAGCTTCATGGGCTTTTCCATGAGCAGGGTGCCCAGGTCCAGCAGCAGCACAAGGCCCAGGGCCGCCAGCACGTACCAAAGCGCACCGGGGCGGGCGTACTGGATCAGCAGGCCCGTAATGTAGAGGACATGCCCGATCCCGAAGGCGGTGAAGCCCGCGTAGGTGTAGATCCCGTCATGCCGGGGATACACGAATTTCAGGTCCAGCCACACGTCCCCCGTGAGGCCCAACAGCAGGCCCATAACCACAAAAAGGCCCAGCGGCTCCGGCCTCCGGTCTCCGGCGGCAGCTAACCAGCCGCACAGAGCGACGGCAACGAAGAACACCGAGACAAGGGTCTTCAGCACCACGCCCTTCACCGAATAACGCCGGGTCTTCTCCGTCAAATACCAAATCAGGCTCAGGGCTCCGCAGATCAGCAGGATCAAACAGGTCGGCATGTCGTCTCTCCTTTCGAATCATCACGGTTCTTACGGCAGCTTTTCCGATCCGGGTCGGTCTTTTCTTTTTCATTTTATTGTAATACAGTCCGCGCGCGATTGCAATCGAAAACCGGCGCAAAGCAGCGAATCGTTTCCTCTCCGTTTCCCTGCTGCGGCCGCTCAGTCTTCGGGCCGCGTCAGCTCCACGGTCTTGGTGGCGACCCGGTCGCAGAAGGCACGGTCGTGCTCCACGAAGAGCAGCGTGGGCCGATGCTGCAGGATCAGCTCCTCGATCTGCATGCGGGAGATGACGTCGATATAGTTCATGGGCTCGTCCCAGATATGCAGATGGGCCGTCTCGCAGAGGCTGCGGGCGATGAGCACCTTTTTCTTCTGTCCGGCGCTGAACTCCCCCATGTCCTTTTCAAACTGCCGACGGGCAAAGTCCAGCTTGATGAGGATGGCCTTGAACAGGCTCTCGTCGATCCCGTACGCTCTCGCGTAATCGGACAGATCCCCCCGCAGGTCCCCTGCGTCCTGGGGGACGTAGGAGATCCTGAGCCCGTTCCCCTTTTCGAGCTGTCCCGTAAAGGGGATGTCCTCCCCGCAGATCAGCTTCAGGAGACTGCTCTTGCCGCTTCCGTTGCGGCCCAGGAGCGCGAGCCGCTCCCCCTGCAGCAGCTCAAGACTCACCGCCCCGCAGACCGGGCCGTTCCCGTAGTCCACGGTCAGGTCCCGCATCAGCAGGAGACGCTCCTTATGATAGGCCGTCTGGCTCAGCTTCAGCGCGGCCTGATGCTCGATGTTCTTCAGCAGCTTTTCCTTTTCCTCGATTGCCGCCTCCCGTCGACCCTCGATGGCCTTGGCCCGGGCCATCTGCTTTTTGGACTTGGCCCCCTGCAGGGGCCGCCAGCCCTTGACGTTATCCACCTGGATGCGGGAGATGCCGGTCTTGCGGCTTTCCGCCGCGTCCGACCACTGGGCCTTTTCCCGGGCGGTCTCTTTGAGTCTCCCGATCTCCTTCTTGAGCTTGTCGTTTTCCGCCAGCTCAAAGGCGTCCTGGCGGCGCTTGTTCTCCCACCAGGAGGAGAAATTGCCCTTCTGGATCTCGATATTGGCCTTGTTGATGGAGAGGATGTGGTCCACACAGCCGTCCAGGAAGGCCCGGTCGTGAGATACCAGAAGGAAGCCCTTCTTGCCGCTGAGGTAGCGGCTCACCACCTGGCGCCCATGGGCGTCCAGATGATTGGTGGGCTCGTCGATCAGCGGGAAGCCGCCCTCCCGCAGGAAGAGCAGGGCCAGCAGGAGCTTGGTCTGCTCCCCGTGGGAAAGGGTTTCAAAGGGGCGGTAGAGGACTTCTTCCTCCAGTTCCAGACGGGCCATCTCCCGCAGGAGACGCCAGCGTTCCAGCCCCGGCCTCAGTTCCTCCAGCGCCTCCCAGGCCAGCCAGTCCGGGTGGATGGGCTCGCAGGGGAAATACGCAAAGCGCACCGAGGCCGTGATGCTGCCCTGATACTCGTACTGCCCCAGCAGCAGACGCAGAAAGGTGGTCTTGCCCCGGCCGTTTCGCCCGGTGAAGCCCAGCTTCCAGTCGGTGTCGATCTGAAAGCTCACGTCCTCGAAGACCTTGTCATAGCTGCCGTCGTAGGCAAAGGAAAGATGGGATATGTTGATCAATGACACGTTATGCCCTCCTTATGGGGGCGGGACGGATCAGGGCCGCAAGCTGGCCCCGCGCCGACAGGGTCCCGCCCGAAAAATGAAAAACGGCCGCAGGAAAGCTCCCGCAGCCAGCAACAAAAAGGCATGGTCATGTCCGTACCGTCGTTGAAAGGCAGGTGCTCTCCCACTCACAGACATAACAAAGCTGACGGTCTCGCCGCCGCCAAAGCCCCTTGGCCTGTCATGTCCGATCAGCAGGAAAACAGATTCATCCTTTCAGCTCCCTCCGGTTTTTTCGATTATATGATAACACACAGACGGAAAAATGGCAAGAAAAGAAAACAAGGGCGCCACAGGCGCCCTTGTTTTCTTTTTATGCGCTCGCTTTCTTTCTGGGGATCACCAGCGCCAGCTGGACCGCGGCGAAGACCGCCGTCCCCAGGGCGGAGTAGCTGTCTCCCCTGCCGAGAACGCGGCAGACGGTCTCCGCGCCAACGGCGCAGAACAGGCAAAGCAGCACCGGCGCAATGAGCCAGAAGCGGATCTTGGTCTTTTCAAAGGCCGCGGGGATGCCGGCGAACCCGGCCAGCGCGCCCAGGACCATCAGGGCGCTGGCCAGAAGACGGCCGTCGGTCATGCGTTGGTCCTCCCGCAGCAGCTCCGCCGCGTAATCCTCCGCGGCGTCCAGCAGCTCCATGCCCTCATCGGACCGGGTCTGGATCCCCTCTTTTTCCAGAAGCATCAGGCGGATCGACGCCTCCCGCTGCTCCAGAGCTTTCAGCTCCTGGGTCTCGGCGGCCTTGTCGTTCAACTCCTCCGCCTGGGCGTCCAGCTCCAGCTTTTCCTGCCGCAGGGCTTCAGCCTGTTCTTCCAGCTCCTGCTGCTTCTGCCAGATCTGCCACCGCCCGTTCGCAAGACCCTGCTGGCCCAGATCGAGCTGGGCTCCTGCTTCCTCCAGCGCCGCACGGCCCTGCTCCATGGCGACCCGCCCCTGCTCCATCACGGGCTCCATGGCGTCCATCTGGGCCTGGGCCGCGTTCAGCTGGGCCTGGGCCGCGCTCAACTGGGCTTCATATTCGTTCAGTTTTGCTTCCATCGCGTCCAGGACTGCCCAAATCTGCTCCCGGTTCTGCCGGTAGGCAGCCAGCAGGAGGAGATACTCCTCCTCGGAAAGGGTCGCGTCCGGGTCCATCGCCGCGATCACATCCCGTATCTGCTGGATGGAAGCGCGGATCTCTCCCACGGTCATCCCCGTGGACTGGACCACGCTGTTTTCAAATTCCTGCAGGGATTCCTCGCTGATCCCGTTCCAGACCTCGTCCGGCACCTCGCTCAGATCCACGTCCTCCTGCTGGGCGAGCATGGCCTTCAGCATTTGCATCTGCTCCGGGCTGACGCCGCCCTGGTCCTTCAGCGCTTCATAGAGCCCGATCGCCTGGTCCAGGGATTGGAGCATGCTGTCGAAGGCCGCCAGGCTCAGCTCCTGCCGTGCGTTCTCATCCTCGCTGTCCAGCAGATCGCCCATGGCCCGGCACTGCTCCAGCTGACTCCGGACGCCGGAGATCGCCTCCTGGATCATGTTCAAGGTGTTCCTGGCAGCCTGGAGCTGCTGCTTGCCCTCCTGGAACTGCCGGTAACCCTCCCAAAAGGCGGCCTCCTGTTCCTCGAACAGTCTGAGACCCTCCTCATACTGAGCTCTGCCCTGTTCCAGGGCCTCCCCCGCCTGATACAGCGCCCGCACGCCGGAGCGGATGCCGCTGCGGGTGGCAGTATAGATCGCCAGGTCCATCCGATGCTGGGAAGCCTGTTCGTCATGGGCCTCCTGCTCTTCCTTCAGCGCCTGATCCGCCTCCCGGTATGAGATCTTGCCGGACAGCGCATCGCAGACCAGCCGGTATTCCTCGATCCGGTCGGTCAGACGCCGGTGCTCCGCCCGCACCTTCTTCTGTTCAGACAAGGCTCCGCCCACGCTGCCGAGTCCGGCCAACAGCATGGTCAGACACAGCACCGCAAGCACGAGGGCAAATATCCTTGTCAAAGCGGGATGCTTCAAGCTCTGCTCCTTCCGGACCGCATATCGTGCGGATCCATTCTTCTCAATTATTCATTATACAATGCTTTTCCGAGATTTTGTGAAAAAAATATGACATTCCCATTATTTTTTTGACCGGGGGCCCGTTTTCTGCTATGCTGTAGAAAAAAAGGACCCGGTCCGCCGGGTCATAAACGGCAAGGAGCGGCACCATGATCTTCAGCTTTGCCCCGATGGAGGGCGTCACATCCTGCATCTACCGGCGGGTCCACGCTGCCTGCTTCCCCGGAACAGATCGCTATTACACACCCTTTCTGGCCCCCGACGGCGGCGGAAAGGTCAAGCTCAGCGCTTTGGCGGATCTGCTGCCGGAGAACAATCCCCTGGGGCTGCCGGTGCCCCAGATCCTCTGCAACCGGGCCGAGGCTTTCCTGCGTCTGTCGAAGGAGCTGGCTGCCATGGGTTATGAGGAAGTGGATCTGAACGCAGGCTGCCCCTCCGGAACGGTGGTCCCCAAGCACAAGGGGGCGGGGCTGCTGCTGGATCTGGAGACCCTTGACCGGATGCTGGAAGAGATCTTTTCCCGCTGTCCCCTTCGCGTCAGCGTCAAGACCAGGCTTGGCGTGGAGAGCGCGGCGGAATTCCCCGCGATTCTGGACGTCTACGATCGGTATCCCCTGTCGGAGCTGATCGTCCACGCCCGGGACCGGAAAGGGCTATATAAAAGCAGCCCGGATCTGTCCGCCTTCGCCCTGGCACTGGAACGCAGCCGCGCCCCTGTCTGCTACAATGGGAACGTGCTGGACAAGCAGAGCTGTGACGTTGTTATGTCAACCTTTCCCTCCCTGGACCGGATCATGGTCGGCCGGGGCGCAGTAACAAACCCGGCGCTGGTCCGCGTACTGCAGGGCGGCGCCGCCCTGGGGGAAAAGGAGCTGCGGGATTTCCTGGATCGGCTCTGCGCCGCCTTTGGGGAAGCCGGGCTCCGGGAGCATCACGTCCTGGGCAGGCTCAAGGAAGTTTGGTATTATGTAAACCACATGTTCCCCGGCGCGGACCGGGATCTGAAAAGGCTCAACAAAGCCGGAACCCTGGACGACTATCGGGCAGCGGTCGCGGGGATCTTCGCCTCCGGCCGCTTCGATCCCCATGCCTCCTTTCCCGGCGCTCTTCCAAAGTGAGCTTCTGAAAAAAAAGAGCTCCCGGACTGTTGTCCGGGAGTTCCTGCTTTTCAGATCTGATACTTTGCCGCGTACTGCTCATACAGCTCGTCGAACTGCTGAGCGTGCAGCTGCTTGAGGTTGAGGATGTAATCGTGGGTCTCGAAGGCGTCCATCTCCAGCTGGATCATGGCCAAGGCCAGGTTGGAGCAGTGGTCGGCCACGCGCTCGAAGTTGGAAAGCAGGTCGTTGAACACGAAGCCCTGGGACAGGGAGCAGGTCCCCGCCTGCAGACGCTCCACGTGACGGCGCTTCATCTCGTCGCAGAGATTGTCGATCAGTTCCTCCAGCGGCTCCACCCGGCGGGCCTTGTCCACGTCTTCCTCCACATAGGAGCTGAAGGACAGCTCCAGGATCTCCGTCAGGGCGGCGATCAGCGTCTTCAGTTCCTTCTCCGCTTCCTCGGAGAATCGTATCTGCTTCTCCTTGATCTCCTGGGCCAGCGTGCCGATATTCATGGCGTGGTCGCTGATACGCTCAAAGTCTGTGAGCGTGTGCAGGTACTTGGAGGCGTTCTCGTTTTGCTTCTGGTTGAGCTCGTGGGTGTTCACCTTCACCAGATAGGTGCCCAAGCGGTCCTCGTAGCGGTCCACCAGATCCTCCAGCATCACGACCTTGCGCATGCCGGCATCGGAATACTCGCTCAGCAGGGCGATGGCCAGCTTGACGTTTTTCAAAGAGCTCTGGGCCATGGCGTTCACGGTCAGGCGGCTCTGCTCCAGAGCCAGAGCCGGGTGCTCCAGAAAGCGCTCGTCCAGACGGTCCAGCTCGCCCTGGTCCTCCTCTTCGTCCGGGCGCTGCCGCACGAGACGTCTGACCAGTTTGACGATCAGGCTGCCCGCCGGGAGAAGCAGCATGGCAGCGGCAACACGGAAGAGGGTGTTGACCAGAGCAATGCTCACCGGATTCATGGCAAGGTGATCGATCCCGAAGGAGAAAATGGCGTTGAGTAAATAGTACAGAACACCGATCAGCAGGGCGCCGATCGTCTCAACGACAAGATAGGAAAGAGCCGTGCGTCGTCCATCGACCCTTGCGCCGAATGAGGAAATCAGCACCGGCAGCGAAGCGCCGATGGCAATACCAAGGATCAGAGGGAAGGCCGTGCTGAACTGGATGGCGCCGGTCATGGACAAAGCCTGCAGGATACCGACGGCGGCAGAGGCGCTCTGCAGCACCGCGGTAAAGGCAGCGCCCACCAGGATGCCCAGAAGCGGGTTGGAGAAGGCGGTCATCATCTCGATGAAGGCGGGATCGCTTTTCAGCGGAGACACCGCCCCGCTCATGTTCTTCATGCCGAACATCAGCACTGCGAAGCCCAGCAAGATGTCTCCCACATGGTGATGCATCTGCTTTTTGGAGAACATGCGCAGAAGGATGCCCACGACCGCCATCACGGCGGCCAGGGTCTCGGTGGAAAAGAGACTCGCCAGGCTGGAGCTGGAGACGCTGGAGAGCGCGATGATCCAGCCGGTGATGCTGGTGCCGATCAGGGCGCCCTGGATCACCGGGACAGCCTGCTGCAGCTTCATCATGCCGGAGTTCACAAAGCCCACCACCATCACCGAGGTGGCAGAGGAAGACTGGATCACCGCGGTAACGCCGGCGCCGAGAATGGCTCCCTTCAAGGGGGTGCCGGTCAGCCGGTAGAGCACCATTTCCATCTTGTTGCCAGCAACACGCTTGAGGCCGTCCCCCATCAGGCTCATGCCGAAGAGGAACAGCGCCACACCGCCGAGAAGAGCGAGTATATTGGATAGTTCCATACCGGTCTTTCTCCTTTGCCGAAGATTTCCGTAGTATCGTGAACACCGGAAGGCGACATCCATCGAGGCGTCGATTGACGTCGCTGCCAAACGACAGGTTTGACAGGGAAAGATTCTTGGAATCCTTCGCCTGCTGTTCATTACAAAGGTGATTTGGAAAAAAGCGCACTGCTCTTTTGCTGCGCAGCTTTGGTAGGGCGAAGCTGTGCGGAGCAACGCTTTCCGGCATTGCCACCGCTCACCATTTTAATCATAGCACACACGCAAGCATCACGCAAGGGAAAATCACACCGCCTCTTCTCTTTTCCGCTCTGGCTTTTTTCCTTCCCTTGCGGTATAATCCTTGCAAAGGATCCTTCTATGAATGGGAGGAGATCGCATGAACATCCTGTTTCAGGACCGGGCGCTGGTGATCTGTGAGAAGCCCGCGGGTGTACTGAGCGAGGAGGGCGGCATGCCCGGATTGCTGCGGGAGGCTTTGGGCTGTCCGGAGATTTATTGCGTCCACCGGCTGGACCGGGAGACCGGCGGGCTGATGGTCTACGCCAAGACCAAGAAGGCCGCCGCGGCCCTTTCCGCCGCCATCGCGGCGGGAGAGCTGGAAAAAGAATACCTGGCTGTGCTCCAGGGGCAGCCGGAGGAGCACGGCACGCTGCGGGATCTGCTGTACCGGGACGCGGCGAAAAACAAGAGCTTTGTGGTAAAGCGGATGCGAAAGGGCGTGCGGGAGGCGGAGCTGCGCTACCGCCGCCTGGAGAGCCGTGAAGGCTTCAGTCTGGTACGCGTGAAGCTTTTGACCGGGCGCAGCCACCAGATCCGGGTCCAGTTCGCCTCCCGAGGGATGCCCCTGGTGGGCGACGGGAAGTACGGCAGCGCTTATCGGGAAGCCGGGCTGGCCCTGTGGTCGGCGGCGCTGAGCTTCCCCCACCCCGTGACGGGAGAACGGCTCTCCCGGACCCTTCCCCCGCCGAAGGACTGGCCCTGGAGTCTGTTCGACCTCTCCGCCGCTCTGGCGGAGCAAGTGGAATGATGAAACGATAAAGGAGACTGCGCTATGCGTTATATGGAAGTGACCGTCAACACCCCCGCCAAGGACATCGACCGCCGCTGTGAGGAGATGTCCGCCATGGGCGTGGGCGGCTTCGTCATTGAGAACGAGGAGGATTTCCAGAGCTTTCTGGAGAACAACCACGCCTACTGGGACTACGTGGACGAGGAGCTGGAGCAGAAGTTCGCCGGCGTCAGCCGCATCAAGTGCTACCTGACCGACGACGAGGCCGGGCGGGATTCTCTGCGGCAGATCCGCGCCGCCTACGGAGAGGTCGGCGTCAGCTTCGTGGAGGACAGCGACTGGGAGAACAACTGGCGGGAGTACTACAAGCCCATCGAGATCGGCGAAAAGCTGGTGGTGGTGCCGGAGTGGGAGCCCATCCCCGAGGACGGGCGCGTTCCCCTGCGGCTGGACCCGGGTCTGATCTTCGGCACCGGGAGCCACCCCACCACCCGCATGTGCCTGGCGTCGCTTGAGAATTATGTAAACCAAAATACCCGTGTCCTGGACCTGGGCTGCGGCAGCGGCATCCTGGGCATCGGCGCGCTGGTGCTGGGGGCGAAGAGCTGTCTGGGCTGTGACATCGACCCCAAGGCCCCGGATGTGGCGCGCGCCAACGCCGCCCTCAACGGCATCGGCCCCGATCGTCTCACCGCCTGCGCCGGGGATATCCTCTCGGACGCCGGGCTCCGCCGCCGCTTCGGCGGAGACTATGAGCTGGTGCTCTCCAACATCGTCTCGGACGTGATCATCCCCCTTGCGGGCCTGGTGCGTCCCTTCCTGGCGCCCGGCGGGATCTGGATCAGCTCCGGCATCATCGAGGGGCGGCAGGAGGAGGTCCGCGCCGCCATCGAGCGGGCGGGCTTTACGATCCTGGAGCACCGCTGTGAAGAGGAATGGCACTGCTTCGCGGCAAAGTGAAGGACTATTTGAAGAGAACGGATCGCCGCGGCAGTTTGAGCACCGGTGTGCCATGACAGGGTGTTTGCAAAAACGGTCACGGGTTTTCCCGTGACCGTTTTTCGATCTCACCGTGCAGATAGTCCAGCGCGTCCGAGAGGCTGCCCACCCGGTCGATGAGGCCCATCTGCACCGCCTCCTCGCCGTAGATGACGCTGCCCACGTCGTTGGCCAGCTCGTCGGTGTTGGTCATGAGGCGCAGATATTCCTCCCGGGAGATGTGGGAGTGGCCCGTGACGAAGCGGACGATCCGCTCCTGGATGCGGGCAAAATAGTTGTAGGTCTGGGGCACGCCGATGACCACGCCGTTGAGACGCACCGGGTGGATGGTCATGGCAGCCGAAGGGGCGATCATGCTGCACCCGGCCGCCACCGCCATGGGCACACCGATGGAGTGGCCGCCGCCCAGTACCAGGGAGACCGTGGGCTTTTTCATGCCCGCGATCATCTCCGCAATGGCGAGCCCCGCCTCCACGTCACCGCCCATGGTGTTGAGCAGGATCAGCAGGCCCCGGATCTCCGGGCTCTCCTCGATGGCCGCGATCAGCGGCAGGATATGCTCGTATTTGGTGGCCTTGGCGTCCTCCGGCAGGGTCTGGTGGCCCTCGATCTGCCCCACGATGGTAAGGCACTGGATCGTCCCCTCCTTTGCCGTGCCCAGGTCTCTGATCTCGTCCATAAAACAACACCTCCCGGGTAGTTTGCCCGGGAGGCGCTGTTTTTATCGGGATTATCCGGATAAACCTGCGGTTTACTTGTCCGCGTAGGCGGCCAGAACGCCCTTGTAGGTCATGTAGCAGTCGAACTTGGAGACCACTTCGAAGGGGGCGTGCATGCTCAGCACGGGAACGCCCGCGTCGATGGTGTCGATATTGCGGTTGGCCATGAACTTGGCGATGGTGCCGCCGCCGCCCTGGTCCACCTTGCCCAGCTCCGCCATCTGCCACACCACGCCTTCCCGCTCGTACAGGCGGCGCAGATAGGCCACCAGCTCCGCGGAGGCGTCGGAGGTGCCGCCCTTGCCGCGGGCGCCGGTGAATTTGCAGATGGCCATGCCGTAGTTCACCTTGGAGTCGCTGCGCTTCTCGGAGACCTCGGGATAGAGGGGATCGAAGGCGTTGGAGACATCCGCAGAGAGGCAGAAGCTGTTCTCATAGCAGCGGCGCAGCGGCACGTCCTGGCCCTCGCACAGGTCCTTCATGAAGCAGTCGAAGGCGGCGGACTGCATGCCGGTGACGCCGTCGGAGCCGGTCTCTTCCTTGTCGGCCAGGATGCACACGCAGGTCTTCTCCGGATCCTTCACGTCGAAGATGGCCTTCAGCTCCGCATAGGCGCAGACCCGGTCGTCATGGCCGTAGCCGCCGATGAGGGAGCGGTCCAGGCCGATCTCGCACACGTCAAAGCCGGGGACGGCGGCCAGCTCCGCGGAGAGAAAGTCCTCCTCGGTGATGCCGTACATGTCGTTGAGGATGCTCATGACCGCCAGCTTCACCCGATCCTTGCCGTCGTCGGCATAGGGGGTGGAGCCCAGCAGGATATTGAGGCCCTCGCCGGTGAAACCCTCGGCCAGGGTCTTCTTCATCTGATCGGCAGCCAGGTGGGGCAGCAGGTCGGTGATGACGAACTTGGGCTCGTCCTTCTCCCGGCCGATGACCACGTTGACCACTTCCCCGCTCTTCAGCGCCACGGCGCCGTGGAGCTCCAGAGGGATGGTGACCCACTGGTACTTCTTGATGCCGCCGTAATAGTGAGTCTTGAAGTAAGCCAGCTCGTCCTGCTCATAGAGGGTGACCTGCTT
>JAEEGL011254222.1_pt1 | contig 15990 bp, 8 predicted proteins | sample 9134231 | NCBI WGS metagenome assembly JAEEGL01 (sample SAMN16246548, study PRJNA631951) | gut metagenome | biome: gut microbiome; feature: rumen; material: fiber-attached | host: Bos | place: Iran: Karaj | collected 2018-10 | reverse complement strand
GAGGACTACGACTTCGGAGATGTCGCAATATCAGCGCTCGGCCCTTTGGGACGCTTGCGTAGCGCAGCGGTGCAAGAAATTCAGGTCTACTGACCTGGGGGTAGAGGATCATGTGATGAGGACTACGACGTCGGAGATGTCGCAATATCAGAAACCCCAGGTCTACTGACCTGGGGGTACCAGGTCTCGTGAGAGGAAGTCGACTTCGGAGATGTCGCACCTATTTTCACAGATACTCCTCCTTATAAGGCACACCACTCTCGATCAGCAGTTTACGCAGTTCCTCTTTGAAAGACAGCGTCCGATGGTGTTCCTTCTGGTTGATGATGTACTGCCTTATCATTTCCCTGTCTTTGTAATTGTAAGTGACCGCGAAATATTCACGCCCCCATCCCTCAAACGATGGATACATAGAAGGGTGAGCCTTGATAAACTGGTTTGTGGAGAGCTTCAGCTCCTTTACGAAGTCGGATAGTGCTATGGTTGGATTTAGTTCCATCAGCATGTGGAGATGGTCAGGCATGCCATTGATTCGATAGAGCGTGCATTTGTTGTTCTTGCACAAGCCGTTGATGTAGGCATAGAGGTCGCGCTCGTATTTCTCTGTGATGACTGGCTTGCTGTCCTTTGGGCGGATGACAAGGTGGTAGAGGGAATTGGTGTAACTCATATAGACTAGGTTGATGGTTTTATGTTACGACCTCTCCGAGGTCGCTGTTTGTGTTCTGTTCGCTGCCGTTGCGACATCTTCGAAGTCGCTGTTCATGCTGGGTGTTCTCGTATCCCCAGGTCGGTAGACCTGGGGTTTCTGAAATTGCGACATCTTCGAAGTCGCTGCTTGGTGTTAGTATCGATATGCGGCATCTTCGAAGTCGCTGTTTGTGTTTGGTGCATCTGCTGCTGTGCCCTCTCCGGAGTCGTTACTCTATCATGCTGGATGGACTGACACCATAGAGTTTCGAGAAGCAGCGGGTGAAGTATTTAGGATCGTTGAAGCCGACGCTGAAAGCTATTTCGGCTATGTTTCGCTGGTCGCCACGCTTCAGTATCTGGCGGGCGATGTCCAGTCGGTAGTTTCTGATGAACTGGCTGGTGCTCTGTCCGGTGTGCTCGTTCAGCTTACGCGACAGCAGGCTACGGCTCATGCCTATCTGTTGGCAGAACTCCGTCACGTCGAATTCCGAGTTCATGTAGTTCTGCTCCATGATGCTCATGACGCGCTCCATGAACGGCTTCGTGTTCTTCATCCTCTCCTCGGCATCCGCCTCCACGCTCTTCTTCGAGCTCTCGCTGTAGCGTTTCTGGTCGTTCAGTATGCTCTGTATGCGCTGTTGCAGCTGCTGCGGGTCCTCGCTTTCGCGCAGTACCTTCTCTATGGGGCGCATCAGCCGTTCCGCCTCTTGCTGCTTGGCCAGCTCCAGCTGCCGTTGCCTGCGGCATTGCATCTGCCGGAGCAGGTAGCTGAGGGCAGCCACGAAGGCGATGGCCACCAGCAGTCGGAACCACCAGCTCTTCCAGAAGTAGGGCTTCACGTGCACGTCGATGCTGATGGTAGCTCCTTGTGCGTTGTCCAGGGCCGAGGCATACGTCACCTCGAACGTGTAGTCGCCATAGGGCAGGCTGGTGTATCGCACGCTGTGCTCGCCCGAGGGTAGCGGCGTCCAGTCCTCCTCGAAGCCCTTCATGCGGTAGTAGTAGATTCCATTGGTCTCGTTGCCATAGTGAAGGGCCGAAAATTCGATGGTAAAGGAGCGGTCGCTCTCCTTCAGGTTGATGCGTTTGGCGGTGGCGATGTTTTGTTTGATGTAGGGGCCGCCCGCCACAGCCACCTGATTGTTCACGGTCAGCTGTGTGAAGTGCAGCTGACCTTTGTACAGGTCGCCTTTGCTTTCGGCATAGATAGCTGTCAGTCCTTTGTCCGAGCCGAAATATAGCGTTCCGTCGGTGGAGCGTATGGCAGCGTTCCAGTAGAACTGCGACGAGAGCAGGCCGTCTTCCTCGTGGAAGTTGGTGAACACGCCCGTTTTCGGATTGAAATGCGATAATCCGTGCATCGTCGAAATCCACAGCATGCCGTTTTGCCCCTCGGCGATGCCCTTCACCACGTTGTTCGACAGTCCGTCGGTCATACGATAGGCCTTGAACGTCGTCTTTCCGTCCTTGTCAACGTCGCACCTGTACAGTCCGTAGCCGTTGCTGCCTATCCACAGCGTACCGTCTTCGGCGCGGCAGAAACATGTTATCTTGTCGATGATTCCACTTTGCGGGTCGTCGAGCTTGTACTTCAGCTGACGGTGGGCGAAGGTGCCACGCCCCGTGTTTCCCTGTCGTGTGGCGGTAGCCTTCCCCCTGCTTTTCAGGTCTATGACCACTGCACCTTCCAGGCATCCCATCCACAGCTGTCCCGATGGCAGGATGATGCTGCCGATGCATCCTCTGATGTTGCGACAGCCGTCGAAGGGGTCGGTCATGCTGCCCGTCGTCATGTCGTAGAAGTAAAGGCCGTCGTTGCTGCCAATCCACAGTCCGTTGTTCAGCGAGTCGTACTCCAGTGCGCCGATGAAGTTCAGCAGCCGCTGGTAGTTCGGTTCCACGCCGAATGGCCGGAGTTGCTCGGGCTTGTCCAGTGGCAGCACGTTCAGTCCGCCTCCCCATGTGCCCACCCAGAGCCGTTTCTCACGGTCGAAGGCGATGGCCGAGACGCTGTTGTGCGACAGTTGCGTGTTGCTGGTGTTGAAGCGTGTGAACGCGTCTTCGCCGGGCCGCTTCCTGTTCAGTCCGCCTTCGACGGTTCCCACCCAAAGCGTACCGTCGGCTTCAGACAGGATGGCGTTCACGGCAGGTGCCGACAGCGAGTGCGGGTTGCCACCTACGGGGGTGTAGTTCTGGATGAACAGCTGCTGCGGCACTAGATGAATCACGCCGCCGCCCTCGGTGCCAATCCAGATTTGTCCGTAGAGCGAGCGTAGGCAGTTCACGAAGTTGTTCGATGGCGACAGGTCATCGCCGATGTTGCAATGGATGAAGCTGGCTGTCGAAGAGTCACGCATGTCGATGCCGCTCAGCGTGCCCACCAGCAACTGGTTCTCGGCTGTCACGGCCAGGCTCGACACGTAGTTGTGCGACAGCCCGTTGGGCGAACCGTCGTGTCTGAACACCGAAACCTTGTCTTTATAGGGGTCAAAGCAGAACAACCCGTTGTTGGTACCTATCCAGTATTTGTCCTCGTGCTTGACGATATCGGTGATAAAGGCTGCGGGCAGGTTGTTGAGCGCCGGCGAAATGTTGCTGCTCACGATGCGTCCTTCGCTGACGGCGAGCCTTTGCAGCGTTCCACCGATGGCCACCCACATGCTGCCATTAGCCTCCATGTCGGCAATGAACACGTCAGGCGTATTGGCCACGTAGGCATATTTCAGCAGCTGTTCCACCGAACCGTCGTCATGGAAACTGATGCAGTAGATGTTGCCCATCGTCACTACCCACACCTTGCCTGTCGCGTCGCAGCTGACGTGCACCGCCTGTTCCTTCAGGATGCTGTCCAGCCGCTGCTGCTTGTCGTCGGGAACGACGGGCTGCAACGTCTTCAGGTCCAGCACCTCGGTGAACTCGTCGAAGGCTATCCACAGACGCTGATGGTTGTCTTCGCACAGGTTGCGGCACGAGTTGCTCTTCAGCTGCCAGCTGTAGTTGCCCACGCCGAAGTTCAGCGTTGTATAGCCGTCGTAGCGCACCAGTCCGCCACCACGTGTGGCTATCCAGATGAAGCCATAGCTGTCGGAAATGATGTCATCAACGAAGTTTGTGGGTAGTCCATTTGCCATGTTCAAGCTAAGCATGTTGTAGCGCTCGGCCAACGGGTTTTCCGCCCAGCTGCCGAGTGTCCACGCCAATGCTGCCAGCAACAGCGCCATGCTACGAAGCCAATTCCTCATCAGTTTTTTTCTTTTTTTATAAGTGTAGAAGTGTAGGATTATAGGAGTGTAGGAGTGTAGACAATACTCATGGTGGTTTAAGCTGTCGTGGCTCCCAGTTGTAGGGGCAGACCCCCGTGTCTGCCCGCATGTCCCCAAGCCGCTGACGAGATCCCGAAACACGGGCAGACACGGGAGTCTGCCCCTACGCGTGGCGGTCGTGTCCCCTTTTTTACCCACAGATTACACAGATTTCACAGATTTATTTTCGAAGGTGCAGAGGTCAGGAGTGTAGACAATACTCTTAGCATTTGAGCTGTCGTGGCTCCCAGTTGTAGGGGCAGACCCCCGTGTCTGCCCGTGTTTCGGTGTCTCGTCTGCGGCTTGGGGAGGCGGGCTTTCCCCTTGCATTGTGCGGGCAGACACGGGGGTCTGCCCCTACGCGTGGCGGTCGTGTCCCCTTTTTTACCCACAGACTTCACAGACCAGTGTTGATTTCTTTCTCCATTGCATTACGAAAGGCTACGGGTAGGCGAACGTAGTTCGGGAATGAGCGAGCAAAGCTCGAGTCCGATTTACGGATTTACAGATTTTGCGACCACGAATATCACGAATATCACGAATTATTTCTTAGTTTATACAGAGTTTTTCGATGATCTTCTCTTCGATAACATCAATTAATGAATAATTATATGGTCAATTCTTGCTCCTCTTCGCTACGCAAGCGTCCCAAAGGGCCGAGCGAATGGGAATTAATGTGAAAGTTTAACTATCCAGGTTTTTGTTTTTTTCTACACGAATTACCGTTCGCTCGGCCCTTTGGGACGCTTGCGTAGCGGAGCGGAGCAAGAATTACCCGTTAATTACCCGTTAATTACCCGTTAATTTTTCCATTGATTTCTTTCCGATCTTTTGTTTTTTTTTGCCCACAGATTACACAGACCAGTGTTGATTTCTTTCTCCATTGCATTACGAAAGCGAGCAAAGCTCGAGTCCGATTTTGCGACCACGGATGACACGGATTCAACGGATGTCACGGATGGTAATCATAATTATCAATTATCCGCTCGGCCCTTTGGGACGCTTGCGTAGCGTAGCGGAGCAAGAACTCTCAGTTTCCCTTCCCCAATATCACATTCACAAGTGCCGTCACGTCGGCAATCGTGATGGTCCCGTCGCCGTTCACATCGGCGGCCTCGTGGTCATAAATATACGGCACCTGAGCGTCCGCTCCCAGGATGATGTTCACCAGCGCCGTCACATCGGCAATCGTGATAGCACCATCGCGGTTCACGTCGCCCGTCACGACTTTCAGCTCAGTCAGCCTCACCAGCGAGAAGTCCACCACCACGGGCCGATGGTCGCCCAGCCATTTCGTGTTATCGCTGCCCTCCACATATCCGTACGTGTAGTCCTGCTCAATCCGGAAGCTCTTCGGCATCAGCTGCAGCGCATCGGCCGCCGTCGGGTTCACGTACAGGATCTTGTCCACCACCTCATAGTTCGAGAAGTTCGCCGGGTCCGAGCCGTCCGTCAGGTCGGCCATCGACGTCGTCGGATAGACATCGCCGCGCCAGAACTTCACCCACGGGTCACCCACGCTGTAGCCGTTCAGCTGGTTCACGAAGTTCGTCATGATGTCCTCGCGCGTCCATCGGCTGTTCGTGTCGCCGATGATCAGCTTCGGCCTGCTGCCATTCGCCGCGTTCACGGCACCCGCCAGCTGAGCCCATTGCCTCTCGCGTGACTGTGGCACGTCGCCGGCATCCATGTGCAACACGTACACGTCAATCACCTCGCCGCCATCCACCGTCATGTCGTAGTGGCGGAATCCCTTCTTGATGTATTGGTTGCCGTCGCCCGACTCCGAGTGTTCCCACTGCGTCCAGCTCTCGTTCGTTGCGCTCACCGTGTTCTTGTTCCATGCCAGCTCCAGTCCGTCCGTGTTTGCAGGAATCAGCAGGTTCGTCACGTTCACCGAGCCGCGATGCGTGCCCCAGCTGTAGCCCGTCATGTTCGACGTCAGGTCGCTGTGGTATTCGAAGTCCTCGCTGATTCCCACGAAGTCATAGCCCTTCCTGTTCAGATAGGTGCTGATGAGTTTCGTGCCGCTTGCACCCGGACCGTCGTTGTTGATCAGCGCGGGCAGCCCGTCCACGTTCAGCGCAGCCGCCGTGAACGTTCCCAGCTCCTCGTCCTTGAACAGCCGCTTGCACGACAGCCGCAGGTCGTCAATCTTGAAGAACGTCTGCGTCTCGCCCTCATGCCCGCCGTTCCACCATTCGCCATGGCTGCCCGCCGTTATCATCAGCTGACCGTCCGAGCCCACCATCACCGGAATCGTCACCGCCAGACCTGTCGCGTCGTTCACGCCCGTCTTCGTCACGCTGGCGCCGTTTGCCGAAAGCGTCACCTCGCGGCCCTCCCATGTGCACAGCACCGCCGAGAGTTCGTATTCGCCGCAGGGCACCCCCGTCACCGTCTGACTCGCACTCAGCGTCGGGCACCACCACTGGTAGCCGTTCAGCACGTAGCCGCCCTCCTTCAGCGTCAGTCCGTAGTCGCACACTTTTAGCTCGTCCATGCCCTCGTCCGTGTTATATGCCGAGAACGTCCAGCCCGTCATGTCGCCCGTCTCGAACGACGGGTTCACGATCAGCCACGTGGCATCCACAGGCTTCTCCGGACTGGCCTTGCGCAGCTCGTCAGTCTTCTCAGCCTTGAACATCGACACGTAGTCGCTCTTCGCGATGCGGAACAGGCGGAACCTTCCTGCTTCGTCGCCCGCCGTGTTCTTGCGATTCAGGGCCAGCGCCTCGCCAGCCGCCACCGAGTTGTTCCAAGGTCCCAGAAAGCCTGCAAACTCGTCGCCACCCGCCAGCGGATACTTACCGCTCTCGAACGTCCAGCCATCCTCCTCGCAGGTCGGCGTCAGCCAGCTCCACTCGTCGAGGTTCTTGTCCGTGAACGTGTTCACGTACATGTAGCCCGCCCCGTCGTGCGTCTGAAACAAGTCGGCACTGTACACCACGTTCCTCAGTCCGATGTAGCTCCCGCTCTTCTCGATGGTGAAGAAGTTGGCCGGTGTCATCACCGCTGCCGCGTCGGCCGCCACGTAGCGCAGCGCCTTCGTCTGTTCGCTGGCCCATCCGGGCTTCAGCTCGTAGCCGCCGATGCCCACCAGCAGACCAGTGTCCTCGGCCGATGCCAGGATGTAGTAGTAGTCGGGCGAAGCCACGAGCGCGCTTGCGTTCGTCACCTCCGTGAACCCCCTCGTCGGTGTGAGCAACGTAGTGTAGTCAGCAGCCTGCATGGGCAGTGTCGCCATCAGGCAGAGCATGGTCAGTAGTCGAATTGTTCTGTTCATGGTCGTTGGTAAATGATTGCTGCAAAGATACGGAATTCCCGCCAAACCACCAAATGAATTCCATAATTATGTTTTTTTGCCCGCAGATTACACAGACCATTATTGATTTACAATTTACTAATTTACGATTTTCTTCTTTGAACACGGATTCAATGGATGTCACAGATTTTTTTTACTTTTTTACCTTTTTACTTTTCCATTTACCTATTACCTATCGCTCGGCCCGCAGGGACGCTTTCGTAGCTTGTCGGAGAAAGAACCTATTACCTAAAAATTCCGCCCGATGCGGATTTTTTTTAGTAGCATTGCGAAGTAAATTTTCTCCTGCCCTCCAAAGTTTTTCCTGCTTTCGTGTTTGTTTTATCGAAAAGATTTGTATCTTTGCACGTGCTTTCTGCCCCATCGTGTGGCAGGGCACAGTATAAAAACCGTGATATTAGTTTTTTTTCATGCCAAAGAAGAAATCATTCATAAGACTAGGGACTTTGTTTAGTGGTATCGGTGCCATTGAACAAGCTCTTAATCTCATGAATGTAGAACATACAATTGTTTTTGCTTGTGACAATGGTGAGCTGGAATTAAAACTTTTACATCCAGCTCGGCAAGCACTTTATGATAAGCTTAAAAAAATCCCAAGATATAGAATAACATCAGAGGAAAAAAAACTATTAGAGGCTATCACAAATGAAGAACGCGAAATAATAGATGGGTATGCACAAAATGTGAGAAATCTTCCTTCAATAGCAGATAAGCGCAAATATGTAGACGACCTTTATGAAAGGTATAGTAAGGGGATAAACCTTGTGAAGCAGACTTATTTGGCAAACTACACTATAAATGAAGATGATTTCCACCTAGATGTACATTTCCTTGATGGAAGAGATTATGCTGATAAAGTAGATTTAATGGTTGGTGGAAGCCCGTGTCAAGCGTTTTCTAGCAATGGAAAAAGAGGAGGATTGGCTGATACAAGAGGAACTCTCTTCTACGAATATGCTCGAGTTATTTCGGAAGTTCACCCCAAGGCCTTTATATTTGAAAATGTCAAGAGCTTGTTGGCTCATGATAGTGGAAACACATGGGCAGTTATTAAAAACACATTCAGGGAATTGAATTATAATATCTATATTCGCACAGACGAGCAAGGTAAGGAGAAAGCCGTTCTTAATGCCTTGGAATATGGTATACCGCAGCAAAGAGAACGTATATTCCTTGTTGGAATCAGAAATGATATAATCCTAAAGCATAGTTTTCAATTCCCTACTCCTATAAAGTTAGAAAGAATAAATAGGGATTTTCTTGACGAAAACGTCCCTGCGAAGTATTACTTAGGGCAAAAAGGATTTGAATTCGTTACTACACATCCTTCAAGAGCTCAAGTTGGAAGAACAATACAAAAATGCCAAAAAGCCAACCAGCAATTTAACTGGAATGGAGACTTTTTATTCGAGGCATTATCCTCTAAGCATACACCTGAGATATTACAACGTGCATATATTGGAGAATGGAGTGGTCAGAGAGGAGTAATAAGACAGTACACTCCTAGAGAATGTTTGCGTCTGATGGGCTTTCCTGACTCGTTTGTAATGTTGCATAATGACAATGTTATGTGGCGACAAAGCGGTAATTCTATTGTTGTCAACGTACTTATAGCACTAGTGAAAGAACTGATAAAAACAGGAGTATTTGACGAATGAAATTAGCAACAGTTTTCTCTGGCATTGGAGCGATTGAGCAGGCTCTTCATCGCATGGGCATTGACTATGATATAGTCTTTGCCTGTGATAATGGTGATGTGGAGTTAAACCTGCTTGAAGGCAAAGAGCTGGAGGAATATACAAAATTAAAGAAGCTTAGAAGCAAGAAGCAACTTAAAAGACAAGAAGATATCGACCGACTAGAGGAACTTGGCAAAAAAGAGAACCAAATAGCGGAAGATGTTAGAAACAAGATTCAAAAAATGTCAAACAAGATAGAAAAAAAGAAGTATGTTGACGAACTCTACAAAAAACGAAGCCGACAAACTAACTTTGTAAAAACTGCCTATCTTGCAAATTATGGACATTTATTGAACATCGAAGATTTCCATCTTGACATTCGTTTCCTAGATGCAGTCGACTATGCTGATGTTGGTATTGATTTGCTTGTTGGTGGTAGTCCTTGTCAAGCATTCTCTGCTGTTGGAGCGCAATATGGACTTAGTGATACAAGAGGAACTTTGTTCTATGAATTCGCTAGAATTATAAAAGAGACCCAGCCTCGCGTGTTCATTTATGAGAATGTGAGAGGACTTACTACCCATGACAATGGTCATACATGGGAGGTAATGAAGAGCGTCTTCAAGGATGATTTGAACTATCGTATAACAAAGCCTCAAATATTGAATGCATCAGATTATGGAATACCACAAAGCAGAAGACGAATCTTCGTGATTGGAATCAGAGAAGACATCAATTGCGATAGCTTTGAGTATCCCAAACCAATACCCCTCAAATATACTATGCAGGATTTCCTTGAAGATAAATGTGCCTATGGTCATTTCAATTACATTTCATCTAATGGAGAACTAATTGTTGAAAAAGTTCCAGGAAAACCTGATAAGAAATTTACTTTGACCCCAGCTGTTCAGAAATACGTTCTTGCAGGAGGAACGGCAAATTATAAGACCTCAACAGAGACCGACCTTCCTATTGCACGTACTCTGATGAAGATGATGACACAGCATCATCGTGCTGGAGTTGACAACTATATTACTGTCAAGAAGAATCCTTTAGTTTTAAGGCAACTCAGTGACAGGGAAGCCTTGCGCCTAATGGGATTCCCTGATGACTTTAAGATTGCTGTATCATCAATGCAGACACTTCGACAAGCAGGCAATTCCATTGTCGTAGATGTGTTGATGGCTATAGTAAGAGAAATTCTAAATACAGGGAGTTTATAAGTATGAGTGGACATAAATCAGAAAAGAAAGGCCCTAACATTATTTGCCGTGTTTCAAATGTAACTCCAGAAATGGTTTGTCGTTACGTAGAACGTTTACCTAAACAAAAAATGACGGAGGAAGCATTTCGCAAATCCATGGGAAAAAGATGGTTCCAAAATGAACATCAGGCTCCAGAACAATGGGGACTATATTATATTGACGGAACCAATTATTATCCAAGGTTTAATCATGATATAACAATAGAGGAAGCAGATGCTTATTTATACAATTGGATGCGTAATCTAATAGTTGTAAATCCCTACACTCGCTTTAAAAAACAAAGTGACAAAAAACTTGTTGAATCTATAGTTAGTCAATTGGAAAAGAATCCTGATGAACATGACCTTAAAACTATAATACGTAGAATAATTGATTCTGAAGAGCCGTTTGTCATAAATGAAATAATAGCAAACGCGCTTAATAAATATTCGAGGGTGTTAAAAGTAGAAATAATAAATAAAGATGAAGAAAGATATAATGTATCACTTCTTCCAAACTACAAAGAATTATTAAAATCAAAAAACAATATGACAAAAAAGGAATATTTTGAACTATTTGATGATGTTAGAACAGCTTTTGACCCAAATGCTCCCCTCCAACAAATCTTCTATGGTGCTCCTGGAACAGGAAAATCAAATACTATCAAAAGAGAAACTGAAGTAGCTGAAAAGGAAGGAAGAGTTTTCCGTACTACCTTCCATCCCGACAGCGATTATTCTACTTTTGTGGGTTGCTACAAACCTTCGATGAAATCCTCAGAACGGGTATATTCACTTGAGGAACTGACGGCTAAGTTGAAAGAAATCAAAACAAGTGGAACGACCTATCCTTGCCATAAGTTTGGTGCAAAATATTGGAAGTCGCTGAAGGATTTGTCTGCAGAGAATATAAAAAGGATATTAACAGCATGTGGCTTTACGGAAACAATGAATGTAGAAGTTTCCAAAGGAATCGCCATAGGACAAGAATATCTCAACAATTCGGAAGATGGTAGAATCATTTATTCCTTTGTTCCACAAGCCTTTACAAATGCCTATGTCAAGGCTTGGAATACGGAAGAAGATGTATATCTGATCATTGAAGAAATCAATCGTGGAAACTGCGCTCAGATTTTTGGCGATTTGTTCCAGTTGCTGGATCGAAAGGATGGTAAGTCAGAGTATCCTATCATTGCGGACACAGACCTTAGGAACTATCTATCAGATGAGTTGGCAAACAGCACAAGGAATGACTTCCCTGAAGACGTGAAGGAAGGAAAGAAACTTGTGCTGCCTCCCAACCTCTATATCTGGGCAACGATGAACACGAGTGACCAGAGCCTGTTCCCTATCGACTCTGCTTTCAAGCGCCGTTGGGATTGGGTGTATATACCTATTTCTGCCTCTGACGAAGACAATTTTGGAATTAAGGTTGGAAGGCATTTCTATGATTGGGGAAAGTTTATCTCTCAAATGAATCGCGTTGTGGCAAATGTCACTTCTTCGGAAGACAAACAGCTAGGATACTATTTCTGCAAAGCCGATGAAGATGGAAACATCATTTCGGCTAATAGATTTGTGAATAAAGTCTTGTTCTATTTGTGGAACGACGTGTTCAAGAACTATGGCTTTGACGCGACATTGGATGGGAAAGCTGTGTTCAAATATAAGAATGACGAAGACAAAGACGAAACAATGTCGTTCACATCGTTCTACATTTCCAATGGCATGCCTAATGTGAAGCAAATAAAGCGACTGATGGAAAATTTAGGACTAGAAGGTGTTAATGAATGGCCGGCTGAAAAAGCAGAAGAAGACTCTAGTGACGGAACCGTCAAACTTCTCAGCGTCAAATATGAGGGAAATGCGGTTGAGGGAGCGTCGCATAAAGAAGTATTTCTAAAAACTCTTGAGTTGATTGTCAAGGACAGGGATGCTGATGAGGTTGCTAGAGTAATTGGCAGCGAAATGACTAAAAATCCTCCTTCACCATCAGAAACAACTAGAAACTATGTCAAAGTTGGAGATTCTGATTGGTATGTGGCGACAAGAAATGGTAAAGATAGATTCTTACGGCATCTTATTAATCTTGCGAATAACTTGGAACTTAATTTGGTCGCTCAATGAGAATCCTCTTCGAACACCATCCGTACCAATCGTCTGACGTTGAGCGTGAACTGAAAGGAATCTACGACCTTCAGGACGTAGATAAGCGAATCAGTGTCACCTACGTAGGCTACTTCTACAATCCAGACATCGAGGATTGCGTCTTCATACTGCCTAAAGTATTGCTGACAGACGAAACCATAAAAGTCGACGGAAAGGATACGACAATAGAGGTAATTGCGAATGTGCCGAAGAAAGAGGACGGGAATTTTGTAAGACCAGAGGACATCATTACGCCCGAAGGACAGGAGAATTATTTAGTGCCAGAGTATCGCAAGTTCATCTATGAGTTTGCCGTGTGGATTTATAGGGCATTGGATGTCTACAGGAGGGCGAATCCCAATACGAATGCCCTCTACTACAAGCCATTGCCCGAATCGGGAAAAGGGCGTAGACATAGAGCAAAGACATTTCTCGATATTGTTCTCTCGCTGATACGCTTCAACGAAGAGAACCAGGACTTTTTCCTTTTTACTATCAAGAACCTGCACAGCGGACACAACAAGATAAATTGGACAAAGACAATTGCTCATTCACAAGCCTACATGCAAGGTGCACACCCCATCTATCTGAATCCCGTAAACAAGAAAAGAGTCGTCAATTTCGACGAGGAACTTTTCATTATATTCTTCAGCATACTAAACTATCTGAACGAACAATTCGGATTCCGCACGCCCGTCAATTTGCAGTACGATATTATCAAAGGCCATCAATTTGAGCTATACAAGGACGGCTTTGGCAAAACTCGTTTGCGCCAAATACGTTACAAGTATTTTTCAGACAAGGCATTAGAGCTGTGGGATTTATGCATGGCATTCTTCGAGTCGGCTCATAAGATTGCTATCAATACCACGCAGAAAGAGTATCTGCTGGCCAAGAAATTTGAGATTGTTTTCGAGGCCATGATTGATGAGCTGATTGGAGATAGTAACGTGCCGAAAGGATTGAAGGAACAAGAGGATGGAAAACGTGTGGACCACATGTACACAAATTATGGTCTGACTGCAAGCAACGACCAACGGGACCAGATTTACTACATTGGCGATTCAAAATACTACAAGTCGGGTGGTAAACTCGGAACTGAAAGCATCTATAAGCAGTTTACTTATGCTCGTAATGTGATACAATGGAACATCGACTTGTTTGTGAATGGAAAGAGCGAGAACTGGAGTAGCAAAGAAGAATTTGAAGAGGACAAGGATAGATATAAAGGAATCAAACTGCGTGACGACGAAGCCGACCCGCTAACCGAAGGTTACAATGTGATTCCCAATTTCTTTATCTCAGCTTTCGTGAATAAAGAACGTGAGTACAACGACGGAACGAACATCAAGATTCGTGAAGAAGAGGTTGATGGAAAGAAAGTACACAAGACTTATATTTCCACTCAATTCGAAAACCGATTGTTTGACCGCGATACTTTGATCCTTTCGCATTACGACGTTAATTTCCTCTATGTTCTCTTCCTCTATGCCCGTAACAAACACTATGAGAAAGCCGGTTGGAGAGAAGAAGTACGCAAAATTTTCCGTGAAGAGATACGAAATGTCTTATCTGAAAGATATGATTTCTTCGCATTGAAGAGCAAAGGAAATCCTTTGGCAGGTGAGGAGTTTATCAAAGAACACTTCAAAGAGTTGCAAGGAAAACTCTTTCGCCCGTATGGCGACAAGAATTTGTATTCATTGGCTTTGGAAAAAAAGAAGGATGAAGATTCAAAGAACTCTAATACATACCATTTGCTTGAAGAATTCTTTGAGATTACGGATATTAAGCAATTAGGCTATAATCCGCAGAAAGAACTAGATAATAAGGTTCAAGCATATCAGAGATCGCATCCTTATAATCCTACACCTGAAAATTGGTTGCCTAACTATCATGTAGAAAGGTATGCTGAGGACTATTTCGTGGTGGGTCTTTATCACGACCAAGAACATTGGGACTGGATTACAGGAAAGAACGATCGAGGATCTCTGATTTATAATGTTAGACTGTCGAAAAATCGTAGAGGTTCTTTGCGGAAAAGCAGTATCAGAGCTATGAAGCCGAAGTTTGCTATTCTCTACGAAGAAGGGCATGAAGCAGAAAACAGATATCATGTTTTTCGCATTCATGACTATGCTGAGATGTCTGAAAACAGGATGAAACAAGCTCTTTACCCACGAAATCCACAAGGCGATTACTTTATCTTCCGTTTTGATGAAGAAGTGTCAATAGGGAGATTTGATATCAATAACCTCATTTCCACCTACCGCATCTTTGACAAAGACTTTATAGAGGGTATGCCGATATTTCTCAAAGGGGAAAAATTATTGCAGTTTAGAATTATGCAATGAATTGATACCCTTGAACGAATCACCCGGAAGTCTTTGGAGAGGTATAGTCGGTAATAAATACTGTTAATTTTCGGGGAATTGTCAAATCGGTGGGAGGGCCGAAAAAGAGTTTTGGCGCACTTTGCACGGGCAGGGTGCGCCTTTTTTGTGCACTTTATGACGCAATTTTTGCTGCGGTGGGGGCGAAAGGCGGCTCGAAATGGGGAAAAAGGGGCGAAAAGTGTTAAATGTTGTAAAGAATTTCGGATTTTAACACTCGGTTTTGCGTTTTGAACGTATATTTCACTACTTTATGTTAACTTTGCAGGCGAAAATAAGCATAGTGGCTCTATACACTAACTTTAATAAACAATATCAAAAAGCAAACTAAAAACAAAAGGAAATGGAAAACGAAATGAAAGACAAGAAGGAGACCTTGAGGAATCTTGGCTTGGAAAAGCTGTTCGACGAACTGGAGGAACAGGGCTGGCACCCGATGCTGTGCGACACGCCGGTGCCCGTGTATGACAATGCCGTGCCTTGCGGCAAGCCTGCCGACGTGGGCGACGTGGAGAAATCGATGGAGCTGATGCCTGACGAGATGGTGTCGCTGAAGCCGGAGTTCGTGGTGCAGGCGAGGGGCGACTCGATGAAGGACGTGTTCATCAAGGAGGGCGACTTCATAAAGGTGGCGAAGTCTGTTGAGGTGCACGACGGCGACATCGTGCTGGCCAGGATCGACGATGGCTATACGCTGAAGGCTTATCTGAAGGACTCGGACGGGCAAGTGTGGCTGGTGCCGCAGAACCCGGACTACGAGGCATACCCTGCACCGGAAGGTACTGAGGTGCTGGGGGTCGCCAGCCAGCTGATCAAGGCGTGGCCTCGCGCCAGCTACCGCTCGTGTGTGGGCATGGTGCAGAAGGCAAAGGCGAAGAGGACGGCTCCCCGTGAACTGAGGCCCGAGCAGGTGGCTGAGGCCATACGCGCCGTTGCCCCGTTTGTGCTGAAGGCCAGGCAGTGGTTTGCCGTGTACCGTGTGCTGGCCGACAGGAAGGTCGTTGGCAGGGAGGACTTTGAGACGTTCTGCAATATGGTTGCCGAGGCGGTGCCTAATCACGAGAGGCTGCCCATCTATAAGGAGATGCAGCGCATGAACGTGCTGTCCTTCGCCAAGCATCTGGACCTTTGGCGGCCAGACAATGCGCCGGTGAAGGGGAAGATATACCTCCTCTACATGATGCTGGCGCAAAAAATGGTGAAGCTG
>JAEEGL010048985.1_pt1 | contig 15990 bp, 8 predicted proteins | sample 9134231 | NCBI WGS metagenome assembly JAEEGL01 (sample SAMN16246548, study PRJNA631951) | gut metagenome | biome: gut microbiome; feature: rumen; material: fiber-attached | host: Bos | place: Iran: Karaj | collected 2018-10 | reverse complement strand
TTATCATAATTAATTTAAATAATTAAAAAAATAATTTAATTATTTTTTAATTTTATAAAGATAGGGATACTAAAATTCCTAGATTAATGGATTTGATTGAGAAATATAAGATCAATAAAATTATATAATTGAAAAAAAACATAAAATATAAAAAAATATAAATATCATAAAAAAAATTCTATTTGTAAAATATAATTTTAAATGGGAATATGTAAAAGTGTCAATAAAGACGAATTAAATGATTCATTTCCTGATGATTATATTGTAATTCAAACAAAAAAAGATTTTATAGTAGATAATATAATAAACTATGAAAAATTAATAGAAAGGCGTGGTAATGGTATAATTGTTCAAAGTCAAATAATTGATGGAATAATTGTAAAACAAGTATTTAAAAAAAAAAATCTATTAGATAAAAAAAGTTTAGAAAGATTTGAAAAATTAGAAAAAGAAAGATTAGAAAGATTAAAAAAAGAAAGATTAGAAAAAGAAAGAATAGAAAATGAAAGAATAAAAGAAATTAAAAAAAGAGTATTTGAAACAAAACAAAATTATTATAATGTCATAAATAATATAACTCAAGAAAAAACAATAGATACATCTTTAATAGAAGATATGAATGAAATGGGAGTAATAATGAAACAACAAATTATTGAAGACCAACAAATAAATCCACAGAATTATATAAATATTGAGCAAACTGTAAAATCTTCTTCTGATCAAAATTTTCCTATTGCACTTTTAGCAAAAAATTTAGAATTAAATGGAATAACAACAGCAATTCAAAAAAAATCAACAAATCAAGATTTAACTAAAACTTGTTTGCAATTAATGACTAATGGATTAGTAAATAAACAAAAATGTGAAGTTAAATTTGATTTTGGTGAAAAAAAAAATGATGAAATTATAAATGATCCAAATGAAAGGAATAAATTTATAAATGAATGGAAAACAAAAATTTCAAAAAAATTAGGTGTAAATCCAGAAGATATAATAATTACTAATATAAGAAAAGGAAGTTGTGAAGCAGATATATTTTTAAGACAAAATGAAAATTTTGAAGGATTAGCATCAACCTTAAATGTTTTATCAAAAGATAGTCCAAATATAAAACAAATAAAAACTTCTACTATTTTGAAAGGAATAGTACTTAGTCCTGAAATGTTTGATGTAAGAGGAAATCAAAGTCCAAATAATTATGAGAAACAAGGTTTAAGAGGAGGAAAAATATATAAAGGACCAATTGGATGGACAGGACATGGTTTGCGTGTATGGAGTCAATATGATGGTGGAGATAATACTTGGTTAGGAATGACAGGAGATGCACCTGGAGAATGGTGTGTTGCATATCATGGTACTGGTATTGAATTTGCTAAAAGTATTATAATCAACAAGTTAAAGGTTGGGCAACATCAAGCTTATGAAACTGATGATGATATAAATCATCCAGGACAAAAAGTTGGAAAAGGAGTTTATGTTACTCCTGAAATTTCAATTGCAGAAAGTTATGCTAAAAATAATATAATTCAAGGTTTTATGTGTGTTTTTATGTGTAGAGTTAATCCTAAACATGTAAGAATACCAAAAGGACAAACTAATTATTGGGTAGTTAGTGGTACTAGTAATGATATTAGACCTTATAGATTATTAATTAAATATGTTGGAAATCCTAATAATTATTTTTGAAATTATTTAATTTTCTTATGAGCTTGATTTGATAATTATAATGTTATATATTATTTCATTCCCTCTAATAAACTATTTTTTAATTTCTTATTTTTTATAATAATATTTAATAATCAATTCAGAAAAAATAACTTTATTTCAATTAATAAAAATAATAATCCAAATAAAAAATAATTATTCGAATTATAAAAGTAATAAAATAAATTATATAATAAATAATAATAATATAATGATTTTTAAATATAGTGAAAATATATATTTTATAAGAAATAAGAAATGAAATAATACTGAATGTTCCAGTTTAAACCAATACCCTCCGTATAGTATAGATTATCTGCTCCCAGTATAGACAGGGAGTTATTAGTCTATACTGGGTTGTGGGTTTGGTCTAAACTGGAACACAAAATACAATTAAATGAAAATAATAATGAAGAATTGAATAATAATTATATTCTAATTATAAAAAAGAAACTATTAATTTTTATTCAAAAAAAATATATTAAAATTATCTAATAATAAATGATTATTAGAATATATTAATTGATTAAATAAAAAAAATTTTAATATAAAAAAATGATATGAATTAATGAGAATTTTCCTTATATAACAACAAATAATAATAAATTTTAGTAAAATAATAAAAGATAATTATACTGCAACTTTGTCATAACTTTCATCTACTATATAAAAAATAAATATTTAAACATTAAATCAGATTATATAATCAAAATGTGGATTCTAATAATAAAGAAGATAAACAATATATATTCCTTTTTAAATAATAAAAAAAATTATTAAAAAAATCTAACATCTCAACATAATATAGTAAAAATTAAATATATATTTTTAAATTTTAAATCCCATTAAAGAAATTTTATAAATTAAATTTAAAAAATTTTAAAGAAATTTAATCTTCTAATTAATCAATTAAATAAATTATTATCAATTTTTCCTCCTGTAAAAAACTAATTCTTTTTTAAAACCAAAAGAAAAAGAAGAAAATAATTTTTAATCTAACTAAGCAATTCAACAAATAAAAAAAAATAAAGTAGTCCAATAGGATACATCATAAGAAAAATTTTATTATTATCAAATTTATTTTTAATAAAACCAAAACTTACAAAAGAACTCCAACAAACAGCAAATAAAGAAAAAAAAAATTTTAAAACTCTATGAACTTTAAAAATAACCATAGGTAAAGAAACAATAATAAAAGGAACTAAAGAATAACCTAATAAACAAGCATAACAGTAAAAACTTAATTTACTTCCAAAAAATCTTCCATTTAAATATATTATAAAACATCCAATCCAAAAAATAAAAAAAATTAACATAAATTGATTTTGTTTATGAATTGAAGTTTGACAAAAAGAAAGTAATATAGTAAAAATTAAAGGTCCCCATAAATCCCAATCAAATATTTCTTTATTTATAATATCATTATCTGAAAAAGGATTTAAAACAAATTTAATTTTTAATATTATTTTTTGTAAATCTCTTAATAATGAAGTTAAAATTGATTCATTTAATGTATTATGTGAAATATTTGAATTAGTTATTTTAGAATTTAAATCTGGTAATTTTGTATTCTTTTCTGTTAGTTTTTCTTCTATTTTTACTTGTCTTTCCATGTCTATATGTTTTTCTGGATTTAATTCTATTTTTTGATTATTTTCTCCTGTATCAAAATCACTTAAGTCTAATTTATTTGAATTATCTTCAGATAAATTATTTGGAGTTTCATCTAATTTTACTTCGTTTGATGATATATCTTGATGAGACATTTTTGATTTTCAATTGTTTTTTAATTTTGAAATTTATTTTTTTATTGAAGGTTCATTAAATAATTTTTTTTTAATAAAAATTAATATTATTATAAATCATATTTGTGTTATTTATTTATGAACATAAAAGAATATAATAAATGATAGTTTTTATTAATGTTTCTAATTGAAATAAATATTAAGTTCAATTATAATTAAAATGTTTCTTAAAACTATTTTAAAAAAAATAATATAATAAAAATATACCAATAAAACTAAATTATTTACTTTTTATTTATGAATTAAGTTTCCATTGTTTTCACAAATTATAAACAAATTAACAATTAAATCAATAATTAATATTATTGAATTCAGTATTATTTTTATCTAAGAAATTTTTTAGTTTTTATAAGGAATATTATTTTAATTGAAATATTCAAATTTAAAAAGATTATTATATTTAAAAATTTCAAATTTATTTTTGTTTTTACAACCCTACAATTAAAAAATACTTAATATATATTTCATTAATTAAACCTAATAAACTCCTAATTTATATTTAAACTGTTTTTCGAATTTAAGTAAAGTTTGAATAACATATTTATGAATAAGAAAAAAGAATAAAGATTTAAAAAATTTAAATTTTAAATATTAATTATTTTCATAAAAAAAAAAAAAAAATTAAAATAAATGTCATCTCAAAATTCAAATGCATTATTAATAACACAATTATTTGATTTAATAAATAGATCCCTAAAATTAGACTTATATGATAATGCAGTATTTTATTCAGAAAGATTACTATGTGAAAATAAAAGTGAAGAAGTAAAATTATTATTAGCAAAAGGATATATGGGACAAGGTAAATTTCATCAAGCTTATCAAATATTAAGAGAAACAAAAAGTCATGATTGTCGTTATTTATTTGTTTTAATTTGTATAAAATTAAATAAATTCATTGATGCTGAAAAAGCATTATTAACAGGACAATTTTATACAAAGAGTTTAAATAATAAAGAAATTGAAAAAGTTATTCCAAATGGAGCTGCAGGTTATTATTTATTAGGAATTGTTTTGGAAAAGTTGAGTAGGAAATCAGAAGCAATTAGTGCTTATAAAAAGTCTATTGAAATGGATCCTTTTATGTGGAATGCTTATGAAAAATTATGTAAGTTAGAACCTAATAAATTGGAAAATAATAAAATTTATAGTGAATTAAATCCTAATATTGTTATTTTCAATCAAGAAACTAATGATAAGATGAATAAGATTAAAAATTCTAAGAAAGATAATAATAAAAAAAATAAAAAAAATAATGATAATGATGATTTATTATTTAGTCCTGATGAAGAACAAAATAATAATTTTAATATATCAAATAATAGGAGAAGTTTGCTTTCAAAATCAAATAATAATAATTTTGATAATAGTACTGAAATGAATAAATATAGAACAATATTAGACTTTTCAAATACTAATATCAATAATAATAATAATACCCCAAATAATATCATTAATACTCCAGAAAATATGACTCCTGAAGTTCATAAAGAAGAATGTGATTATAGTCATTTAAATTGTAATATTAATAATTTTATTCCAGTTAAAAATCCTCATAATAATAATATTGTATTTTCAAGTACTCCTCATCATATTCAATTAGACTTTAATAATTCATCCTATTATGCAAATAATATTAGTGGAACATCAAATAATAATAGTATAAATATAAATAATAATAATTTAAATAATAATTTACCAAGTTCCTCTGGCTTCAATATGACCAATAATAATTCAATGAATGATATTTCATCTTCAAGAATAAACCCATTTAATATAAATATATCAAACAATTTAGGAAGTAATAATTTAAGTGGAATAATTAATTTACCAAATAATATATCAAACAATAATAATAGTAATCCAAATGTTACTCCAAGTCATATACCTCAACCACCATCTTCATTATTTAATAATGTTAATAATTCAAGTTTTAATATATCAACAATTAATAATAATTATAACAATAATAGTTTCAATATGAATAATAACCAAAATCAAAATAATATATTTACAAATATAAATTTAGGTCATAATATAATATCATCACTTTCTAAACCTCATTCAATTTTTACAAACAACAATCAAAATAATAATAGTATATCAAAAAATAGTTTATTAAAAAATATAAATGTTTCTCCTACTCCAAATACTAAAATAAAAAAAGAAGAAAATCAAACATCAAATATATATAATTTAGTTCATAAAGACAATCAAAATTTAAATACTTCTTCTTTCCAAAACATATGTCAACTTTTAAAATATTATAGTGAAATATTAAAAAAATTATTTTTATTTGACTGTCAAAATGCAATAGATCTTTTATTAAATTTACCTCAAAACCATTTTAAAAGTCCATATATATATTCTTTATTAGGAAGATGTTACTTTGAATGTGGAGAATACAAAAAATGTGAAAAATATTATAATTTAAGTATATCAACAGATCCATCATATTTAACAGGATTAGAATATTTTTCTTCATGTTTATGGCATTTAAAAGACCAAATTCAATGTTGTAATTTAGCAAATAATTGTAAAGAACAAAATCAATTTGCTCCAGAAACTTGGATTGTATTAGGAAATTGTTTTTCACTTCAAAAAGAACATGAAATAGCAATTAAATTTTTTAAAAGAGCTTCTCAAATTAATCCTTCTTTTGCATATGCATATACTTTAGAAGGTCATGAATATGTTGAAAATGAAAATTATATTAAAGCAACTGAATGTTATAAACAAGCTTTAAATTATGATGAAAGACATTTTAATGCTTGGTGGGGTTTAGGACATATTCAATTAAAAGAACAAAATTATTCCGAAGCTATTAAATATTTTAAAAAAGCTGCTGAAATAAATCCAAATAGTGCAATTATACATTTTTATTTAGCTTCTGCAAATATACAAAATCGAGATTTAAATGCAGCTTTAAAATATTTGCAAATTGCTGAAAAAAAAGATAATAAGAATCCTATGGTTAAATATCAATTAAGTAATATATATTATGATAGAAAAGAATATGATAAAGCTTTAAATATATTATTAGAATTAGATGAAAAAATGCCAAAAGAAGCTCCTATTCATATTGCTATTGGAAAAAATTATATAGAAAAGAAAGATTATAAAAAAGCTCTTGATCATTTTAATAAAGCTATTGATTTAGATCCTAAAGATTCTAATTTGGCAAAAAGCTATATTGAGAGACTTTATAATGAAGTTGGAGTTGAAAATTTAAATTTTAATAAATTATGATTTTATTAATCTTTTTTTATTTGATAATTTTAAATAAGAGAATTAATTATAGTTTGAAATTCTTTTAAATTAGTTAAATATAATTTTATTTGTTTTTTTAATTTATTTTTTAAAAACTTATTTTATTTATTTTATCTGTTAAATATGCTTGAATGTTTAAAATATTAACAAGATCAGAAACAATTCTATTATGATTATGTTCTTTTTTCATTAAATTAGCAATTTCTTCTTTTTCAAAAATAGGTTTTAACATTGAAATAACCATCATAATTTTATTTAATAATTCATTATCAATATCACTTTCTTTAATATTATTTAAATAGTTTTGAATTAATTCTAAATACTTACTACAAATTTTTAATTGAGTTTTCACAAATACTAAATTTTCACTTTTATTATCTTTTACATTTTCAGAAATTTCATCTAATTTTTCTAATTCATCAATCACATTTTTAAAGTCAGAATCACTTAATTTATTTAATCCAATATCAAATTTAAATTGTTCACTTCCTTTTTCATTAATAATTCCAAAAGTATCTAATTTTTGTACAATTTCATAATTAATTTCTTTACAAGTCATTAAAAAATAATCCATTTTATTTTTTGAATGAAAAGAAACTCTCCATTTATAAGTTTTAACTCCATAATCTAATTTTTCATTATCATTATAAAATGTATCAACTAATAATAAAATACTATTATCATTTAAAACATTTTTATTTTTAATTGAAGCAATGGTTGAGTATATATTTGCCAAAGCTGGAAAAAAATTAATGTCAGTTACAAAACAACCTAAAATAATTAAATTTTGGTAATTATTTGCAAATGTATTAATTAAAGGATTTAATATAGTATCATTTATTCTATTAAGTATTATTGATCCATCTTCATTTTTTCCAGTTTCAAATATAAATCCATATATTGCATTTGTTATATGATAAATTTCTCCTTTTTTTGTTCCTAATAATATTCCATATGTTCTAGTTTGTTTATCACTTATAGAATTATATGAATCTATTATATCATTTATGACTTCCGGTTCGATCTTTACTGACATTAAAATGATTTTTTTAAAAATAATATTTATAAATTTATATAATTAATTTTATGGAACTGAAAATTAAAAATTATATTAAAAAATAAAAATATAAAATGACAGAATCTGAATATCCAAAAGCTATTTATTTAGCTAGAATAAGTGAAAAAACTGGAAATTATGAAGAAGCAATTAAATATATTGAAAAAATCATCAATATGAAAAGTTCAGATATTACAAAAGAAGAAAGAAATATTTTACAAGCTGCTTTTAAACATATTTTTTCAGAAAAAAGAAGTTCTTGGAGAACATTATGTAATGTTCTTGATAGAGAAAGTAGACATAAAAAATGTAATATATTAGATTTAATTAAAAATTTAAAAATTGAAATCGAAAATGAAATAATTGATTTATGTAATAAATTATTAAAAATAATTGATGAATTTTTATTAAATAGAGCTTCAACTTTAGAAGCAAAAGTTTTTTATTTAAAATTAAAAGGTGATTATAATAGATATATGATAGATTTTTCAGATAATGAAAAAAAAAAAGAAAAAATAGATATAGTGATGAACTGTTATAATGAAGCTTTTGAATATTGCAAAAAATTACCTTTTACAAATGATGTTAGATTAGGATTAGTTTTAAATTTTGGTGTTTTTTTTAATGATATTTTAAATGATCCTAAAAATGCTTTAAATGTTACTAATGATACTTATAATGCTTTAATTAAAGAAATTGACAATTTAGATGATAAACAATATAATATTATAAATCCAATTGCTAATTTAATTAAAGAAAATATTGATAATTGGAATAGTTCTGTTAATGAAAGTAATAAAGAAGTTAATAATGTCAAAATAATGGAATATGCTTAATAAACAATTTATTAAAATTTTTTGAGTTTTTGAAAAAATTTAATTTTCTATTTTTTTTATTATTAAATATAATCTTTATATAATATAAATTATTGAATTTCTAGTTTTTTATTTTATCAAATTGAACATAACTTAAAAAAATTATTTAGTTAAAATGTCTTTAATATCAAACCAGAAGTCTAAAAATAATAATTCGTTAAAGGATATAATAAAAAAATTTAAGAAAGATTTAATATCCAAATATAATAAAAATGATTTTAATTATAATCGAATAATAGGTAATTATCTAATAATAAATGAGAAATGTGAAGCAGTTGTAGTGTATAAAGATTATTTAATATTAAATGAAGAAACTGAATTTTTAAGAAGATATTATTCAAAAGAAGAATCACATCCTCGATTAAGTAAAATTCTATTTTTTTATGAAAATTATTCACAAATTTTTCCCAATTATTTAGTTCTTCCAGAAAGTAAATTTTTATATACTAATATAAGAAGAAAACAAAAAATGATTGATGCCGTTAACAATATAAAAAATGAGGAAGAAATTAATAAAAACAATATAAAAAATAATCCAAATGATATATTTACAAAACAAGTTAAAGATGATATTCAAAAATGTCAAGCTTCAAGTATAATTTATTATGATGATGATTCTTTTCTCAATTCAATCTCTGTTTACTCTAAAAAGTTTATGCAAACTCCAGATGGTTCTTTGACATTAGATTTAACTAAAAATTTAAATGAAATAAATGATACAAATGGTTCTATTGAAAATATATTAAATGATTTAAAAGGAATTAACAAAAACAAATTAAATAAAAAATCTATTAAAAAATCGAAGAAAATTGATAATAAAATAAATATAAATAATAATTATAATAAACCATCAATTAATATTTCAAAACCAAATTCTACTATTCAAAAGGTATTATCAAGTAATTATAATATAAATAAAAAAGGTAGTTTAACAATATATAATAATTATCAAAATATAATTATTCCTAAAGAGAATACTGTAATTAATATTAATAATAATTATTATCAATATCCAACTCAAAATGAAGACAATAAAAATTTTAAAACAATTAATACAACAAAAAAGATTTCAAAAACTTCAAAAATAAAAGATAGCAATAGTATAAGTAATACTCAAATAAATAATAAAGTAAAAAAACTTAAAAATATTTCTCAAAGATCAACAGAAAAAAAACCACAATATAAATTAAAAATAGAAGATGATATTGAAATTATTAAAAGAGAATATAGTCCAAAAACAACAAGAAATACAAATAAATTATTTAAATCTCCTTCGAAAAGACATTTAAGAAATAAAAAATGTAATATTGAAAAATCAGAAACATTTTTAAAAACTTCTCAAACTTTTAAAAAATTATCTTATAATCCAAATCCAAATAGATTATATAAAGCCATATTTCTAAATGGAAAAAATAAAAAGAAAACTATTGATTATTCTAAATCTTCTATTTCAAATAACACAATTTCCGTTAAAAAAATAGAAAAGAAATCTTCAAAAATTCCTTCATCAAATTTAAATTCTAGTAATAAAAAATTATATGAAAATGAAAAAAGTAAAATTTTAAACACCGAAACTCCAAAGAAATTATTATTAAACAAAAATGTTCCTTGGACAGAATTAAAGCAAAAATATAAACAATATGTTCGAAAAGAAAATAATATTACAGTAAATGCTTCTAAGAGAAATTCATGTGATAATTTTTTATTTTTAACAAGATCACAAAAAGATTTTTTCAAAGATAAATTCGGTTATCAAAATCTTAAAAAAAGTAATAATAATAATAAAAGACCTTTAAAAGGAAATCATTCAGCAAAAGATTTTTCTTTAAATTACCAAAAATCTGTTCCTTCAACTAAAAATACAAGTGGTATTACTGAAAGTAAAGATAATAATTCTGAAGGAAAAGGAAATAATAACTTAACCATTAAAGTTAATAGACAAAGTTATTTAGCTAAATTAAAAAAAAAATTTGAAGAAAATAATTTAAAAAGTAAAAATGAAATTCATGCTTTTCAAAAGCTATCATTAAATATTAACAATAAGCCTTAAATTTAATTATTCTATTAAAATATAATTAATATATATTTATTTAAAAAAAGTATAAAAAATATGTAAAATAGATTTTAGTTTTTAATAAATAATTCTCACTAAAAATTATATTAGTTATTTACATAAATATATTTATTTAATTCATAAATAAAAAATTACCACTAAATGAATCAAATAATTTGTGGTATGAAAGATTAAATAAAAATTCAATTACATTTTTTTATTTTGAAATTATTTTATTTATTTCATTTCTATAGTTTCTTAAACTTACTCTTATATCATCAGGTTCTTCCTGTGCAATTTGAATTAAAATATTAATTAACTCAAATAAAACATAATCATTTAAATTATTATAATCATTATTTACAATAAAAGGCTTAATTATTATTCCATTACTTATATCAATATTATCTTCCTTATCATCAATAACAATAGTTCTCTTTAAATCTCTTCCTAATCTTTTAATATCTTTATAATATTTTTCATTTAGATAACTAGCATTTTGTCTATATAATCTATAATCAAAATATTTTTGGTCAATTTCAATAAAATTAATTATTTGATCTGCATATTCTTTGATACCAGATGTAAAAACAATAAGTTCATAATATGGATTTAAACTTTCTAAAAATTCTCTTAATCCAGGTCTTAAATATATTATATTTGTCCCTTGTGGAACATGTGCTATAGTTTCATCTAAATCAAGAACTAAAGTATAAGGTTTATCTGGTGCAAAAGGAATTAATGGTGTATTTATATTTATAATATTTCTTTGAATAAATCTTTTATTAGGTTTTGCCAAAGTTAATTTTAAACTTCCGATATTTCTATTATCATATAATAAATTTTGATTATTTTCTATATATCTTATTGAATTATTATCATAATGTGAATACTTTCCTGTATCTTCTCTTAATCTTTGATTTATATCATAATTATTATAATATTGATTTTGAATGAAATTTGATTCATTGTTGACATTATTTTCAAAATCTTGAATATAAATATTAGGATGATAAATTGGACTAGTATTATGAGAATAATTATTGGGAATAAATTGAACATTAGCATAATAATTATTATTTGGAATATTATTTTCATAATTATTAATTTCATTTTTTGGATAATAATTATTAAAATACCCATAATTATTATTATTAATGTTAGAACTAATACTTCTAATTCTTTGACTTTTTTCTCTTTGTCTCATTGCATTAGTTTTTCTAAAAGGAAAAACAACTCCACTATTAGTTAATGCAGCTCCAATATAATTAATATCTGTTGTTAAAACATTTCCAGGACTTCTTATCATATTTTTTGTTTTTGGTATTGGCATTGAATTTGAAGTATTTGAAGAATAAGGTGCTATTCTATAATTATATGTATTTAAATTATTATTTATATCATTTAAATTTTGATTGTTTTGATTCATGTTATTATATTTATATATTCTCCTTTTTAAATTTTCTATATGATCTTGATGAGTTAATACTTGATTTGTATAATTTTGAGGATAATCATAATTGAAATTCATATTTGAGTTATTTTGATATTGATACTTATTATATATTGTTGATTTATAAAAATCATATATATCTAAAACATTTACTCTTCTTAATTTATGAAATAAAGTAATTATTTCTTTTGATATTGTGGGATTTATATTATAATAATTTTCAATTATTTTATTTAAATTATTATTTAAGTCTTTATTTGTAATGGAAATTAAACTTGATTGTTGATTTAAATTTACTTTATTTGAATTTTTACATTTATCAAAAATACTTTCGTTTAATAAAATAAAAATATTTAATATACTTTTAATATCATCCATAAAAAATTGAAATTTATTTTGAATACTAATATCATAAATAATGACAATTGTGAAAATAAGTAAATTGAGACAATTATTAATTAAAGGTAAATATTCATTTGAATCACACATCTCAATAATAAAATCTGAATTGCTATTAAATATTTCTATCCAATCATTACATTCATTAGTACAATTATTTCTTTTCATAAATGAAACTTGAATTTGATTAAATAAATCATTTAAACTTTTAATTAGATTTTCTATTTTATTTTTTTTTTGATTTAAAATCATAATTGTTGATTTACTTGGAGATTGATTATTAATATTTTTATTTAAATTTACTGTTATTGGTCTTGAATTAAATCTTTTTCTTTCTTTTTGAATATTTTCCATATTATATGATTTTAATACTCCATCTTGTTTTATTTTAGTTGGTAATCTTATTAAAGAAGAAAGAATTTCTCTTTTATATAAACATTGATTTCTCTTAGTTATAATATTAGAATTATTTGTACTTGAACCACTATTAATTGTTTCTTTTTTTATAATTTGTTTTTGATTAAGATGTGAAGACATTTTATTAATTTTATTTTTATAATGTTTATAATAAAAATATGTAAATTTATAAATGAAATAAAATTTGTTTAATATTAATTAAAAAAAAAGGTTTAAAAAAAAATTTATTATTATATTCATTATTGTTTTATCTTATAAAATTCAATTTTAAACATTTACTTAACTATTTAAACTTTACCTAATCAATTTTATAAAGAAATAAATCTGTTTTTTTCTTTGATATCTAATTATAACATAAATATAAAAATAAATCTATTAAAAAATTCATTTCTCAAGTAAATCATACTAAATAAAATTATAAAAAATAAAAAATTTTCTGAAAAGGAATCATAATATTTTAATAAAATTATTTTATATAATTATACAAAACATGAAAGTAAATTATATACTTTTATTCTATTTATATTATATACAATATTTCAGCTAATATTTACTTGAATACTATAATTTTCTTTAACTTTATGTTGATATAAAAATTCATTATCATGAATTTCATTTCCTCCAAAAAACAATCTTATTTTTTTAGAATAAATATCTAAGTTTAATTTTTTTCTTTTAGCATATTCTTCTTTAATTTCTTTTCCAGAAATATCATCATCAAAAGTAAATTTTTCCTTTTCATCACCTAATTTTAAAAAGATATTAATTTGATTCTTTTTTCTTTGAAGATCAACTTTAACTAATTCTTTTTCAAAATAAGGATCATTAATACAATAATTAGGAATTTGATAAATATATTTAGTATAATCAGTACATTGATTAACGCATCCATTAATTGTAGAGAATCCATTTTTAATTAAATAATCTTCACATTTATTATTATCATATAAAACTGCTTGTCTTAAAAATTTATATCTTTCATTTAATCCAATTTTTATTTGCCAAAATTTATCTCTTAAATTATTTAATTCATCTATATTTAATGTACATTTATAGGCTTTCATTCTTTTTATTCCGTAATTTACATATTTTTCTTCATTTACTTCTGGCATATTATTAAAAATTTCCTCGAATTTTTCATTTGCTGTGAATAGATTTGTATGTGTATTTCCAAAATTTGTTACTGTATCTACTCTATATATTATACTGTTTCTAGGAAAACAACATGCGCCCATTTGATTTCTTTAAAAAATATTTTTTATTATTTGTTTTTTTTTTTTTTTTTATATTCTTGGAATTAAATGTTTATTTATAATATTTATTTTTTTTTTACTTTTTCTTGATTTTTTATTTTAAATTAAATGTTTGGTTTTTTTAGTTTATATTAAAGAATATTAATTAAATAAAATGTTCAATACTCAAAATACTTTAAATCCCTTTCAAGTTAATACCAACTCAAAATCTGTTTCAAATTCTTCAAATATATTTTCGGCAAATAATAACCAAAATAATATTTTAAATTGGCCAATTGGAAATAATAATAATAATAACACTTTTTCATTTCAAAATTCTTCAACTAATTTTTTTTCAAATAATAATAAAGCCAATATTAGTTTTAGCGGGAATAATAATCAAATTAATGGAGGAAGTGTAAATGTATTTAATACCACTAATTCCTTTAATACAAATAATAATGGAGGAAATACTATTAATGCTTTAGGAAATACTATAAATAATCCTTTTAGTAATAATAATAATAATTTTTTTAATACTAATAACAATAATCCATTTGTCAATAATAATAATACGACAAATAATTTTAATTCAAATAACAACAATAATAATTTATTTCAAAATAATTCTCCCTTTGCAAATTTAGGAAATAATAATTCAGATAATAATCTATTAAATAATATTAATAACACAAACACTAATAAAACATCTTCATTTTTAAATATTAATAATAATAATAATTCAAATAATAATCAAAATAATCCAAATTCTTTTCAAATATTCAACACAAATTCTAATAATTCAAATAATAATAATGTATTTAATATAAATGAACCTGTTTCCTTTGGAATATCTAATAATAATAATAATACAAATACTAATTCTAATAATAACAATAATAATATTTTTATCAATAATATTAATTCAAATAGTAATAACAATATTAACAATAATAATAACAATGGAATTCAATTCGGGTTTAATAATAATAATAATTTGAGTAATAATAACAATTATAATTTATTTCAAAATAATCCATTTGAATTTCAAAATTCTTTAAATAATAATAATAATCAAATTTTCAATAATAAAATACAATATTTTCCATCATTAAATGCTATCCCTGAATCAATAAATTCAGATGCAATTGCATTTATTAGAAGTTATCAAAAATGTTATGGTTTTTTTCCAGGAATTTATAATTATTTAATTCCCTTTCATTATAATTTAGCTTTTCCTAATTATAATAATCAAAAAACTAATAATAATTATAATTCATATCTTAATAATTATTTAAATAATAATAACAACTATAATAATTTCAATATTTATAATAAATCTATTAATTTTAATAACTATAATAATAATGATAATTTGAAATTATTTAATTCTCAAATTCTTACTTTAAATAGTGATGAAAAGCCTGAATTTGAATACTATAAAAATACTAAAAAAGAAATTAAAAAAAAAGAAGAAGAACTATCGGATGAAATTTTAGAATTTTTTTTAAATGATATTAAAATGAATAAAGAAAGAAATAAAGATTTTTCAAATTTTTTTGATTTTAAAATATCAAATCAATATATAAAAAATAAAAAAAGGAAAAAAAAAATAGAAAATTTTTATAAACAAAACCCTTTGAATAATCGTTTAAATAACAAAATTCAAATTATTTCATCAAATTCAAATATTAAATCAAATGATATCAGTGAAATTAAATCTTT
>JAEEGL016657976.1_pt1 | contig 15991 bp, 20 predicted proteins | sample 9134231 | NCBI WGS metagenome assembly JAEEGL01 (sample SAMN16246548, study PRJNA631951) | gut metagenome | biome: gut microbiome; feature: rumen; material: fiber-attached | host: Bos | place: Iran: Karaj | collected 2018-10 | reverse complement strand
CCGGCTTGCTCCTGTGGTTCTCGGGGTCCCACTCTTCCTCCTCGTCGTCGTATTGCGGTGTGGCTGCTGAGTAGAGCAGGAGGTTCATGTAGCTGTAATCGTACAGGATCCGCTCCGGTGGTTCTCCGAGGTTCTTCGCCCAGCCGAGGACTACGCCCCAGATGCTGTCTCCTCCACTTCCCTTGTTCTTTTTGTTATGTTGATTTCGCTTAGGGAAGTGGTAAGCCCGAAAAAATCCGCTACCTGCATGTCGAGAAATCTCTGGCTAATGACCTGTGAAAGTTGCGCCGGGCTGATCTCCTCGAGGACGGCTCTGGTGACGTATTCGAGCTCCGTCATTGTCTCGTCTTCCGTCTCGAATCGCAGCCTTCGCCAGCTCCACTTCCTTTTGGTCGCCACCTTGATGCGCCTGTCTTCCCGGATGCGCTTGGCTCCGATGATCAGCGTGGCGGCGATCTTTCCTATTGCCTCTGCGTCCTTGGCGGTTCGTAGGGTCTCGAATAGGATGTTGTCCGTTTTCTTGTCGATGGCTGGCATCTCGGATGTGATGGCCGAGACGAGTATGAGTGTTGCTGGTGTCGGCGGTGCTACCTCGAAGGTGTGCCCGTCGATATCTATGCTTGTCGTGGCTTTCTGCAGGATTGCTTCGGCCACCTGTTGCTCGATATTCTTCTTATTCATTGTGCCTGTTCCTTTATTAGCGGATGGGTGAGGTCTCGCTCCTCTCTGCTTCTCTTCCCTCCTGTCTTTGTTAAGGGAACAGGCAGGCTCCTTCGTCCGGCCTGCTCCCCTTCTACCCCATATGAAAGATTTCGCTTACTTGAGTGCTGCTGTCGTGGTGAAGCGGCTGTACCAGTAGTTCTGATCCTCTCCGTTAACCTCTGGGATACCAGTGGTCTTCGTGATCTTGAAGGTCAGCTGGAGTGCGTTACCGCTTTCCTCGTCGAATGCCGGAGCCACTGAGAGGCGGCATACGGGAGCCTTGATTCCCTTGGCACCCTTGTTCTTCGGCGTTACCTTGACTGAAACGTCGCCCGGTACGATGTGGGTCTTCACCTTCTGCTCGCCTTCTTGATCCTCGTCTTCTGCGATGCCCAGCTTCTTATAGAGGGCTGCAGATGGCTCGATCACGGTTGTAACGAGCTGGAGTGTTCCTTCGTTCTGGTCTTCTGCTACGACCTCGCCTCCGGTTGCTACCAGCTGGAGGGCATCACCCTCCTCTGCGCTCAGCTCGGTGGACTTGTCCTTGATGTAGCCCACGTCTGTGAGCTCGCTTGCGAATGCGTCGTTCTCGCCCGTGAATCCGAACTCGACCTTGCACTTCGACCATGCTGCGATGACTTTGTTCTTTGCCATTGCTTGTTTCTCCTTATTCGTTGAATGTTAAAAACTTGAATTGCAGTGCGATGTTGACAAACCATTGCTGCTGTCCCGGAACTTGGATCGTGCTCGGTGCGTTCAGAAGTTCGAAGAGGTAGTCAGTGTCTGCGTCATTCAAAGTCTCAACTACCTGTGCGCCGATTGCCTCGAGCTCACGAAGTCTGGCCTTGTCTGGGACTAACGCCTCCCCTCCATTGTCGATGCCCGGGACAAAAATGTTGATCCGTGCACGGCCTTCTTCGATCTGTAATGCTCCGGCATTGGAAACGGTGAGCACTGCGTCCTCGGTGGTTGCCGTGACTGGACGTGTGCCGCTGGTGTAGAAATCTCCACGGATTGTCTCCTCCATCAGCCCTTCAAGGGCTGCGTACATTTCCAGCTCGATCTCTGTGGTTCCTTTGACTGCCATTGCTGTTAAGCTGCTGTTTTGAATAGTCTGTCGATCATCGACTTGATCTTCGCCTTGGCCATCTGCTCGCTGGTGTCGAGAACATCGAGGCTCATGGCCTCCACGTATTGGGCGTATGGCATTCCTGCTACCATGATGAAGGTTATGCCTTCCTGTGGCTGCTCCGTTGCGAGCCTGTGCAGGTACTCCATTCCCTTCTGCATCCCTTCTTGTCCGTCGCCCTGTATGCCTGCCGTTTGTCTCCATTCTCCCTCGTGGACGATCTGGCCGTCAACGATGACGCAGTACCCGATGCTGCTGCAAAGGTTCCCGGTCTGGTTGAGGTAGAGGTGGTTCGCTCTGGCGTTGGCGAGGCACTCCTCTCCAATGTAGAAAAGCTGGGCGATCACTGCTGCCTTCCGTCTCTCGATTGCGCTGTTGATGCGCTCCCGGATCCGCTGGGCTGAGAAGTGAACCTGTGCTGGCATGGCTACACGGTTATCTGGGTTGCTCCGACGGCATGCAGGTACTGGATGTCCTGTATCTCAAATTCTCCGAGCTCCGTTCCTCTGTTGTCCACGAGTCTCAGCCGCTTGGCCTCGAAGTCGTTCTCCTCTATGAGGATCGTTGCGTTTATCTGGATGAACTTTCCGTCGATGTATGTTCCCCGGTGATCGGACTTGTTCTTTCTGATGTTGCACGGGATAGGCTCGCACCATCTCTCTTTGATGGGCTGTGGGATGCCGTTGAGCATGCCTCCACTTTCCTGTTTCTTGATCTGGATATATCCGTTCTCGATGATCATCAGAAGTCCTCACCGACGTAGCCTACCTCGAATTCGGCTCCTTCTTCGTCGCCGATCTCGTCCAGCAGTGCAGCTGCCTGTTTTTCGAAGATGTCCCTCTCGTCCTTGCTGAAGCTGTAGGTGATGCCTCCCTGTGAAATGTTGGGGGCTTCTGCGAGGAACTGGTAAACCAGAGCCTTGGCCTTCTTGAAGGCGTTGCTTTTCCTCGTCTTGGCATCGGCTTCGTTGGTCGCCGTCAGCCCGGCCTCTTCGGTGATGTTCACCACCGTCGGGGTCGGGATCGGGTAATTGCTGACAGATCTGAGGGCGTCGATTATCTTCATCGTCTCTGTTCGCTTAGAGTGTTAGGCCTCGCCGTCGTTCCAGTTCTCGTTCATCGTGTTAAGGAAGACGAGGCTCTGGCGGTTGATGAGGGCGGGCTGTACGTATGCCTCTGCCATCGTTACCTCGAGCGTCGGGTTGATCTCGCTGTAGCGGGTCATCTTGTAGAACGATCCGTAAACCTGCAGGGCTGCGGTGTTCTGAACAAGGGGCACGTTCTTGAAGTAAGTCCATCCCAGCTGTGCTGTTGCGGACAGGGTTACTACGTTCACGTTCCAAGGCTTGATGGTGTCCTTGGTTGCGTCCTTGTGCTCGATGGTGACGTATGTGTCGAGTATGACGATCTGTGGGTATCCGTGCTCTGCCTTCGTCATGTAGGCGTTGATGCTCTGGATGTTGATCTCCTCGGATGTGATGAGATCGAGGTCTGTAACCTTCGGGAACAGACGACGGACGGTTGCCTGCTGTGCGCAGAGCTGCTGTAACTTTTCGAGCTCCATGAAGGCGAAGCGTGGCTTGGGAAGTCCCTGCTTCTTCACGAGGTTCTGGGCTGCGATGATGTCGCCGAGGCCGTCGGCCTTCTCCACGTCATCCCATTGTGCAGTCTTCACCTGCGTGTTGGCTCCGTTCTTCTTCACGGTCTTGGTGCTGACACCGAAGCCCACGAAGTTCTGCTGGGGCACGTTGAAGTTGATGATGTCCTGCGAGGCCATCTCTCCCTCGATTCTCTCCGGGAATGTCTGGATACCGCTGGAGGCGATGCGCATTGCGTCGATCTCCACCTTTGCGTCCATTGCCTGTCGGCAGAATTTCACGTCGTCATAAACGATGGCTACGAGCTCCTGCTTCTCCTGCTTGTTCTCAGTTGCTGCGTTTGCGAGGGTCTGAGCGTCTTGGTATTCGTTTACCTCGATCTCGTCCTTCTCACGGCTCACGGCATACTTGGAGAGCTTTCCGCTCCAGTTTCCGACCTTCTTGCGGGTCTTCTTCGGTGCCTTGGTGTTGAAGGCTACACGGTCAGCGGCCACGGGAATGCCGTCGTCGCCCTCGATGCCCTTGATGTCGAACTTGCGGGTGTATTTCAGCGGGAAGAGTCGAGGCCATACGAAGCCTTGTCCCGGCTGGTATTTGTTAACCGCAGCCTGCATTCCGGGGATGTCGATGTCGAATAGTGGTGCATTCATTTGCTATTCTCCTTTGTTTTGTTTCGTTGATTTAAACCTTTTCGATGCTCTTCATGAGAGCCACCACCTCGTCTGCGACGTTGGCGGTTTCCTTGCGGAGGTTTGCTCCGTTGATAAGGCGCACCTCAAAGTCGCCCTCGTTGGCTGGTACGAATGTTCCGAGGATGTACATCGGCTTAACGAACGGCTCAGCGTCCACTGCCTCTGTGATTCCCTTGTTTTCGTCGATGTCAACGCTGGCCACCTTGCTCTGGTAGAGCACCTTCCCGGCTTCGATTGCAATGCCGAGTGTGACGGTCACCACGTCATAATCGGGCGAGGTCTCGGTGTCCACCTTGGTGCAGGCTACACCGATTCTGCCTGTGGCGAGGATGTCTCCTTTCTTGACGCCGCTACCCTTTGCAATCTTAATGGTGGTTGCCCCATCTTCTGCTTCCTCTACGAGGCGGTATGCCTTAATTTGCACGAGCTTGCCGTTGTCGTCCTTTCCGACAGCGGTTGATTTCAGCACGTCGAAGTGCGGGTTTGCCAATAGACCACCTCCGGGCTTCTCTGCGAAGATCTGCTCGAAGTAGATTGGATCCGGCTGGTCGGCTGCTTTGAATTTGAAGTTACGATCCATTTGTCTTTCCTTCTTTTGGGTTGGACTTCCTGTTGATGTTCTCTCGTTCGGTTGGATGGCCTACTTCGCTGCTGGGGCTGATGGCGGTGTCGGAAGTCCCACGATGTTCGAGAATGTATTGGCATTCTCGTTCGCTGCCTCGCTGTCGAGGTATTGGGTTACTGCCGGATCCACCTCGCCTTCCTTGCGAGTCTGCTTTCCTCCCCTCGGTGGTGTAGTTACTCCTCCGTCTGCCTTTGCATCATTGATGTCGCTCTCGATCTCCGGCTGGATGTCCTCCAGCCATTGCTCGTAGTCTGCGTCGTCTTTGAAATTCAGACGGTCGTAGTCCCTCATGTACCGGGTGCGCACCTTCTCTGGGGCATCCTTGAGAAGTTCTTCGAAGCGTGCCTTGCGTGAGGTAGCCGTCTTCTCCCCGTCCATGCGATCAAGTCTTTCGTTGATCTTCTGCTGGTTGTCCAGCATCTGTTTGAGGAGCTTGTCGGTTGTGCTCATGCGCTTGCCCTTGCCCTTCTTGCCACCTTTGCCCTTGCCTCTGGTGTCTTCGACTACGGTGTCGTCGTCATCATCGAGATCTTCTTCGTCGTCATCGTCGTCATCGTCATCGCTTGGCTTGGCCACAGGCTTGCCGTCTTTGAGATTGTGCTTGGTTTCGTAGTTGCGTACGGCGGTATCCGTTGCTTCGTTAGCTCGTCTGTCGCCCTCGCTGTCAATGATTTGCTGGAAGGTCACCCCGTCTACGGCGGTTTGAACTTCGTCTTCGGTCTTAGTCGTCTTGGCCAGTTTCTTGGCCATCCGCTCCAGAATCTTGTCGTTGACCCCTGTGAATTTCTTCTTCAGTGCGTCTAAAATTTGTTGATACATAAATTTATAAATTTGCAAATTGATGGCGCAAATATACGTACTTTTTTGTTAAATATGATTATATTACAATCACTTTTAACTTGATTTAACTCAAAAAATCGGGTGCTTTTGTGTTTTTCTTTGGATTTCTCGCACGTTTTTCGTAACTTTGCCGAAAAATCGGAATAATGGCACGAAGTATTTCTGATCGCCGGGCGGCTCTTCTTTCCCGGTGCAAATTCTACAAAGGCGAGGACGCATGTCCGGATGGGATTTTCTTCCTTGGCTGGGAGGTTGAGGAGGCTTGGGTTTCCACTCTTCTTTCCGGTGATACCGCTCCTTTGGATGATGCCGTTGCCCTGTTTCGTCGTCTGGGTTTCCCGGATGATTCGCTTTTCAAGGACGGCACCCCTGTTGCTGTGCAGGCTCTCCTCTTTGAGCGTTTCTGTCATACCAGCGATTCCGATCCCCTTTTCTTGACTGAGCCCTTCCGTCGTTATTACGCTGTTAATTGGCTGGCGTGACCTCGATGTAGGTGTATCCGTCCTCTTCCCAAGTCTTCACGAATTTCCATCTCACGTCCTTTGACGAGAGTACCTCTGCTTCACTGGATCCGTATTTCGACATGTGCTGGATGCTGGTGGCCTTGCCCTGCTTCTTTGCTACGAGGACTACGCTCTCTGTCTTCTCGTCCTTGAACTTGGGGCTGTATTCTCCGACGTGCATCTCCGAGAAGTGCTGGCCGATGTGCTCCTTCGTCGTCCATGAAGATGTACCCATCATGTCGCCCTGTCCGTTCTTCAGCTCTGTGATGAGGTTCTTCAGTTCCTTCTCCGAGAGGCTCATTCCTCTGTATGTCGTTCCTCCGTCCCACTTCGGAGCCTTGTCGATGTATTCCTCCAAGTCCTTCGCCTTCTGCCGGATCTGTGCCATCGTGTGGTTGTGGTACGACTTGAATTTCTCCCCGGTCTGGAGGTGTCTGATCTCGTAGTCCCACTGGTAGCTGAATGAATAGACGGCATCTGCGTAACGTTCTGCCATTGCCGAATCGCAGCCGATGTCCTTCATCACCTGTGCCTTCACCTCCTTGTCCGTCATTGTCTTGTAGTCTCCGACGTGTCCCTTCTGGGTGGCGGTGTTGCCTGTTTCGATTGTCGGCTGTGGCGTGGCTGCAGGCTTTGGTGTCGACTTCGTTGCTGCGGCCTTTGCCTTCTTCGCCTCTATGCTTTCCTGCAGGTCTTCCAGATGCTTGATGCCGTTCTGGACGTACTGCTTGTTTCCGGCCTCGATGTACATCTTGGTGATCTCGAGCTGGCTTGCGTAGCTCTTGCTCTTCGTTGCGTAGGTGGCCAGATGCTGGTACTTGTCTTTGAGCTCCTCCCATTCGAGCTTTTCCTCGACGATGGCGAATTCCTTCTTGTATGCTGCCTCTGCCAGCTGCCATGTGCTGTATTTCTTGTGGTGGGCTACGTAGTTGGCCTCGTAGTCCAGTGCGCTGGCCTGTTCTGCCAGCGGCTTCTGTGCTATGTATTTCAGTTTCTGCGTGATGGCTTCGCTGGCCTGCTGCACCTCCTGCATGCCGTATGTCTTCGCCGTCGCTATCGGGTTCTCGATGTTTGGCAGCTGCTTGAGTGTCTTCAGCTGCTTGGCGATGGCCTTCGCTCTCATCTCTGCCTCTGCGTAGGCTCCGGTCTTCAGTGCATTGCGCAGGCCGTTGTTGTCGATATCGGTGATGCCCTTCGCAAGGTCGAGCACCTTGTTCGAGTACTTGATCTGTGCCTGTCTGGTTCTCCATCTGTCGAGGATGGCCTTCTGCTGTTCCGGTGTCCGGGCTGCATGACGCTTCGCTGCGATCTCCAATGGCGTGAGTTTCTTGGCTGCTGCTGGTGTGCTTGGCTGCATCCATTTGAGACCTTTCGTTGGATCCCCGTCCGTGAAGTTGTCCCGCAGGAAGTGGGGCAGTTTTCCCCTCTGGGCTGCTTTGCCGATGCGCTCTGCGTTGGCTTCCATCCAGTTGTTCCATTGCTCCGGCATGTCCTTGACCTCTCCCGTGAATTTCCAGTTGCTCACGTCCTCCCCGTCCATGAGTGCCTTCGTGTATTCGTCCATCTCCTTTTGGTCGGCGAGTATGGCCACGGAGTAGCAGCGGCACCACGGGTGCCAGCCGATGAATAGGAACTCCTTCGGGTATCGTCCTGCGAGGTCGTCGCAGATGTCCTCGACGGGGTGGTTGTTGCTGGTGCTGATCATTTGGCCGAGGACAAAAGGCAGGGCGTTCCATCGCCCGTGATCCGCTGTGCGGTATGCCATATTGTTCTCCGTCGCTGTCATGCGTAGTGCGTTCTTGTAGCTGGATCGGTAGACTCCGGTACCGGGATGGAAGGCTTCGGCTGCTTTCGATAGTCTCAGCTGTCCTTGCTCGTCTCTCACCCTGCGAAATAGTTTATCTGGGTACTTGAGGTATTGGCGTATCTCCCGGCTGATGTCTGCTGCGCTCATGCCCTTGCCTATGCATGTCTCGAGTGCCAGCTCCATCTCCTTCTTGAACTGCTCCCCAAGGTTCCAGACCCTTCCGCTGAGTCCCATGCCTGCCTCCTTCCTCTGGATGAAGGCGTTCATGGCTGCGAGGTTCGGTGCGTTCCATGTCTGGAGGACGGCCTTCGGTACCGATGTCTTCCCGATCATCGATGCCACCATAGCGTCGTTCTTTGTGTTGGCGAGTGCCCAGCTCTCCTTGTCTCCCTGCTCGATGTTGAGCTGGAGCCCTTGTGTCAGCCCTTTGGCGAGCTGGTTGATCTCCTTCTCCAATGCCGGGAAGTCCTGCCAGCTGAATTCCTGCACCGTCCCTGCGAAGAGCGAGGGCTGTGCTGCCTGTGCCAGCTTCTGGACGGCCTGCTTGTAGAGCCTCTCCACGTTGTTTGCTCTGGTGTAGAGGTTCTTCCGGTGTGCTGCGTCATAGATCCCGGCGTTGAATTTTGCAGGGTGTAGGAATGTTGGGGGCTTCTTTGGCATCGTCTGTCGTTACTCCGTCGGCTCGTTATTGAACAGGTCTGTCGTCACTTGCTCCTCCTCTTCGATGCGCTGGATCTCCTCGTCGAGCTCCTCCTCCGGTACCAGACCGAGGCGGCGCACGATGGTTCTGCGTGAGGCTACGGCCTTTCCGTTGGTGGCTGCGACTCCGTCCTTGATGTCGTCGCTCAAGCTGTCGATCTGGTATGGCGTGATGACGTTCTCCACGCCGAGGCTGTCGAAGGCTGCGGCCAGCTTCGGGAACATGATTTTACAGAATGCCCGGACGACGTTCACTTCCCTGTCGAAGAACTCGATCCAGTCTCCGGCCTCGTCTGTCACCTTCATCTGGCAGTCTATGAAGAGCATCTTCCGTGCCTCTCCGCTCATGGGCGTTGCCTTCATCTGTTCCATGCTCATGTCCGGGAGCTGGAGTGTGGTGTGGATGTTGCGGCGCAGCTCCTCTGTGTGGAACTTCAAGGCATCGACGGCTTGATCCCATGTGGCGTAGCCTGCCTTGTCGTCCTTGCCGTAGCGGAGGATGTTGCGGCCTGCGTTGTCGTCTGCTGGTTCGTTGCCGTGTTTCACCTTCTGCTTGTCAGTGTACTCTACCCATGTGGGGCGGCTGTTCTTGCGCAGGTAGTTGCCGTTTCTGGATTGTGCCCATTCAAGCTCGAAGCCGTTGTCACTCTGGTCTTCCCAGATTGGTTCCCCTCTGAAGAGGTAGACGCCTTGGATCTTCTCGATGGTGATCGGCTCCGGCGGTGTGTCTTCTATCCAATCTCCGGCTCCGGCTGTTGCGTCCTGTCTCCATCGGTAGTGTGCGTCGGCTGTGTAGGTGTCGAAGTAGTTCACCTTGTCCTGTCCGTCGTATCTGCTGTATGCGATGGAGAGGGCTATCATGTCGTCGTATTCGTCGAAGAGGGGGTACAATTCGTCCCCGTCCATCGGGCTGTAAGTCCTGCAGCGGAGCTTGAGCTTGCTCTTCTGGCCTGCGTATTCGGTGTCCTGCTTCTGTGCAAACCAGATGGTGCAGATCTCGCAGGATGCGAATGCCTTATGTGCTCGCTTGATGTTGACGCTGTTGATGTGGTTCTTCTTGAAGATGGCCTCCATGCAGGACGCAGCCGTCTTCTCGTCTTCCGTCTTGGCGGTGTAGATGCGTTTCACGGGGATGGTGAACATCAGTTCCTTCATCCTCTTGCACGCCTGTTTCTGGACTGCGTAGGTTACTCGGGACATCTTCTCGCCCTTGCCCTTCTTGTTCTTGTCCTTGTAGTTCTTGTCTGTGTAGACGGGGAGCTTCTTGGGGTCGTACTCCAGTTCGAGCTTCGCCCAAGACGGCACTTCGATGGTTTTCTTCTTGAGGTCGCCGATGATCTCCCCGGCTGGCCTGTCGTCGATGATCTCTCTGATTGGTGGCATCTTTTTTCTCCTTATGTTTGGGTTTTAATAAACTGCATCCTCTGTCTCCTCGATCTCTTCTTCCGTGATCTCTGCTGCGTTTCCTCCGAACCTCTCAACGACTCCGGTTGTTGCGTCCGGTGCGTCGTCATGCTCGTTGCGTCCCTCCTTGCGGTAGCTGCTCATGGCTGCGTAGTACTGCGGGTACATCGTTTCCCATCCGTCCGGGAAGGCTACCATGTTCATCACCTCTGCGCTGTGGCTGAAGATTCGGACGAGCTTGTTCTCCGTCTGTGTGAAGTCCTCAAATCCCATCTTCCAGTTGCCCAGCTCCCGGACGAGCCTCTCCACGTTCCTTCTGAATCCCCGGCCTCCGTTGTTGGCCTCTATGACGACCTGCTGCGTTCCGTTTCGCACCAGCATTCTGGCTGTCTCCGGTTCCGTGTACTCCATGCTCTTGTTCGTGAAGAGGATGTCTGTGACGTAGCATCCGCTTTCGAATTCGTCGTAGCAAATGGCGCAGAGGAAATCCTCGCCCGTGTCTGCCGTGTCGATGTACGCTTTTTTGGTCGGCAGGTGCGCCTCGATGGGGATCGTCTGGTATGTCCGGAAGTGCTCGTACATCAATCCCTCGAGTGGTTTCGGGTTCTGGAGGTACTGCGTCTCGTAGACGTAGCTGTTTGCCATGCGGATCTTGTCCAGCTCCTTGAGGTCGTGCTTGAACGGCCACAATGCCTTCGGGTTTCCTTCCTCGTCCTCCGTGACGCAGGGCAGGCTCACTACCGTCCATTCGTCCGGCTCGATGTCTTGGAGGTATCCGCACAGGTCTCTCTCGTGAAGTCGCTGCATGATGATGATGATCGGGGTGTTCCTCGAGTTGACTCGGTTTCGTATCGTCGTCTCGAATCTTCGGTTCACCCTCTCTCGCACCATGTCGCTGAGTGCGTCCTCCGGCTTGATGGGGTCGTCGATGATGATTGCTCCCGCAAATCTGTACGGCTCCCCGGGTATGTCAACGGCTCCGGCTCCGAATCCGGTTATCTGTCCGAGTGTCGAGGTTGCGTAGACGCCTCCTCCCTGCTCTGTGTCCCATCGGTTCTTGGTGTCAGATCCGTATTTTATCCTTGTCGTGAACAGCTGCTGGTATGCCTCACTGTTGATGATGTCCTTTATCGCCACGCTGTTGTCCATTGCCAGTGCGCTGGAGTAGGACAGGTGAATGAAACGGGCGGCGGGGTTGATGGCCAGTCCTTCTGCGATGAAGCTCTTCACGGCCACTTCCGTCTTTCCGTATCTGGGTGCAATGTTGATGATGAGCTTCCGGCATTCGCCTGCGAGCACCTTGTCCAGTGCCTCGCATATGGCCTTGTGGTGATCGCCCACTATGAACTTCTTCTTCTCTTTCTCCTTGAAGAAGTAACGGGTGAAGTGCAGGGTGTCCTGCAATGCCCATGCCCTGCGAACCTCCGTGCTTGTCATCCCTTGCATTAGTATTCCTCATCGAGTTCCGCTATCACTTTCTTCGCCTGTTCGGGCGACATCTCCCTCTGGTGTATGGGCTGTCCTCCCGACGTGAGATCCATCTTCTGGGTTGGTGTCCCGTATTGTCTGGATCTCAGCAGGTCTACCGTCTTCGTCTGGCCGTTCTTCATGTCGATGATGATGGCCATTGCGAGGGTTTTCATGTATGCCGGGGTCTCCTCCATCTTTGCCAAGAGCTGGAGGTCTGCGAGCTGGAGTGAGAGGACGCTCTTCTCGATGGTGTTGATCTCGTCGATGCTGAGTGCCTCCGATTTCTTGATGCTTCCTTTGGGCAGCACCTGTTTGAGCAGGGCGGTGACCCTGTTCTTCTTGCGGCCAGCTGGATTTCCGCTCTGGCCGGGCTGGAACCTCCCCTTCTCGAGGTTGGCCAGCTGTGCTGGTGTCATGTTCTCTGGTTTCGGCATCGCTTATCCCTCTTTTGTCTCTTCCTTTCCGTCGTGGATGTTGCAAACAAGGACGGCCTTCATCCCGGTGAGTTCTTCCCATCGCTTGATGATGACGTCCACGTATATCGGCTCGAATTCAACCATGCGGCATTTCCTGTGCAGCTGCTCTGCAGCGATTAGGGTGGTTCCGGATCCTCCGAAGATGTCCAGTACGATGTCCTTGCGTCGGCTGCTGTTGTGGATCAGCTTGCCGATCAGCGGTACTGGCTTCATTGTCGGGTGGTCTGGGTTGCGTGCTGGCTTGTCGCAGTCTATGACGCTGGTGGGTATCTCCTGCTGTATGAAGATCTTCTCGAGGATGGCCTTCATCTCTGTCTTGCTCAGCTTCTCGAGATCCTGCTCGTTCTCGATAACGGTTGCGAGGTTGCGGCGGTTCGTGAAGTAGTGCGCTGCTCCGTCCTTCCATCCGTACAGGCATGGCTCGTGCTTCCACTGGTAGTCCTGTCTGCCAAGTGTGAAGCTGTTCTTGTTCCATATGAGGCACTGGCGTGTCTGCCATCCTGTCTGCTGGGCTGCTGTTCTGAAGTTGTAGCCTTGGTTGTCTGCGTGCCAGATGTAGAACGATGCGCCGGGCTTCATGGCGTTGTTTGCGTTGCGGAAGGTGTCGGTGAGGAAGGCCACGAATGCTGCGTCTGCCATGTTGTCGTTCGTGATCTTCTCGTGGTTCTTGGCCTCGTAGTTCACGTTGTATGGCGGGTCTGTGACGAGGAGGTCTGCCTGTTCCCCGTCCATCAAGGCTTCGATGTACATGTCCTTCGTGGAGTCTCCGCAGATGAGCCTGTGCTCTCCGAGGCGGTAGATGTCTCCGTCCCGGCTTGTGGCTTTCTTCGGTGTGTTGGCCGATACGTCGAAGTTGTCGTCTTCCGCATCCTCTTCCTCGCTGTCCTTCGGGTCGTCGATGTCCGGTATGTCGATGGCTGCTGCCTCCAGAAGATCTTCCTCCCATTCGTTGAGCAGGTCGTCGATGTCCCACTCTCCGAAGCTGGAGTTATCCTTGAGGATGAATGCCTTGATCTGGTCTTTCGTGAATCCTTCCGGTACCACGGTGCAGATGGCGTCCGTGTGGCCGAGCTCCTTGATTGCCCGGAGCCTCATGTTTCCTCCGATGACCACAAACGAATCGCCCTGCGGGACTACGATGAGTTCTCGCAGGGTTAGCATTTCCGGGTTGTCCTTGATGCTCTGGATGAGCTTGCGGTATTTGTTGTCCCGGATGAATCGTGGGTTCTTGGGGATGCCCTCGATCTGCCCGTTGTTCGGCTGCAGTTTCGTTATCGGGATCCGCTGCTTTTGTAAGATCTTCAGTTCTTCCATTTATGCTGTTGCTTTTGTTCTCTTGAAAAATGCCGGAGGCGATCTGCGCTACCAGATTCCCGGGAGGCCGTCTTTGAAAGGAGGATTTTTTCGTGTAGGTCTGGCCTGTGTGTCCCGGGCGGTCATACCGCACCTCCGGTCTTGTCTCTTAGAATGGCGTGCCGAGTGCTTCCTGCGTGTAGGCCGCAGTGTTGAACCTTCTGCTGGAGGCTTTCGTCTTTCCCTTTCGGTTGATGCCTCCGAGTCGTCGCTGGTTGTTGCTGTACTTGTCGCCGTCGCTGGCTCCGGTTGCTGTTGCCATGTTATGATCTCCTATGCTTTTTGGTCGCCGTGTCCCCGGCTAATCCTTGAAGTATTTCTTTGTGAAGATGTCCCATGCCTTGCTGTTGCGGATGGGTTTCTTGATGGTAGCGTATTTGTCGAGGATCTTGGAGAATTGCTCCTCGTAGAAGTTGTAGAGCCTCGGGTTCTCCTCGATGGTGAATTGTTCGATGGATCCGCTGGAGCGAAGATTGGCCGATCCGTGCATGACGATCTTCTTGCCTCCGTTCGTCTCGAAGTGTACGGTCTTGGTGTGCATTCCGGCCACGGCCAGCTGGAACCTGTTGTCTATGTCGAGCTGCTCGTAAATGTACGGCAGCATGGCGTGTCGTTCGTGTCCCCAGAAATAAACCGAGATGATGAGGTTCAGCTCCTCGACGTAGCCCTTCTCCATCAATGTCCGGAGGCTGTCCACGTTCTCCTCGCTCATCGACAGCGTGCTGATCGTCATCTTCTTCGTGCCTACGTTGTGGGTCGTCATGAATGCCTCGATTAAGTCTCCGAAGATGAACGATCCGGCTATGAATGCGTCGGCTCGCATCCCTTCCTTCACCTTCAGCTCCTTGGCCAGCTTCACTGCGTTCTCGTAGAGGACAAACTCTTCCTCGTTGTAGTGGATGAGGTGGGGCAGGGTGTAGCGGGTCTCTTCCGTCTCGTCGCTGGGCAGGAAGTCCAGTTTCGGCAGGTCGATGTCAATGTCCGGGATGTCGAAGTTCCCGATGTCCCCGAGGATGTCCTGCATGCCTTCTTGACGCTCCTCTTCCTCGAATATGTTCTGTTCTCTGGCCATGTTATCGTACGATTTCCGGTGCAAATATAAGATTTTCTGATTGTATTGTAATCACTTTCTTGAAATTTTTAACAATTCTTTAAGCTCTTTCCTTGCTTCGGTGGCGTTTTTCGCTGTTCTCGCTGCCATGTTTATGCGCAGTGGGAATCCAGCCTTGTCCCATGCGAGGAGTGCTGCGTCCCTTCCCTCTTGGTTCGTCCGCTTGATTCTCTGGCCTGTGACCTGCTGCAGCTCTTCCTGCGTTATCTTCCTGTCCTTTCCTGTCCCGCACTTGGGGAGCGGCCTCTTGTGCTCGTATGGGATCCCGTAGTGGGCGCACATCTCACCGAGCAGGCGGCTTGTCTGTTCGTTGCGGCCTTGATCCACTCCCTTTGCTGCGCTGGCTGCTCTTCCGTCCCAATGCTTGAGGTGCCAGTTGCCTTGGTTCATCCATCCTGCCTCGATGATGACCTTGTATGGCGTGTGGTTCTCTGCTGCGTAGTCCCTTGCCTGTTTCAAGTATTCCAACGTCTGTGGGAATGGCAGGCACTGGATGTCAAGGATGCGGCTCTCGATATCGAGGAAGGCCACGCCGTTCTTCTCCACGTCCGGGTCTATGCCGATGTAGAATCCCTTGTTTCCGATTGGTTTTTCCTCTGCGTTGCTCATTTTCTGTCGTTTTCTGGGTTTTCTGTTTCGCTGTTCTGATCGTCGCTCTCTTCTTCCTCGTCGTCGCCGTCTGTCTCCGGCTTGAAGGGTTCGTGCTCGTTCATTGCGTGGCTCATCATGAATGCGCAAAAGGCGAAGAATCCCAAGATTATCGTCATCAAGCCAATTGCAATCATTTTGAAGGTTTCGATAGTCATATTCCTGTCTCTCCTGTTGTTTTGTTCGTTTGTCGTCTCTTTCGTGTACGTTCGTGCACGCTTGTGTATATGCGTGTAGGTATGCGCATTAAACGCTTATCCGGTTAACCGCTTACCGTGTGCCCTCCCCCATATTCCCCTCCCGTTGCTGTGGTTCCTGCTGGTGGCTTTGGGGTTCATCGTTCTTCACGAATCCCTCCCTCATCTCTGGGTCGCAGTTCTCCATCCAGTACCATTGGGCTTCCTCGTGGCTGTTGAGGATCCTTTGGCCGTCGGTGAATCTCCGGCACCCGGTTTTTAGTGCGCAGTTCTTTCCGTTGCAGTATGTGATGTCTCTGTTCATTGTTCTGCCTCCTTCTTGTCTCTGGGTTTTAGTTCTTTACATGGCGGTTCGTTGTCCCGGATCGGCTTCTTTTTCACCGGGCAGTATCGCATGTAGTTGATGCTCTCGTAGCTGTTGATGCAATCGGTGCAGGGTGTCCCTTTTGGTAGTTCGTATGCCATGTCACTCCGGTATTTGTCCGTTTCCGTCGATGATCTTCTTTCCGTAGAGCTTGGCTGCTCTGTATTCGAGGTTGCATCCTGTGCTTGCCGTCCATCCCCTGTCGAGCAGGATTGCGTCGCAGGAAAGTTCCAAGGCGATGCATCTGCCTATGGCCTCCGGCTCCGGTACCTTCGTGTCGAGTGGGTTCGCATCGAAAGGCGTGAGGATCTCTGCCTCCGGGTATTCGTCCTCGAGCCATACCTTGAGCATCCTGCAGCGTCTGTGTGCTGCCT
>JAEEGL012027574.1_pt1 | contig 15991 bp, 16 predicted proteins | sample 9134231 | NCBI WGS metagenome assembly JAEEGL01 (sample SAMN16246548, study PRJNA631951) | gut metagenome | biome: gut microbiome; feature: rumen; material: fiber-attached | host: Bos | place: Iran: Karaj | collected 2018-10 | reverse complement strand
CGATGACCCTGCCTCTGAACGGCAGGCGACCATTGCCAAGGTCTACCCCTCGGTGGAGCTGGACAAGACGGGGAACGGGAATCTGGAGATTGTGGCTTTCAACAGTCTGGTGGCGCTCCACGTTCCAGAGTTGTTGCGGAAAGAGGACCGGCAAGCCGTGAAAGAGGCTTCGAAGATGATGCCAATGACATTTGCCGCCTTCGAAGGAGCTGATGGCCGCAGCGTGGAGATACTGGTGAGCGTGGCAAGGGCCGACGGGCTGGTGCCGACCACGGAACAGGACATGGACGTGCTTTGCAAAACGGCCTACGAGGCTGCCTTGGGCGCATACGGCGGCATATTGCCGCAAACCTGTAGAACGACAGACGGTTACTGCACGCAGCCATTTCCGTATGACACTCGACAAGCAGCCGTTCGTCAGCTCGGATGTCCGCCCGCTGAGAGTCAGCAGTCTGCCCATCGTGCAGGATGTTAAGCACCAGGAGGATGAAGTGCCTCAGCAGTGGAACCCCGACATGAAGCTCTATGCCGACTATGAGATGATGTATAGCCAGGCATCCGAAGAGGCTCATGAGGCAACGGCCGACGTGATAGAGTCACAGCGCTACATGGCCTATCTCACAGAACTGGCAAGGCGCCTCTGCGAGATGGGCGTCCCCGAAGAAGAGACGTTCCTGCACATACACAACCACCATGCCTACAAAAGCCAGTACGACGAACTGACGTCGCGTGCCATCGTCTCAGCCGTGTTCACCGAAGAGAAACCCAGACGGCAGCAGGAGACGGACTCGGTAAGCAGGGCTACGCGGCGGCTGGTGGACTTCCTGTCCACACGCTATGTGTTTCGCTACAACACGGCATTGGGCTACACCGAATACCGCCCCAACACCACATGGGGGCAGGAATGGAAGCCCTGCGACGAGAACGTCGTCAACGGAATGACCTTAGAGGCACGCCTGGCGAACATTGACGCCACCTTCAACGAGGTGCGACGCTACACACAGTCGAACTTCATCCGCCGTACAGACCCCGTCATGGATTACCTCATGAGTGTCTATGACGTATGGGACGGCACGACAGACCACATCGGGATGCTGGCACGTACAGTGCCCTGCGACCTGCCCGAGTGGGAGTCGTGGTTCCGCAAGTGGTTCCTCTACATGGTGGCCCAGTGGACGGGGCACGTGCGGAAGTATGGCAACTCCATCGTGCCATTACTCATATCACGGCAGGGCGACGGCAAGTCAACGTTCTGTCGCAACCTGCTGCCCAAGGAACTGCAGTGGGGGTACCTGGACAACCTCTCCGTGAGCGAGAAACGCCAGACGCTGCAGGCCATGCACAACTTCCTGCTCATCAATCTCGACGAATTCAACCAGATAAGCCCCAAGATCCAGGAGGGGTTCCTGAAGAACATCATACAGCTGCCCAGCGTGAAAATCAAACGCCCATACGGCAAGCGCGTGGAGGACATGCGCCGCCTGGCATCGTTCATCGCCACCACCAACGAGACGAATGTGCTGGCCGACCCGACGGGCAACCGCCGTTTTATCTGCGTCAGGCTGACGGCTCCCATCGACGTTGACTACAAGCCCAACTATGCCGCCCTCTATTCACAGGCCTACCGGCTGGTGGCCAACTCGGAGGAGCGCTACTGGTTCACGTCCGAAGAGGTGCAGGCCATCATCGCCCATAACCGTGATTTCGAGATGGTGCCATCGGCCGTCTATTATTTCAGGGAACACTATGAGGCCGTTCAGGATGAGCGCGACGGCGAGTGGACCACGACGACCGCCATCTATGAACGTCTGCGCAAGATAGCCGGTTCGGGACTGAACGCCAACGGAGTAGCCTGCTTCGGCCGCCATCTGGCGAACATGCCCGGCCTGCGCCAAAAGCGGACGTCAGGCGGCATGGCCTATCTGGTACACGCAAAGAAATAAACCTGCCTACATTGCATACATCCTGCATACATCGCATAACCAGCTGATTTTGAATTTCTTTCATGGAAATGCAAGCAATGTAGGAATGATTAACAATTTCAATTTAACCTAAACGACGAACAAAACGCGATGGAAGCGTTCAATGCCGAGGACTAAAGTGCTCAGATGTAATGGAGCTGGAAATACTTATATTTTTATGAATTATTTATGAAGACAGCATTAATTACTGGTATTACTGGTCAGGACGGAAGTTACTTGGCCGAGTTTTTGTTGGAGAAAGGCTATGAGGTGCATGGCACCATCCGTCGTTCGTCCGTAGACTTCCGTGAGCGTATCGCCCATCTGGAGGGCACACCCCATTTCCACCTGCACTATGCCGACCTTGGCGACTCCATGTCGGTGCTGGGCGTCATTGGAAAGGTCCGTCCCACCGAGATATACAATCTGGCCGCCCAGAGCCATGTGCAGGTGAGCTTCGACTCCCCTGAGTTCACCGCCGATGTCGATGCCGTGGGCGTGCTCCGAGTACTGGAGGCCGTGCGCCAGCTTGGCATGACCGACACCTGCCGCATCTACCAGGCCAGCACCAGCGAGCTTTACGGCAAGGTCGAGGAGGTCCCGCAGAACGAGAACACCCCATTCCATCCTTACAGCCCTTACGCCGTTGCCAAGCAGTATGGCTTCTGGATTGTCAAGGAGTACCGCGAGGCATACAACATGTATTGCTGCTCCGGCATCCTCTTCAACCATGAGAGTGAGCGTCGAGGTGAGACCTTTGTCACCCGTAAGATCACCCTTGCCGCCGCCCGCATCTCTCAGGGCTTGCAAGACTGCCTCTACCTTGGCAATATGGACTCCCTGCGCGACTGGGGCTATGCCAAGGACTATGTGGAGTGCATGTGGCTCATCCTGCAGCAGGACAAGCCCGAGGACTTCGTCATAGCCACAGGCGTCCAGCATAGCGTCCGCGAGTTCACCGACCTCGCCTTCCGTCATGCCGGTATAGAACTGAAGTTCGAAGGCGAAGGCCTTAATGAAGTTGGTATTTGTGTAAAAGACTCTCGTCCCTTACAGGGAAGGGATGGGGAAGGGTCTCTCGTCGGACAGACCCTCGTCCGCATTTCCCCCGACTTCTATCGCCCGACAGATGTCGTTAACCTCTGGGGCGACCCCACCAAGGCTCGTGCTAAACTTGGCTGGAATCCCAACAAGACCACTTTCGAGGAGCTTGTTCGCCTTATGGTAGAACACGACATTGCCAAGGTGGCCGCCGAAGGAGCAGCTGCCAAAGTACGCACAAACCTCGCCGAGTATCTCGAGAAGGGCATTGTAAAATGACAAGAGACTGGGTAACCCGCTGGTCTCTCATAAGACAAACGGTTCAATAACAGCGGGCCAGCCCCTATTTCTCAGAAATATCTAATTCCATATCAAGTCAATAAAAAACAAGAAAGGCAGAAATCATGACAGTTAATGATTGTAGGTTGATAGAGTTACCCAGATTTCTTGACGCAAGGGGTAACCTGTCTTTTGTAGAACAGAAAAACCACATCCCGTTTGAGATCAAACGGACATATTGGATTTATGATGTTCCTGGAGGTGAGACCCGTGGTGGACATGCATTTAGAAAGAATCAAGAGTTTATAGTAGCCCTTTCGGGAGCTTTCGACATTGTGGTTGATGACGGAGAACAGAAGAAGACGTTCAACTTGAATCGCTCATATTATGGCCTTTTTGTACCTGCTGGCTTGTGGCGAGAAATAAAGAACTTCTCTACTAATTCTCTGGCTTTGGAATTTGGTTCCGAGCACTACAGTAAAGAGGATTATATTCGCAATTATGAGACATTTAAGATGTTGAAAGCCAATGGAGAAATATAGTGTATTTGACTGCTCAATTATTGAGCTTGACAAACATCATAGCGACCGAAAGGGTAACCTTACTGTGGTGGAGAATGGTGAGACACTACCTTTTGATGTAAAACGTGTGTATTATCTCTATGATGTCCCTGGAGGTGAAAATCGTGGGGCGCATGCACATAAGGAATTAGAGCAGCTTATTATTGCTGCATCGGGATCTTTTACCGTCACATTGGATGACGGTAAATGCAAGCGCAGGTTCTTTCTGAATCGCCCATATCAAGGGCTGTATGTAAAACCTGGGTTCTGGCGTGACCTTGAAGACTTTTCTTCAGGTGCTGTTGCTATGGTACTTGCCAGTGACGTGTATAAAAAGGAGGATTATATCCGAGATTACGAAGAATTTATTAAATATAGAAAAGAAAAAACATAATAAGATTATTAAATATGATTTTACTACCATCAAATTTTAGTATTAAACAGTATGGATTAGATTGTCGTTTAGTCAATGAAGGAGATGTTGATTTCATTTTGAATCTAAGAACTGATAAGGAATTGACCAAGCATATTCATCAAACAGAAAATGACCGTGATCAACAGATTCAATGGTTACGCGATTATAAGAAAAGAGAGGAAGAAGGAAGAGAATATTACTTTATTTTCTTTTATAAAGGAGAAGCTGTTGGACTAAACCGCATGAGTAGTCGTAGCGAACTTTATGCAGTTAGCGGTAGTTGGTTGTGCAAACCGAAAATAGATTCATGGATACCAATCGCAATAAACTTCCTTTTTAATAATATTGTTTTTGAAATATTGAACATTCAGTTAGTCGTTTGTGATGTAAGGCGATTGAATAAGAAAGTGAATCAATATCATAAAATGATAGGAGACGTTAAGGTACATGAGTCAGATATTGATAATTTTTATTATAGAACTCGAAATACATTTGTACCAAATAGAGATAAATTTGTGAAATTGTTTAATTTAAATGACAAATAGAAGTATGGATAATTTTATTGAATTATTCGCTGAGGCTCTTGAGCGTGAAGGCGAAATTAAAATGGAAGACGAATTTCGTAATTATGAAGAGTGGAGTTCCATTGCTTATCTTGCAATAATCGCCATGATGGACGGAGAATATGATGTCCAGATAGAAGAAGCAGACTTCAAAAAACTAAGAACAGTACAGGAATTGTACGACGCTTGCACAAACAAGTAATATAAAAGCATGGCATTTATACAGTATGTAGGCGTTGGTATCACAGCGATGTCAGCAGCCGTACCCAAGCGTGTGATTAAGAACCGGGAATATACGGAAGTATTCAATGCGCAGGAGGCAAATGAAATTGTTGACAAGACGGGTATTGAAGAGCGTCGTTTCTCTGATGCAGAGACATGCTCTTCTGACCTCTGTTTTGCAGCTGCGGAAAAGCTGATTTCGGATAACAATGTCAACAAGGAAGAGATTGACCTTCTGGTGTTCATCTCGCAGACTCCTGACTACAGGATGCCTGCAACCGCATGTACTTTGCAGCACCGTTTGGGATTACCTAATAGTACCATTGCTTTCGACATTACCTTAGGTTGTTCTGCATTCCTTTATGGTTTGTCGGTAGTTTATGGTATGATGGAGCGTAGTGGTCTTCGCAAGGCTCTACTGCTGGATGGTGAGACACGTTCCAAGGTGTATTCTCCCCGTGACCGCCGTAGTGCATTCTTGTTTGGTGACGGTGGTGTGGCTGCCTTGATTGAGCGTAACCTGAATTTTGGTAAGAGTACCTTCTCGCTAAATACAGACGGTTCCCGTGCTGACTTGATAATGATTCCTGCCGGTGGTTACCGCAAGATGAGTTCTACTGAGACCGTGGTAGAGAAGGTTATTGACGAGTATGGCAACATGCGTTCTGACGAACAGGGGTATATGCGCGGTGGCGATGTGTTTAATTTCGTTATCCGCGAGATACCGAAGGATATCAAAAAGACAGTTGCCTACGCAGAAAAGGAAATGGATGGTTTCGACTATGTAGTATTCCATCAGGCCAACAACTTCATCAATAGCTATATAGCCAAGAAGATGAAGTTGGATACGGAAAAGATTCCTTCTACTATCGCTAAGTTTGGCAACACCTCTTCTGTATCCGTTCCATTGACCATCGTGAGCGAGCTGAAAGGCAAACTAGATGGCAATAAGGAACTTCTTCTTACAGCCTTTGGCGTGGGCATGACCTGGGCTACAGGAATTGTTCCCTTCGTAGATTGTAAAATCAGTGATATTGTTGAAGTAGAGCATGGACAAGCAGTTTAATCCTTTTTCGCTTGAAGGTAAAGTCATTGCCATCTCTGGTGCTGCATCGGGCATTGCCCGTCAGTGTGCTATCAGTTGCTCCAAAATGGGTGCCAAACTCATCCTCTTGGATCTGAATGAAGAAGGTCTGAAAGAAACGATGACGATGGTGGACAGGCCTGAGGAACATTACTACGCTTCGGTAAACCTGACTGAATATGAAAAAGTTGGTGAGATAATCAAAGAAGCAGTGGCAAAAGTAGGCCGCATCAGCGGACTGCTGAATTGTGCTGGTATTTCAACGACCAACCTCTTTAAGCTGACCAAGCCTGAGGAATTGGATAAGTTCTTCCATGTGAATGTCTATACGGGTTACTTCTTGTCACAGGAATGTACCAAGATGGGTAACCTGTCGAAAGAAGGCGGCAGCATTGTGTTCTTCTCATCGGTAGCAGGTAGTTTTGGCGAGGTGGGTAAATCGACCTACGGCATGACCAAGGCAGCATTGTTGAATTTGGCCAAACATCTGGCTTGCGAGATGGCAAGGAAGAATGTCCGCGTAAACTCGATATCCCCAGGTGCTATCTGCACACCCATCAATATGAACTTGCCTCACATGAAAGACCCTGAGAAGCGGGCAGCATTGGAAGCACAGCATTTGCTTGGACTTGGTGAGACCACCGATATTGCCAACGCCTGTATCTATCTGCTGAGCGATGCCAGCCGATGGGTGACGGGAACCAACCTATTTGTTGACGGAGGCTTCAGTGCCAGATAATGCTGACGGTAGATTATATCACAAATAGAGTATTCAATTCGCGCACATATATTCTCTCTGATGAAAAGTATGACAGCGTGTGGTTGTTGGATTGTGGAGATACTGATAAAGTATTAGAAAGGATTGGGAAGAAGAGCGTTGAGGGAGTTTTACTCACTCACGTTCATTCTGACCATATCTACGGGCTGGAAGAACTGATAAAAAGATTTCCTGCGGTGAGGATATATACCAATGCCGCAGGTGTTGATGCTCTGAAATCACCCAAACTGAATATCTCTCACTACCATTCGGTGTGCCCAGACATCTCGATTGATGCACCAGATAATGTGTGCGTATTGAAAGAGGGTGATTACCTGGAAGTATTAAGGACACCCATTCAAGTTTATGAAACACCAGGACATGCTCCAAGTTGCTTGACTTATATTATAGCAAAAATGGCTTTTACAGGGGATTCTTATATTCCTGGTGGTAAGGTTTTTTGTGGTTTTCCCTTATCGAATCACAAACAGGCGGCAGAGTCTGTAGAGCGAATCATAAGGTTATCTTCTGAATATATAATAATGCCAGGACACACAAAGGTTAATGGCTTATAAAAGAAGTATTTGAGAGAAAAGATAATTGATTTTATGTTATTATATTATGATACCGTTTTTATCACTTAAAGATGTCACCGCGCTTCATGGTGCAGAAATTAATGAAGCCGTACAGAGAGTAGTTAATGGGGGTTGGTATCTCCAAGGTGAAGAAAACAATCGATTTGAACACCACTATTCTGAATTTATAGGCACAAAGTATTGTATCGGTTGCGCCAACGGGCTTGATGCATTGATCTGGATATTCCGTGCATATATTGAGATGGGGGTGATGCAACCTGGCGACGAAGTGATTGTACCTGCAAACACATATATTGCTACTATACTTGCTATCACGGAAAACGACTTAAAGCCGGTACTTGTAGAACCCAAACTTAATACGCTGGAAATAGATGATGACCTCATTGAGGCAGCCATTACGCCTAAGACCAAGGCCATTGCCATTGTACATCTGTATGGACGAAATGCTTATACGGAAAGAATAGGAGAACTATGCAAGAAGTATAATCTTAAGCTTGTTGAGGACAATGCCCAGGCGCACGGTTGCAAGCATACGGATGGCAGGATGACGGGATCTATCGGTGATGCTGCTGGACACAGTTTTTATCCTGGTAAAAACCTTGGGGCTTTGGGTGACGGCGGTGCTGTAACCACCAATGATGAGGAACTGGCAGCTGTGGTACGTGCATTGGCAAACTATGGCTCGCAGAAGAAGTATGTATTCAAGTATGCCGGTCGTAACAGCCGCTTGGATGAGATACAGGCAGCCGTGTTGGATGTGAAACTGAAGTATTTGGTAGAAGACAATGCACACCGTAAAGCTGTAGCTCATTATTACTATGAGCATATCAATAATCCGTTGGTGACATTGCCAGACCTGCTTGCCGACGAGCAGAACGTGTATCACCTGTTCCCAATATTTGTAGGAGGAGGCAAACGTAATGCCCTACATTACTACCTTGAACAGAATGGTGTTGGCACGGTATGCCACTATCCGATAGCACCACATAAGCAAGAATGCTATGCAAAAGAAAGATGGAACATGCCACAGTTACATTTACCTATCACCGAGCAACTGGCTGATGATGAATTGAGTCTACCGATAGGACCAACAATTACGATGAAGGAAGTGGTAAAGATTGTTGAACTAATAAATCTTTTTTGTTGAGTTGGCAAATAGCGTAAGTCGTAATTCATACGGCAACATTCTAAAGGCATTTTCGTTATTCGGAGGGGTAAAAGTAATACAAATTATTATTGGGATCCTTCGTTCCAAATTAATTGCTTTACTGATTGGCCCCTCTGGAATGGGAATCAGTAGTCTCTTGACTTCCACAACTTTTGTTGTAAATAGAATCACGGGATGTGGTTTGCAAACAAGTGCAGTCAGAGATGTTGCAAAAGCATATAATGACCAAAATCAAGAGAGAATCAACACGACAATTACCACATTGCGTGGTCTAACATTCTGTACTGGTTTAATAGGAGCTGTTATCGTTTTTTTATTTGCAGCTCCATTAAGCAGTTTCGCATTCGGCAATTTAGAGTATGTGTCCGCCTTTCGCATTTTGTCTATAATGATGCTGTTTATGCAAATCAATGTAGGTCAAATAGCTCTCTTACAAGGGTGTTTCCGATATAAGGACATGGCAAAGGCCACTTTGACAGGCCAAGTGTTAAGTCTTGTATTGACTATACCATTATATTATTTATTTCGAGAAAAAGGCATAGTACCAGCATTGTTAATAGCATCACTAATAACCGTACTTCTGTCTACTTTCTATGCCGTACGAGTCCCCTACCAGCGAATCAGCATGTCGCTTCGAGAATTTTGGCGCAATGGAAAAGGCATGCTGTCGCTTGGAATTGTTATTGCCATTGGTGGTCAAATTAGTAATGCCTCGTCTTATTTGATAAACATCTTCATCTCTCATGTCGGTTCCATTGAAGCTGTTGGTTATTATGCCGCAGCAATGACCATGGCAAATTCTTACGTGTTTCTCGTCTTATCTGCAATGACAACGGATTATGTTCCTCGTCTTTCCGCCCTATTAGGAAACGATAAAGAGCAAATTGTTGTAATAAACAAACAGATGGCAATTGTAATGATCATAATTACGCCAATACTTATCTTACTGACTGTGTTTGCGAAAGAAGCACTGTACATTCTTTATTCTTCCGATTTTTATGTGGTTACTCACATGCTCGAATTATTGATGGTAGCTATGTTCTTTCGTGCCATTAGCTGGTGTCTTTCTTATGCTTTTATTGCTCGTGGGGATTCAAAAACCTTTTTAATTAATGAATGCTTAATATTCATTTTATCACTTAGTTTGAAATTTCTGGGGTTCTATTTTTATAGCTATACTGGTATAGGCGTTGCTCTTGTCCTCATTTACTTCATTTATTCATTAATGATGTTGTATGTTTGCAAGAAATGTTTCAACTTTGAGTTAGATAGAGATTTCTTTATCGTGTGCAGACCTTGTTTGTTGCTATGCACATTAGCATTAATAGTTTCTTATTTCGGCGAAGAACACTGGTGGAAATACGTTGTTGGTATGATAGTTTTATGTTTGTCTTTATGGCGTTCATATCTTGAATTGGAAAAACGAGTGCACATAAAGGAAGCATTATTATTACGACTAAAAAAGCATGAAGCGTAATTTGTTCAACAGAATTAGGCGGAAAACAATTGAATTGTTTTCCTCATGTCATCGTTTTGCCGAAGTAATGACCTTCAATGATTACGCCTGTCAGTATGAAAATAGCAATTATCATCTTATAGAGAATAATCGCATGTCAGTTGTGAAGTCATCACAATTTATTGGAGAAGAAGCAGTCGAGTCGAGTAGTTGTTTATTGCCAGATACATATTGGACAGAGTTGAACAACGCAGAATTGATAGGAGGGTCTGATGTGGTGATTTCGTCCAATCACAAGATGCTCTACGACTTGTTGGCACATCATGAAAAATATGGCGCAAATATAACTGATCATGGACTTTTGCTGATCTATGGGAAACCTCGCCATTTTCAAAAGAGTTATTGCTATACTTTCGACAAACACGGTTGCCAGCATTTGTTGAGTGGGATTAATTTGGCTTCAAACATGTCAAACAACTATTTCCATTTCATGTTTCAGGTGGCCTCAAAAATGGTACTTATTAAAAAGACTAACATTCCTCAGCTTGTTCCATTGCTTATTGATGAGCGCGTCTTAAGCATTCCTCAGATGAAACAAATTGTTGACTTGCTAAATGAAGAACAAAGGTCGATTATTCCGCTCAAAGAGCATGTGCGGTATAATCTAAAAAAAATGTATTGTATCAGTAATCCCAACATAGTGATACCTAACTCAATAAAAGGAAATCAGAAGATATGTGCATTTGCCTATGACCGAATTATCATCGAAACGTTGTCCACCCTATTATTGTCACATGTGGATAAAAGTCAAGCGCAATTGTCATACCCGAAACGTATTTTTTTATCACGCATGAACTGCAATAAACGTAAAATAAATGAAGAAGAGTTGCGTCCTATTTTAGAAAAATATGGTTTTGAGTTTGTTTATACTGAAACCATGGACGTATTGGCTCAAGCAAAAATGTTTCATCAAGCCGAACATGTCATTGCATCGTCAGGGGCCGCATTGACAAATCTTATTTTTTGCTCAAAGAGATGCAAGGTGTTAGTGTTCTTGTCAAGACATAAAAATTCTTTCTGCTATTCTTCTTTGGCTGCTGTGAAGGAATTGTCTATACAGTATTTGGCAGGCTATACTAAACAGAAAGGTTTGCATGTTCAACACTATGATGTGTCACCAAAATCTTTGAATGACTATTTGAATAGTATCTACAAGTAATGAAATTATATGAATATGCTTGTTGAAAAGACAAATACAAAAGATTTAACATTTTGGGGCTCCATATTAGGCATTATAGTATTTGTCCGCTGTCAGCCTTATTTTTTTTGGTCTATTGAGGATATAATACGTCCAACATGTGCTGCTTTAACATTGTTGATTTGTTTTGTAAACCTCTCTAAAGAAAAACACACGAAAATTATTTTTATATTGTTGGCAGCAGCTTATGCTTGGGCTGTTTTAATTGTCGACAATAGCGGAATTATCACGTTGGCAAATTTCTTGGCATTCGCCTTTATTCCAGTGCTAAAAAGAGAAATAGTATATATAACATACAGCGTATTTCGTGTTATCTTTATCTCGTTTTTAACTTTGTCAATAATCAACTATTTTTTTTATGTCTTAGGACTGAGTGGTGCTCCTGATTTGATAGAACCTCTTAACTCTATAAAATCCTACAAATATGACCAATATCTTTTTTTGGTAGTGCCGCATGTACCTATCGGGGATGAATTCCATCGTTTTCACGGGCTGTATGATGAGCCTGGTATGTTAGGCACACTATGCGGATTGCAATTAATTGCAGAGAGGATGAATTTTTCACGTAAAGGTAATTTAATAATTTTATTAGGGGGTATCATGTCGCTTTCTCTTTACTTTTATGTAGCATTAGGAATCGGATTACTGCTTTTTTCTAACACAAAACATCGTTATTTCTTAATTGCTTTATTATTTATACTGGCACTTGCCACATACAACATTTTCTATGATTTGATTTGGTATCGCTTCGAGTGGAATAAAGAAGAAGGAAATTTTGTAGGTGACAACAGAAATGGCGGTGGGCTAAATGCTTTTTACGAATCATTAAAATGGAGTCCATTATTCTTTACAGGTGTCGGGTCTAACATAATGAAAGATTATGCAGCTGCTGCTTCACTTAAATTAGTGATATTAAAGCATGGGTTGATTTTTGTGGCACTAAACTTTATGGCCTATGGTCTTTTAGCTTGGAAGGAAATAAAGGAGAAGAAAGAATGGCTTATCTTTATGGTTTTCTTCTTTTTTACTCTTTACCAACGTCCTGGCTTTTATGCGACCTATTCAATTTTTATGTACACAATGGTGATCTATAAGTTTGCTGATTATACTCAAAAAAAACAAAAACATGGAATTTGAACATCCTAGAATATCTGTTCTCATGATTACATATAATCAAGAGACTGTGATTAGAAGAGCTATCGATTCTCTTCTGCTTCAAAAAGACTATATCTATGAGATATGCATCAATGACGATTGCTCTGTTGACAACACATTCGCAGTATTGCAAGAATACCAAAAGCGTTATCCCGAATTAATAAAGCCTGTTCAGAATGAACAAAACTTAGGCATTTTTGAAAACATTGAGGCAACATGGGCGCGCCCATCTGGTGACATTATCTATCGCTTATCTGGTGATGATGAGTGCGGAAATAATTACTTCAAAAAGGTTTTAGAGTTTATTAAAGACAAGAATATTGATTGGAAGAATGAATTGTTTTGTATTTATGGAGATTATAAAGAAATAGAACCTAATGGTAAATCAATCGTATATAGAAATTCACTTGTGGAAAAACATGATGCAAAAAAACTAATAACACGAAAACTGCTAAGTAATCGAAGTGCGTGCTATTCCAAAAAAGTATTGGATAGATTTGTGAAAGTAAGTGAAGGGAAATCGTATAATGCAGAATTAGTACAAGAAGTGCAATTACAGGTGTTCACACAGAAAAATTATTATATCCCAGTAGTTGGAAATATATATTATGCAGGTATCGGGGTTAGCAGAAGAATGAGTAAAAAAGAAAAAGAGGAAAGAATAGTTCAAGGATATAAGCGGAAAATTGATTTTATGATGGAACATGGATATAAAGTAGACAAAAAAGATCTCAACTTTTTGGAATACATGAAAGCCTATCGTCTTGGAAATAATAAAAAAATGTTTCGTTTATACTTTTCAAGCATAGATATTTCTCTTGGATTACAAGGATTACATCTTAATCGTGTGTTTTTTGTTTTATTAAAAAAAATCAAGAAAACATGTAGGCGCTTGACTACTTAGCCTTATTTGCAGAGAGAGGCTGGGTAGATACTATTTGATTGAGTATCAAATCTTCAAAAATAGATATAATATCCATTTCTCTTCTTATTCTGTATTTCTAAAAGAATGTTATTATTTTAATTATTCATAGTAATTTATTATTCCGTATGGTGATAAGTTCCTAACGACTGATGGAGTGTTCCATTCGGAGCAGAAATCATTCAAATCTTTACAAATCGAACAAATAATTGTATGAGGCAATTATCACCACACGGAGATTTATTATTATACTTTGTAAAAAACAATGAATACTTATGTACTGAAGCGTGCTTTGCGCACATCGTTTTTAGGCAAGTCGAAAACATATCTTGCTTTGCGATACTATCTAAAGAAAGGGCAGATAGACTCTGTTATAAAGAAATATCTTGGGGATGAGGTAAAGCCTGAGCAAAAGAAGAAGATAAAGAAACAGATGCTGAAGGCGATGACGGAGTATCGCTGGGATTTTGACGAGTTCTTCATCTTCCATTTTGAGGAATATGATGATGCGAAGCGAAGCTCCTTTGTCCCGGAGTTCGACAAGAATGTGTTTGCTGATATGGTGAATGACAAGCAACAGGCAGATGTATTCCTTGACAAATGGACTACTTACGAATATTTCAAGGATTTCTTTGGACGTGATGTTTACAACATCCGCGAGTTGGAGGACTTGGACAAGGACGAATTTAATCAATTTGTAATCGAGCATCCATCATTTATTCTGAAGCCTGTGTTTGGTACAAGGGGGGCAGGTATACAAGTGTTGCACTCAAAGACTGTTAGTGAAGCAAGAAAAGTGCTGACAAAACTATATAATACAGGTGTGAATGCCATCATTTTGGAGGAACTGATTGTTCAGCACGACAAATTAGCAGAACTACATAAAGAATCAGCTAATACACTTAGGGTAGCAACAATTCGATATGATGATAGAGTGGAAGTTATCTTCTCGTATTTGCGTATGGGTAAAGGTGACTCCGTTATAGACAACGCCAGTGCAGGAGGAGTCTTCGGCGTTATCAATGTTGAGACAGGAAAGATATATGCTGCATGTGACCGTTTGGGGGAAACATTTGAAAGACATCCTGATTCTGGCATCAACTTAATCGGATTTGAAATACCCCGATGGGAAGAGGTGAAACAACTGGTCACCAAGGCGGCACAAGTGCTTCCTAAAGTGCGATATGTGGGTTGGGATGTGGCTGTTACCAAAACCGGATGCGTATTGATTGAAGGCAACGATAAAGGGCGATGGAGTTTCCAGATACCCAAGCAAGAAGGGTTCCGTGGTAAAATGAATGCTATTTTGAAGGAACTTGGGAAGAAAGAAATACATTAGTTCATCCAAATAGATAATCATTCGATGGGTATTATTGGTAAGATAAAAAGCTTCAAGCATTGCATGATGCCATCTCGAAGTGACTTCGGTTCAGCAGGAAGAAACCTAAATGTTGGTTTCCCTGTCTATATCACATCTACGAAAACAGTACATTTGGAAGATAACACTGTGTTACGTACCGGTTTGAGCATTCAGAACAACCATCAAGAGCATGTATATATAAAAAAATATACTGTCATTAGCAGGAATGTAACAATAGTTACTAATAACCACCGCAGCACAGTAGGGATACCACAATGCTTGCTGGGCGCTTCGCATATCAGTGACAAATCGAGAGACATCACTATTGGCGAAGACGTGTGGGTGGGAACAAACGCGACAATCCTTTCGGGTGGAGATTTGGGGCGGGGCTGCATTGTGGGGGCCTGTAGCTTGGTCACCAAGCCAGTTCCTCCCTACGCATTAGTTGCAGGCTCACCAGCAAAGATTATTGGTGTGAAGTTCACCATCGACCAAATCATTGAGCATGAGAAGGCACTCTATCCTGAGAAAGAGCGATTCAGCAGGGAATATCTTGAGGAACTCTTTGCTGAATACTATGAGGGCAAGAAGGTGTTTGGTGTGCAGACGGAACTGACAGAAGAGGATAAAGAACACCTGGCTTGGGCAAAGAAAAAGAGAGGGTATATAGAACCTGAACTCTGAGTAGATGGCGAAATGTCAATAGGAATTAGGTTATTGTGTGGGGAATCTGCTATTCTGAGATCAAGAGTTATGGGAGTAAACAGTAAAGACGTCAAGACAAATAAAAATATCAACATTTTTTTTTGGTAATATCGGTTGTTATTTGTACTTTTGCAGGGCATAAAGAGAGAAAGGAGCAATAACATGTGTACGTGTATAGCTGAAATAAAAGAGTCCTATACGAAAGTGCGACAGCAGACTGCTGAGGTGGCACAACAACGATTTGACGTTGACGATTACCTCGACAAAGTCCTTGTTGTAAAGAAGGAACTGGTGAAGATAACTGACGAAACCAACGCACTTGTTGAGTTGGTGCGCAGTCATTTCACAGAGTTTGACATACAAGAGACCACGGAATTGCTTGCACACTCAACACCAATCCTGATTCTTATGGCTCAATTGCAAGAGAAGCTGGTTGAGTCACCGCTTTATCCTGGATTGAAAGCAACGGCGGAGCTTTATCGTGACTGT
>JAEEGL013221558.1_pt1 | contig 15992 bp, 25 predicted proteins | sample 9134231 | NCBI WGS metagenome assembly JAEEGL01 (sample SAMN16246548, study PRJNA631951) | gut metagenome | biome: gut microbiome; feature: rumen; material: fiber-attached | host: Bos | place: Iran: Karaj | collected 2018-10 | reverse complement strand
GCGGGGGCCGAAACATACATCCGAGAAGACATCCGCTTCAAAAAGCTGATGCTCGGGATACTGGAACACGAGTCCTACACGGCTCCTTAATTCCTTTTTGGAAAAATCGGAGTCTGAAATATCGCGACCGTTAAAATATATCTCTCCCGAAGTGGGTTTGAGAAGTCCGTTTAAGTGCTGTACAAGCGTCGACTTTCCCGAGCCCGTATGGCCGATGAGTCCCACAAACTCGCCGTCGTTTATTACAAGATTAATATCGTTGAGTGCCTTACTTTCCATCGGAGTGCCGGGATTATATACATAAGACACGTGATTTATTATCATCGACATCTCTTAAGCGCCTCCGTAAGTTCATCTGTGGTAAGTATTCCGTCCGGTATCGGAAGACCGCGTTTTTTGAGTTTATAGGCAAGTTCCGTGACCTGAGGAACGGAAAGCCTTAAGGATTTAAGCTTTTCAACCTGTGAAAAGATCTCCCTGGGAGTTCCTTCCATCTCGATATGTCCTTTATCCATTACAAATACACGGTCGGCATGAACGATCTCTTCCATATAATGGGTGATCAGTATGACCGTGATCTTCTCGACTTCATTGAGTCCCCTTACCGCATCGATAACTTCCTTGCGGCCGATGGGATCTAACATTGCGGTAGGTTCGTCAAGCACGATGCACTTGGGATGCATTGCCAGCACGCCCGCTATCGATATGCGCTGTTTCTGTCCGCCCGAGAGCCTGTTGGGGGATGATTTCCTATACTCATACATTCCAACGACTTTAAGGCTTTCTTCGACTCTTTCCCATATCTCTTTGGTGGGAACGCCCATGTTTTCAGGACCGAAAGCAACGTCTTCCTCAACAACCTGGCCTATGATCTGATTGTCGGGATTCTGGAACACCATACCCGCGGTGTTTCTGATAGTCCAGAGCTTATCGGGATCCTTGGTATCGTTTCCGTCAACCCATACGGTACCCTCGGTCGGATAGAGAATGGCATTGATATGCTTGGCAAGAGTCGACTTTCCCGAACCGTTATGCCCGAGTATCGCTATAAACTCGCCGGGTTCAACGCTTAAGGAGACATCGTCAACGGCCGTAGTGATACCTTCAACGTTATCCTCTTCGTCACGCCTTATATATTCAAATGTGAGATTTTCGGTTTTTACGATTTCCATCTGTTACCTTGCACCGTAATGTTGTAAAATAGCATAAAGGGCAATAATACCCATATTCAAGATATTATACATTTATACCGCGGAAAAGACAAGAAATGACAGAAAGAATAAAGGCATTTATAAAAGCGGTCGGCAAAGCACTTGCCCCGTACAAAAAGAACATAATCATTCCTTTGCTTGAGATAATCGGCATCATTGTGATATGTGCTCTGATAGTCCACTTTATCTCCGGCCACGAAACATTAAAGCAGTATGCGGCCAAAAATCCCGATATTGCCTATCAGACATCTGTCGATGTCTCGGAAACTGAGCGCACGCCTTAAAAACTTAAAACGGACCAAGGTCTTGTGCCTTCGGTCCGTTTATTCTATAACTACCGCCTGGGAATAAAACTGTTTGAATCGTTTTATGAACAGCGTCATATCGTATTCTTCGGTCGATCTTGTGGGATCGTCCACTATCACCGTATGTTTCCCGGTATCATATCCTTTTAACAGTACGCAGTGAAGGTTTCCCTTCCATACAAGATATTCTCCGTCAACCCACCATTTTGTCGTATAACCCGGATCGTCGTTAATATAATAAGTTATCCATACTATCACGGGTTTTCCGCTCTGTACGATCTTTAAGATATCTTCAAAACTGCTGCCGGTATGATCTACCGCTCTTAAATCGCTTCCCTGCGACGCCAGATATGAGTTTGCGGCATTTACTATGGCACCCGCATAACAGCCGTAAGCATTGGCATTACGGGGGTTACCCACAAATTCTTCATAGAAATTCGCCTCACCGATCTTAGCCTTGGGAAGATAATTATCCGAAAGCGTTTCTTTGGAAACATCAAATCCGAGACTGTTAAGTGCCATTGCAAGTGAAGTGATCTCGCAGCCGTTCGGAAGGGTCGGATTCTGGTCTATATGCTTAACGTCAAGCTCCACCCGCTCATCAGGCATCGTAATGGCCTCTGTAAGGGGCATATCCTCCCTGTAACGTCTGAAATACTCACCATATGCGTAAAGTATCCTTCCGTCGCCTGTAACAAGCTGGTAGCATCCGTCAGGCGATATTCCGACGCGCTTAAATTCCTCCCACTCTCCGGCTGTCTTAACCGCATTGATATATGAGGGTGAATCAAAGAGTTTTGCGCATGCCGCCGAGTAAACCAAGTCATCCGTCGGTCTGAAGGTAACACCGTCCACGCTTTCGAGTATCAGCATGTAACTCATGGTGGGATTGCCGTCTTCGTCGGTAAAAGCGTGGGTGACATATCTCGAGCCGTCCTGAGCGGTCAGAATGACTCCGTTCTGCTGACTTATAAGGGCAAGCTCTTCACTTGAGAAACTTCGGGTTTCCAAAAGTTCTTCGGTATCTAAGATCACTGCGGATGTGGAGGTAATGGCTTCGTCACCGTCTTCGCCCGCCTTTTCTTTTTCTTTTTCCGCTTCCCTTGCAAGGCGCTTAGCCTCTTTCTCGGCTGCCCGCTGCGCCCTTTTCTCGGCGCGTGCCTCACGGCGTTCCTCACGCTTTATCTTGTTCTCCTCGTGAAGAACAATAGCGTTATCCCTGCATTTAACAATAAAATCTCCCAGCGGTTTTCTGTAATATATACACAACAAAACCGCCAGGATGATCAGGCTTATTATCAATACCCTGTTGTCTTTCTTTTTCTTCATGTTAATTCCAGTTAAGATCGATCTCCGAATAAGGGACTTCGACCGTAATAAAGCCCGCGGCGAAGGGTCCCAGCTCGTACGGCGGGAACTCGATCAAAAGATGATCGTCATGCCACTCAACGCCCCAGCTTCCGATAAACGATTCTTTGTAAACATATTCATAAAGCTCGTCGGGATCGGTGATGAAAAACGGCGGATATTCATCCGGCCAGTTGATAAGACTGTCCTTTACCTTTTCGGCCACTAATCTGCGATAATCGTCCTCGGTTCCGTTAAAAAGATCCAGTATCTGCTTCTCCTCACCCGTACGGAGATCGAACAGATAATGTCTTGTCGAAGGCATACCGTGTGCGCCGCCGTAGTATTGATATCCGTCCATATCAACCGTTAGATAATCATCCTTTATGATCCCCGCGGAAACCACGGTATAATCCGTTGTATACTCGCCCATATATGTTCCGTGAATATCACACTCCGCAGGATCCGGTGAATAATTGTCGTCATCGGCAACACTCACGGCAGCATCGGCATTTGTCTTAAGTATGCTGTTGATCTTATCGGCGTTGGCACTCCATTTATCATCAAGCACAAAATATTCTACGTAATATGCTTCGGTCCTTTCGCCGCAATTGGGGCAATATACTTCCCTGGACATCGAATTTACCAGTCCAAGATCCATATAAGTCACTTTGGTCGTTTCAGCGTCTATGTTCTTGATAACATAATCATTCGACGAGTTTTTAACGGCCGCATACCATCCTATCTCTCCGTCGGCTTCATAAGCATTCTGATAAAAGACCGTATCCTTAAAAGCCACCATATTGGCAAGCGGATTGACGTAATTTGTGAATCCCGGCTGCTTGGTCACTTCAAAACAATCGTAAGAACTGTCGGTCTTAAGATCAAAACGCTTTACTTCAAACGTCTCATGACCGTAATTATCAAGCGTGCTCTCTGCATAATAAGCATTGTTTTCAAAAGCTGCAGTCAAACTTCCGAGACTTTCGGTAACGATCATATAAGCGTCCATAGCAGCATCATAAACGAACATATCCGTTGCATGCTGTTTCTCGCCATATACCATAAATAAAGCCTTATTGCCGTAAGCATACAAAAGCGTTGCATTTGCGGGAGCGTTTATGAGACTTAGGCCGTTTCCGTCATACGAATAAATATTTCCGTCCTTGGAAGCATAACAGATCTGAGAGTTGTCGGTAAGTCTTGCGGACGAAAACCGGCCGGTATAGTCGGTTAAGATATAATATCCGTTTAATGTGGCTACGTACTTACCGGTAATGTCTGTTGCGGTCCCCGTTACTGTATCCACCTCATATTCATGATACATTTTTGAATTGTAATCAAATGTGGTGTAATAAAGATGTCCCTTGTAATAGTCAAAGTAATAACATTCACTTGTCGTATATATCCTGTCGGCCGCTCCGGAAGCAGTGTCACACTTGTAGAAGGCATAGTTTGCATCTTCATATGTCTGATAAACTATCACATCATCATCGTAACCGGCCAGACGATCCATGTTTAAGGGCTTATCGATAACCGAAATGATCTCTCCGTCAGAATCCGCAAAGTAAAGCTTTTCGCCGGTGTTGCCAAAAAGAAGGCACAGCTCCTTATCGACAGGCTGTGAATCTCCGGGGCCGTTATTGTCCGGTTGTGGATCGGTGCTGTCGGTCTTATCGTCCTTATCGCGTTTTTTGCGGTCTCTGTCGCTGCTGTCGGTTTCCTCGGTGTCTTTGCCTATCATCGAAGCAAGCTCAACAAGCTCACACGCCGACAATGAGAATGCGACCAGTAATACTGCGATCAGTGCAAACAGTTTCTTTTTCACGTTATATGATTCCTCCCCTTTATCCGCGGCAATTCCCTTATATATCACAATTGCAAAAGAAAATGCCCTATCTAATAATTATATTATAAAGGGCACAAAAAAACCACCCCGCTCACGAGGTGGTCTTTGTTACAGATCTTATACAAGTTCAAGAAGAACTTCCATTGCAGCATCGCCCTTACGCTGACCGATCTTAACGATCCTGGTGTAACCACCGTTACGGTTCTCGTACTTGGGAGCGATCTCGTCGAATAACTTGTTGGTCTCATCAACATATAAAACCTTGAGCATCTGACGTCTTGCATGAAGCTTTGAAGGACTGTCTTTCTTGATCTCCTTTTCAACTTCTTCGTATACGGTAACTTTCTTGCCGTCCTTAACTTCCTTGACACGCTTGCCGTCCTTGTCCTTCTTGGGAACCTTGGCGGTAACCTTTACTGTCTCGAAGTTATCCTTTTCCTTGACAGCGAGAGCGATGATACCCTCAACGATCTTCTGAACTTCCTTGGCCTTTGCTTCGGTAGTTACGATCTTGCCGTTCTGGATAAGGCTTGTTACCTGGCCTCTTAAGAGTGCCTTTCTCTGTGAAGATGTTCTGCTTAATTTTCTGTACTTAGCCATTTTGATATTTCCTTTCTCAAATAAATGGTGCATCCCCTGCCGCTCGTCGGTCTTATGCAGGCAACACATTGTTTCCACCTATGAGTTAACACGGGCGCGCTCATCGGTCTTACCGCCCATGCAATCATACGTTATTATTCTTCGACGTTGCGAAGTTTAAGTCCGAGCTCATCGAGCTTCTGGAATACTTCCTCGAGTGACTTTTTACCGAGGTTACGAACCTTCATCATCTCTTCGGGTGTCTTGTTAACGAGTTCGGCAACGGTATTGATGCCTGCTCTCTTAAGACAGTTATATGAACGAACCGAAAGTTCAAGATCGTCGATCGTCATATCAACCACGCTGGGACTTGCGGGCTCATGCTTGGGATCAAGCACGGTAAGAGTCTGTCCGCTCTCCGAAAGGTCTATAAAGAGATTGAGATGCTCACTTAATACCTTGGCTGCAAGGCTTACTGCCTCTTCGGGAGCAAGAGTGCCGTTTGTATGAACGTCAAGAGTAAGCTTGTCGAAATCGGTCATCTGGCCGACACGTGTATTCTCAACGGTCATGTTGACACGCTCAACGGGAGTGTAAACGGAATCGATAGCGATCACTCCGATGGGAAGATCGTCATTCTTGTTTCTGTCCGCACTTACGTAACCGCGTCCCTTGGTGATGGTAAGTTCCATATAGAACTTTGTATTCTTGTCGCCGCATACGGTAGCGATCACCTGATCGGGATTCATGATCTCGATATCGGAATCTACCTGAATATCGGAAGCCTTGATGATGCCTTCGCCGGTGAAGTCGATATAAGCGGTCTTGGGTTCAGCTGAATCGCTGGTGTTTCTGATCGCAAGTTTCTTGATGTTTAAGATAATCTCAGTAACATCTTCCTTGACACCGGGAATGGAACTGAACTCGTGAAGCACGCCATCAATTTTGATCTGACTTACTGCTGCGCCGGGTAACGAAGAAAGCATTATTCTTCTTAATGAGTTACCGAGCGTGATACCGTATCCTCTCTCTAAAGGCTCGGCAACAAATCTGCCGTACTTCTTGTCATCGGATACGTCCATAACTTTAATTTCAGGTCTTTCAAAATCAAACACAGGATACTTCCTCCTTCATCATTAGAATTATGAATTGCTGTATGATCAGAATTATTTGGAATATAATTCGACGATAAGCATTTCGTTAACGGGAACATCGATCATCTCTCTGGTAGGAAGGTTCTTGATGGTACCCTTGAATGCTTCCTGATCTACATCGATCCACTCGGGAACGATCCTGCCGCCCGTTACTTCAATGATGTCTTTGTATCTCTGTAATTCCTTGGCCTTATCGCTTAAGGAGATAACATCTCCCGCCTTGATCTGGTATGAAGGAATGTTGATGCACTTTCCGTTTACAAGAACATGCTTGTGACCTACAACCTGTCTTGCTTCTCTTCTGGTACGTGCAAATCCCATACGGAATACTACGTTGTCAAGTCTTGACTCGAGCATAACCATAAGGTTTTCACCGGTCATACCTTTCATGCGGTCTGCCTTCTCGTAGTAGTTACGGAAAGGCTTCTCAAGTACGCCGTAGATAAATTTTGCTTTCTGCTTTTCGCGAAGCTGAAGACCGTATTCACTCATCTTCTTGCCTGCGCGTGCGAATTTTCTGTTTGACTTCTTGTCATATCCCAGGAAAGTGGGATCAAGATCAAGAGCTCTGCATCTTTTTAATACAGGTGTTCTGTTTACTGCCATTTTTTAATGTCCTTTCTGTTATAGTTTACAGCCATGCCATAAACATGGTCTTCTTCCTACTTATTTAATTGGATCGATTTGCGATTCATTATACACGACGTCTCTTGGGAGGTCTGCATCCGTTATGAGGTACGGGAGTCACGTCCCTGATAGAAACTACTTCCAAACCGCATGCTGCCAATGCACGAATCGCTGCCTCACGGCCCGAACCGGGTCCTTTTACGAATACGTCAACATACTTTAAGCCATGTACGAGAGCAGCCTTTGTAGCTGTCTCTGCTGCCATCTGTGCAGCGTAAGGAGTAGATTTCTTTGAACCTCTAAATCCAAGACCACCGGCGCTTGCCCAGGAGAGTGCATTACCTTCGTTATCGGTAAGGGTAACGATGGTATTGTTGAAAGATGCCTGGATATGTGCCTGTCCCCGTTCAACGTTTTTCTTAACGCGCTTTTTTGTTACTTTTTTTGCAACTTTAGCCATGATAAACTAACCTACTTTCTTTTTGTTAACTGTTACTTTGTTGATTGATTACTTCTTCTTATTAGCTACTGTACGCTTGGGTCCCTTACGGGTACGAGCGTTTGTCTTGGTCTTCTGACCGCGAACAGGAAGTCCCTTACGGTGACGGATACCTCTGTAGCATCCGATTTCCTGAAGTCTCTTGATATTGAGTGCTGTCTCACGACGAAGGTCACCCTCTACCATGTAGTGCTCTTCAATTACTTCACTGATCTTCTTAACTTCTTCGTCTGTAAGGTCTCTGACACGAGTGTCGGGGTTAACCTTAGCTGCGGCTAAGATCTTGTTTGAACTTGTTCTTCCGATTCCGTAGATGTAAGTCAATCCGATCTCAACACGTTTTTCTCTTGGTAAGTCAATACCTGCGATACGAGCCATTTACGTTTTCCTCCATTTCGTTTTGCTCTTATTTGCGCTTTAAAGGTGCCCGGCACCTTTAGCGCGGCACGTTTTTCGTGCCCTTACTGATTGATTGGGGATCCATAGATCCCGGCCGGACCGGCATCCGGCTTTTCCGACAAGGTACGAGCTCCCGTCTTATGAGCTCTTGCGGTATCAAAAGTAATATAAATTACGTAGGCTCTCTACGATGATTATATACTTTAAATCCGTAGGTGTTACCGGATTAACCCTGTACCTGCTTGTGCTTGGGGTTCTCACAGATGATCCTGATCTTACCCTTTCTTTTGATAACTTTGCACTTTTCGCAAATCGGTTTAACTGAAGATCTTACTTTCATGGTTTGCCTCCTTTCAGTTCTTCAAGTTTACGCGCTTTTATGCACTTTTCAGGGCATAGTTCACCCTTCAGCGCACAAAAGACCGAGTATCAGTTTAACACGGTCTTTCATTCAATGCAAGCATTTTTTAATTAAATTCAGTAAAAACTGCCGACTGACGAATTATTTGTCTCTCCAGATGATACGGCCTTTTGTAAGATCGTAGGGAGAAAGTTCAAGTGTAACTTTGTCACCGGGAAGAATACGGATAAAATTCTGGCGAAGTTTTCCGCTTATATGCGCAAGAACCTGGTGACCGTTCTCAAGTTCAACCTTGAACATCGTATTGGGAAGTTTTTCAACTACAGTTCCTTCTATTTCAATAACGTCTGATTTGGACATCTAAATCTCCTTATAAAAAAATGTCTGTTTATATCTACATCATAAGTGTCAGTATTTCGGGATCGCCTTCGGTAATGAGGATCGTGTTCTCATAATGAGCGGAAAGGCTTCCGTCCTGTGTTACAACGGTCCAGTCATCATCAAGCCACACGACTTCCCAGCCGCCCATATTGATCATGGGTTCAATGGCGAGCGTCATTCCGGGCTCCAGTCTGATGCCGCGCTTTTTTTGTTTGAAGTTCGGTATCTGAGGATCTTCGTGAAGTCTCGTACCTATTCCGTGACCGACAAGGTCCTTTACTATTCCGTATCCGAAAGGTGTTACATAATCATCGATGGCTTCGGAAATATCATAAAGATGATTTCCGGGCTTTGCCATTTTGATACCCTCAAAGAAAGCCTGCTTGGTCACATCTATAAGCTTTCTTGCATCGGATGCAATATATCCGACGGGAACGGTCCTGGCCATATCCGAATGATAACCTCTGTATATAAGACCGCCGTCAAGGCTTACGATATCGCCTTCTTTTAACTTGCGATGCTTGTTGGGTATACCGTGAACGACTTCATCGTTGACCGATACACATATCGAAGCGGGATATCCGTTGTAATTAAGGAAATTGGGTATGCAGCCCTTTTCCCTTATGAGTCTCTCGCCTTCGCGGTCGATATCCTTGGTGGTGATACCGGGCTCAACCATTTTTTCAAGTTCTGCAAACACTTCGCTTATCAGCCTGCAGGATTCACGCATAAGAGTTATTTCAGCAGGTGATTTGATCGAAACAGACATGTCCGCCTCCCTTAACCGAGTATAGCCACGATGCTGTCAAATACTTCCTGCATGGGCACCGTACCGTCTACTTCTTTTAATACGTTTCTTGACTTGTAAAAATCAATGAGCGGCTGAGTCTGTTCATGATATACCGAAAGTCTTGCTTTAACGGTCTCGGGCTTATCATCATCACGAAGTATCAGCTCGCTTCCGCACTTATCGCAAATGCCCTCTTTTTGAGGAGCGGCATATTCGATGTGATATGTTGCGCCGCAGGTTACGCATGCGCGGCGTCCCGACATACGATTTATGATGTTTTCATCGGGAACATCGACATTGATCGCATAATCAACCTTGTCGCCGAGTTTTGAAAGTGCGTCTTCCAAAACTTCCGCCTGAGGGATCGTACGGGGGAAACCGTCGAGAACGTATCCGTTCTTACAGTCATCCTGTGCTACTCTGTCGAGCAATATCTTAACAGTAAGTTCATCGGGAACCAAAAGTCCCTTATCCATATATTGTTTGGCTTCCATGCCGAGTGCTGTTCCGTTTTTAATGTTTGCACGGAAAATGTCACCTGTCGAAACATGGGGTAAGCCGTATTTTTCACTGATCATTTTGGCCTGTGTGCCTTTACCGGCACCCGGAGCTCCTAACATAATTATCTTCATTTCAAAAACTCCTTACATAACGCAAAATCCTCGGGGCAGGCTTTAGGCCTGCTCCGAGATAATTTGTATTACTGATTTAAAAATCCTTTGTAGTTTCTTACAAGCATCATACTCTCTATCTGAGTGAGCGTTTCAATGATAACGCTTACGATGATTATAAGGCTTGTACCCAGGAAAGTAACCTGAGCCTGGAATACTCCGTAAAAGATATACGGAAGTATACCTACGATCACAAGACCGACAGCGCCGATGAAGATGATCGCGTTCATGATATTTGTAAGATAATCGCTGGTAGGCTTACCCGGTCTGATTCCGGGGATAAAGCCGTTCGATTTCTTTAAGTTTTCCGCAAGCTCGTTGGGATTGAATGTTATCGATGTGTAGAAATATGCAAATATAACTACAAGCACACAATATAACAGTAATCCGAGCGAATATACGGGATAGTTTTTGTTAACCCAGTACTGTGAATTAAGTACTCTTAATACATAACTCCATGCACCTGTTCCGTTATAACCCGCGAATCTCGAGATGATACCGGGGGTCTGGATGATAGAAGATGCAAAGATTATCGGGATAACACCGGCAGTATTGATACGAACGGGTATGTTGGAAGCTGCCGCTCCGCCGATCTTACCTGCTGCCTGTGAACGTCTTGCGTACTGTACGGGGATCTTACGAAGGCCCGAGTTGAGAAGTACTACAAGCATTATCATAAGTACAAGTATTACGATAATGATCGCTGCCGCAAGAATGGCTGTAGCGATCCTCTTTCCGAATACGAACTGATTGAAAAGAGTCGACATATCCTGAGGGATCCTTGAAATAATGTTTACAAGAAGGATAATTGAGATACCGTTTCCGATTCCCTTCTCCGTGATCCTCTCACCTATCCACATAACGAATGCACTGCCCGATGTCAAAGCTATTATAACCGTGATGACATTCAATGCATTGTAGGGCTTGATAAGACCCTGGCTGCCAAAAGAAATTGCCATGGCTGCCGATTCGATAAGTGCAAGTGCAACAGTAACATATCGTGTTATGGATGCGATCTTCTTACGTCCCTCTCCGCCTTCTTTCTGCATCTCCTCAAGTGCGGGAATCGCAATCGTAAGGAGCTGCATGATGATCGAAGATGTGATGTAAGGGGTAATGTTAAGCGCCAGTAATGACATACTTAAGAACGAACCACCCGTAAATGCATCCAGGAAGTTGAAAGCATCGCCTGTCTGCTGTGCAAACCAGTTCGCAAAATACGAACTGTCAACACCCGGAACGGGAAGCTGACATCCTATACGGATTATGATGATCATTAAAAGCGTATATAAGAGTTTTTCTCTTACTTCTTTGATCTTTAATGCATCTCTAAGTGTCTTTATCATCAGATCACCTCTGCTGTTCCACCAAGTTTCTCAATCTTCTCTTTAGCGGATTCACTGTAAGCATTTACCTTGACATTGAGTTTTTTGGTAAAATTACCGTTACCGATGATCTTAACTCCGTCGCAGGTATCTTTAACGATTCCCTTGGATACGAGTGCTGCTGCATCAACGGTATCACCGTCTTCAAAACGCTCTAACATACTTAAGTTGATCGCTACGATCTCTTTATGATTTCTGTTCTTGAAACCTCTCTTGGGAAGACGTCTGTAAAGTGGCATCTGACCACCTTCGAAACCGATTCTGGGTGCTCCTGAACGAGCCTTCTGACCCTTATGACCCTTACCTGCGGTCTTGCCGTTTCCTGAACCGTGTCCGCGTCCTCTTCTGAAGTTATCACTCTGCTTGGAACCCGCTGCGGGCTGTAAGTTTGATAATTCCATTGTTTGACACCTCCTTTTTTTAAGCTTCTTCTACTTTAACTAAGTGTCTTACCTGCTGAATCATCCCTCTTACGGCGTCGTTGTCAGGAAGTTCTACGGTATGATTGAGCTTATGGAGACCTAATGCTTCCACAGTAGCTTTATGCTTCGGGATTGCTCCGATAGTAGATTTAACTAATGTTATTTTTAACTTTTTTGCTGCTTTCTTGGTTGCCATTTTTTAAGTCCTCCTTATGCCATAATCTCATCAACGGACTTACCGCGATTTAAAGCGACCTGTTCGGGAGTCTTAAGGCAACTCAAACCTGCGATCGTTGCAAGAACAACGTTCTGCTTGTTGTTTGAGCCAAGAGACTTGGTCCTGATGTTCTTGATACCTGCAAGTTCACAAACGGTACGAGCGGGACCGCCTGCAATGATACCGGTACCTTCGGGAGACTTCTTCAGTAATACGGAAGAAGAACCGAACTTTCCGATGTAATCATGTGAAATACTGTTGTTATTGTCCAATGCGACATTTACAAGATTCTTCATCGCATCTTCTTTTCCCTTACGGATAGCTTCAGGAATTTCAGCAGCTTTTCCGAGGCCGGCGCCTACGTGACCATTATTGTCACCAACAACAACCAAAGCCGTGAAACGCATATTACGTCCGCCCTTAACAACTTTCGTAACACGCTTGATGGAAACTACTTTTTCACTGAACTCCATGTTGGTTGTATCTATCATAGTGCGTTTCATGTATGTTTCTCCTTCCTAAAACTCTAAGCCGGCTTCTCTGGCCGCATCTGCAAGTGCAGCGATCTTGCCCTTGTAAATGAAACCGCCTCTGTCAAATACAACGGTCTTAATACCTTTTGCAAGCGCACGCTCAGCTATAACTTTTCCCAAGTAAGCTGCAGCTTCAGTATCGTTTGTCTTCTTAAGCTCAGCCTTAACATCCTTTTCAACCGTGGATGCCGCAACTAATGTCTTACCAACCGTATCATCGATAATTTGAGTATACATATGGTTGTTGCTTCGAAATACTGCAAGACGGGGTCTTTCAGCAGTACCCGAAAAACGGTTGCGGATTTTCATGTGTTTTTTAACACGGATTTCCTGTTTGGATTCTTTACTAACCATTTTTACACTCTCCTTACCTATTTCTTACCGGTCTTGCCTTCTTTACGTCTGATAACTTCATCAGAATACTTGATACCCTTGCCCTTATAAGGTTCAGGACGTCTCTTGTCTCTGATCTCAGCCGCAAACTGGCCAACCTTTTCTTTATCAATTCCCTTAACGGTTATAACGTTACCGTCAACAACTGTCTCGATACCTTCGGGATCGGTCATCTCAACCGGGTGTGAATAACCAAGGTTAAGAGTTAATGTCTTACCGGACTTCTGAGCCCTGTAACCGACACCGTTTACCTCAAGTTTCTTTTCATAGCCCGAAGAAACACCGATTACCATGTTGTTGATAAGTGTTCTTGTTAAGCCGTGGAGTGATTTCATCTTCTTTAAGTCGTTGGGTCTTCCTACTACAACTTCGGCACCCTCAAGCTTAATATCCATTTCCTTGGGTAATACTCTTTCAAGAGTACCCTTGGGACCTTTTACAGTCACTTTGTTATTTTCTGCAATATCAACGGTTACACCCGCAGGTATCGCGATTGGCATTTTTCCTATACGTGACATGCCCGTACCTCCTGTATTATTTTAAATCATTGATTACCATATGAAACAAAGAACTTCTCCGCCGACTTTAAGCTCGCGAGCCTTCTTGTCGGTGATAACGCCCTGGTTGGTAGAGATGATAGCTATACCGAGTCCTCCGAGAACCTTGGGGAGATCTTCCTTGTTAGCATATACTCTCAAACCGGGTTTTGATATTCTCTGTAAACCTGAAATGATCTTTTCGTTCTTGTCCGCGCCATACTTTAAGGTGATGCGGATAGTCTTGTAAGAACCCTCATCAATGAGGTCGTATTTTCTGATATAACCTTCATCCAGCAATATCTGTGCGATAGCAAGTTTCATCTTGGATGAGGGAACATCTACCGTATCATGTTTAGCAGTGTTTGCATTACGAATTCTTGTAAGCATATCTGCAATGGGGTCTGTAACTGCCATTTGATTGTCCTCCTTCCTGTATCTTACCAGCTTGCTTTCTTAACACCGGGAATCTGACCCTTATATGCGAGTTCTCTGAAGCAGACTCTGCAGATGCCGTACTTTCTGAGTACTGCATGAGGACGTCCGCAAATTGAACAACGTGTATAAGCTCTGGTAGAAAACTTGGGCTTTCTCTGCTGTTTAAGCTTCATTGCCATTTTAGCCATGAATTATCTCCTCCTATTTCGCATACGGCATGCCGAATAATCTTAACAATTCGCGTGCCTCTTCATCTGTCTTAGCCGTAGTTACAAAGATAATGTCCATACCGCGGACTTTATCAACCTTATCGTACTCGATTTCAGGGAAAATGATCTGCTCTTTGATACCAAGAGAGTAGTTTCCACGTCCGTCGAATCCGTTGGGGTTTACACCTCTGAAGTCACGAACTCGGGGAAGAGCGAGGTTGATCAAACGATCAGCAAACTCATACATTTTTTCGCCACGAAGAGTTGTCTTGCAGCCGATTGCCTGTCCTTCACGGATCTTGAAGTTTGCGACAGACTTTTTAGCCTTTGTGATGACAGCCTTCTGTCCGGTAATGGTCTCCATATCGCTTACTGCGGATTCCAGTACCTTAGCATTTTCCTTGGCTTCTCCAACACCCATGTTAACCACGATCTTGTCAAGCTTCGGAACTTCCATAATATTTTTATATCCGAACTTGTCAGTCATAGCCTTGACGATCTCGTCGGTATATAAAGTCTTTAATCTGCTCACTTAAAACATCCTCCTTCCTGATTAATCGATCACATCGCCGGTCTTCTTGGCAATACGTACTTTCTTGTCGCCGTCGATCTTGAAGCCGACTCTGGTGGGCTTGCCCTTGAATACGAGCATTACGTTTGATGCATCAAGGGGAGCTTCTTTCTGAATGATTCCACCGTTCTGATTAGCCTGGGAGGGCTTTAAGTGCTTGGTGATCATGTTTACTCCTTCAACAACAACCTTGGAGTTCTTATGATCTACGGAAATAACTTTTCCTTCCTTGCCGTTATCCTTGCCTGCGATAACCTTTACGGTATCACCCTTTTTAATCTTCATCATAGCCATTGTGCTACCTCCTACAGTACTTCGGGAGCTAAGGAAACAATCTTTGAGAACTGCTTCTCTCTTAACTCTCTTGCTACCGGTCCAAAGATACGGGTTCCACGGGGTTCCTTGTCATCCTTGATTATTACAGCAGCATTTTCGTCAAATCTGATATAGGAGCCGTCTTTACGACGAGCGCCCTTAACCGAGCGAACAACAACAGCCTTAACAACGTCACCCTTTTTAACCATGCCGCCGGGTGTAGCATCTTTAACGCTGGCAACGATGATGTCGCCAATGTTCGCATATCTTCTCGTAGATCCGCCCATAACACGGATGCAAAGCAATTCCTTAGCACCGGTGTTATCAGCAACCTTCAATCTGCTTTCCTGTTGAATCATGCTTATTCTCCTTCCAATGCTTACTTAGCTTTTTCTACGATCTCAACAAGTCTCCATCTCTTATCCTTGGAAATGGGTCTTGTCTCCATTACTTTAACTGTATCGCCAACCTTACATTCGTTGTTCTCATCGTGAGCTTTTAACTTGTAGGTCTTCTTAACGATCTTTCCGTAAAGCGGATGCTTTACGTGGTCTTCAACTGCAACCGTGATTGTCTTGTCCATTTTGTCCGAAACAACCTTACCGGTACGTGTTTTTCTAAGATTTCTTTCTTCCACGATTATTGGTCTCCTTTCTCATTGTTCCCTAATGCTTATGCTTCAGCCTTAGCCTTTGCAGTCATAACAGTCTGAATACGGGCGATGTTCTTACGAACTTCTTTGATCCTGGCCGTATTGTCAAGCTGATTTGTCGCATTCTGGAATCTTAAATTGAAAAGTT
>JAEEGL014850757.1_pt1 | contig 15993 bp, 12 predicted proteins | sample 9134231 | NCBI WGS metagenome assembly JAEEGL01 (sample SAMN16246548, study PRJNA631951) | gut metagenome | biome: gut microbiome; feature: rumen; material: fiber-attached | host: Bos | place: Iran: Karaj | collected 2018-10 | reverse complement strand
CGATGAGCATTATTTTTCAGTAGTTAAATTGACCATCAAACGCCCCGAACCCATCCCTTTTACCATCAATGCACGCGGTGGAAAGGTTGAGTTTGCATCGGGAAACTTGCAATATCAAGCGTTAACCAAAACCTTCCGTTTTGCCGAAAGACAATGGGAGTTTGTGGGCGATGGTGTAAATACAACCGAAGTTAAATGGGATAGTATTGGCGATGATGGTTCCAAGCACCAACTAACCTCCAGCAACTTGCTTTTGGGAAGAAAATATGGTGGTTGGATTGATTTATTTGGCTGGGGAACAAGTGGCTTTGTGCGTGCCAACATCGATAATAAAGATAAATACGTTTGTAACATCTATCCGTATAGTAGTTCTAAGGCTACTGTCAATGAGACCTATAATACCCATGGCTATGGACCTTCCTATAATCTATCGGGGGTTTATGCCAGTATAGATACCAGCGATGAGGTTTCGCGGAACTACGACTGGGGACAAAACAACCCTATCTATTGCAAATGGGTAGGATACGATACTGCAACTACAAAAGGACAAAGGCAGGTGCATTATTATTGTTTTAGAAGAAATGGAAGTTCTTCTATTGGTAGTTATTATTATACCAAAAGTATTCAGATAGGTGAAAGTGTAGACGCGTATGCATGGGATTTTAAAATTTTCCGAAAAACCACGATAGAAGGGACTGTCGGTAGTGAGTATATCCAACTGACTCACAGTGGTAGTGCAGGTGGTGGAACAGGAACTTCTACTTTAACATACGATAGATATGCTTCTGGTGATGTTGATAAAACGGAAGAATTTGACATACCTGCTGCAGACAAGATTCTATTTGACTCCACGTTATTTGGTCCCAAAGTATGGCGTGTGTTGCGGGATACCGAATGGTCGTATTTACTGAATACCCGTAAGATTGAAAATAATCAATCGCCTTCTTGGGCGTATATCAATATCCAACCCGCTGTGGGAGGGGAGTTTCCTGGAAATGAAAATGGTTCTGACCCATTGGGATTAAAGAAAGAAGTGGTCGGCATGTTGATTTTTCCTGATAACTTTGAGTTGAGCAATGCACTAACAGTTGGCTTTAATAGTGAAGAAGTCGATAGTATAGCCTATGGACAATCCGATCGTTTTCGGAGTCTGACGTATAAGAGTTTTACAGCGTTGGAAAAATTAGGTGTTGTCTTCCTGCCACTCGCTGGATTTAGGAATGAGAAAGCATATACAAGCGGTAGAGGTTATTATTGGTCGGCAACCCATAATGCGGCTCTCAATGCCAAAGCGGTACGTTTCAACACCAATAATGGCTTAAATCCTAAAGACGTATCATCTAAGTTTTATGGCTTTTCGGTTCGTTTGGTGCATGATATTTCCAAAAAAGAGATGCACCCACGCTCTGTGTTTAAATAAGTTTTTTATATCAAAACCCATTGTTGGAACGTATGCAAAGTAGGTTTTCGGCAATGGGTTAATTGTAAGTACTATGCAAACCTACGAACAAATTTGCCTTTCACTGAAAAAGAAAGAGTACGCTCCGCTTTATTTTTTGTGTGGCGAAGAGAGTTATTATATTGACCTGCTCGCAAGTTGGTTCGAAAACAATATCCTTGACGAAGCCTCCAAGGCTTTCGATATGACCATTTTGTACGGGCAAGAGTTGCAAGGCGACATCACTCGTGCTATCAGCGAAGCACGTGCCAACGGTATGATGGGGCGGAAAATAGTGATTGTAAAGGAGGCTCAAACCATCAAAAAATGGGAGACACTTGCCGCGTATGTTAGCGTCCCTAATCCGCAAAATATCCTCGTCATTTGCTACAAATACGGCTCGCCCGACAAGCGTCTGAAACTCTTCAAGGATTTGGATAAGCAAGCCGTGATGATGCAATCCGACAAACTGCGAGATTATGAAATCAATAAATGGATTGTGAACTATATTCGGCAGTGGAACGACGAACACAAAGACGATGCGGTGCAAATTGACGAAAAAATAGCCCAGATATTAGCCGATAACTTAGGTAATGACTTGACGAAAATCGTAGGGGAGATGCAAAAACTGCTGTTGGGTCGTCCGAAGGGTGTGAACGTGATTGATAGTGCTTTGGTGGAGCGGAATGTGGGTATCAGCAAGGATTTTAATGTCTTTGAGTTGCAGTCGGCGTTGATTCAAGGCGATGCCAAGAAAGCCAACCAAATAACACAATACTTCGCCGACAGCAAAGACCACCCAATTCAGAAAGAGTTGATTGTGCTGTTTAATTTCTTCGCTAACTTGATGATTTTTCATTACGTGGCCGACAAGTCCGATGATAAAGGTGCAGCGTCTAAAATGGTGGGTGTTTCGCCGTATTTTGTGAAGGATTATCGTGCGGCAAGCAAGCGGTTTAGTAAGGGTAAAACGATGCGAATCATCGGTTATATTCGGGATATAGACGCCAAAAGTAAAGGCATGAATAACCTTTCTGCCAAGGATGGCGATTTGTGGAAAGAATTGATTTATAATATCTTACATTAACAATAAAACATCTAATACTATGAAAAAAATTTTTGTTACCTTTTTTGTTTTTATCACTTCAATGATTGGATGGGCATGTACGGCATTGATTATCAGTGGAGACGCTACTGCAGACGGTAGACCCGTTATGCTCAAACACCAAGATGCCGATAAATTGAACAAAAAAATGGCGTATTTTCAAGGCAAAAAATATGCTTTTATGGGGGTTGTGAATGCAGATTGTGACAGTGCTGAGGTGTGGGCTGGAACGAACGAGGTGGGCTTTTGTATCATGAACACGGCTGCGTATAACTTCCGCGAAGATTCTCTCCCTTGTACGATGGATAGGGAAGGGTTGGTGATGGCCGAAGTGCTGGGTGAATGCAAAACGCTGGAGGATTTTGAGGCTTATTTGAACAGTAATACGAAAAATAAAAAGAAGCCGTTGGGTGTTGAAGCCAACTTCGGAGTGATTGATGCCAATGGTGGTGCGGCTTTTTACGAAGTGAACAATACGCGGTGGGTTAAAATTGATGTTAATAAAGAAAAAGATGGCTATAAGGTGGTTACCAATTTCTGTTCAGCGGGGCGGAAAGAGGATTATAAAGGGGTTGAACGCTTGCAAACAGCGACTGCAATTATGAAGGAAAACTTCCAAAAAGGCAAGACTTTTGACCACGAACAAATCCTCAATCTTATTTCGCGTTCCTATCGGCACGAGCTGTTGGGCGTGAACTTTACGAGCAAAAATTGTCCGAAGTATTTTGTTGACCAAGATTTTATACCTCGCAAAAGTACGGCTTCCTGCGTGGTATTTGAGGGTGTGAAAGCCAATGACAATCCTCATAAAACGGTGATGTGGACATTGTTGGGCTATCCCGCTTGTGGGGTGGCAATCCCGATGATGATGGTGGGTAAACAAGAAAGTATGCCTTCGTATATGGTGCCTGATAAGACGGGTCTTTCACAGATGTGTAGCCAAAGTTTAGCTTTGAAAAATACCTACGTTTTTCCTTTGACAATAAGCAACGGTGAGCGATACTTTGATGCAGAGGCTTTGCTGAAAGGTAAAGACAAACAAACGGCTTTGGTAGAGTGTGCACAAAAGGCAGAAAAGAAAATCAACACGACCTTCTCGTACATCTACGATAGGTTTTACAGCGGCGAATTGGACGAAAAAACCTTCGTCAGTATGTATCATAGCCAAACGATGACCTATTGGGAACTGTATATCAATGCGTACAAAGATTGGAAAGTGAAGAAATGAAAAAATACGTTCTTGCTGTCTTTTTGGGGTTGTGTTTGTGTGGGCAAGCCAAGGATTCGACTGCTTCGTTCTTGTATGATGTGGATTTTACCACCTATTTTGATAATCGTGAGTATAACGGCCATTACAGTCATTCGCAAACGATTTTCAATTTTCGGCTCACTCCGAGTGTTGGGGTAGGGTTCAAAGACCATTTAGGTGGCTATCATTCGGTGCAGGCAGGGGTGAGTTATACCCAACCGATGGGAGGTAACTGGAAGGAGATTTATGTGGACCCGTTGGCGTACTACCAACTGCACTATAAAGGCTTCGGGTTCGCTATGGGGGCCATCCCGTACACCCAACGTTTTTTCAAGCTACCCGAGTATCTCATGTACGACTCCATTGCCTACTATCGCCCACAAATACAGGGTGCGTTGATACAATACGCAAGCGAAAAGGGCTTTGTGGAGGCGATGTTGGATTGGCGAGGGCTGCAAACACCCAAACGGCGAGAGATGTTTCGGATTGCTATCAATGGCGAGTTTCAGCACAAGTGTTTGGCGTTAGGAGGCATTGCTTACCTGAATCATAAGGCCAACTATGCCGACCCAACCCCGCGAGAAGGCGTGAATGACGATATTTATCTCAATCCGTATATTAGTGGAAATTTTGGGCGATTAACTCCGTTGGATACGCTGAGCATACGGGCAGGGTATATCTGGGGCTATCAAAATGACCGTCCGAACAATGATTTGCAACTGCAACACGGTGGGTTGGTGGAAGTGATACTGTCGTGGCGTTTTTTGGGCTTGCGAAATACGACCTATTTTGGTGAAAATCAAATGCCACATTATCCGCAGTTTGGTGCCGACTTAAACCAAGGCGATCCTTTCTATCAATCAACATTTTACAATCGTACCGATTTGATTTTGAACATCTATAAAACCTCGTTTGTGCATTGCTTCTTTTCGTGGAATATGCACTACGACACGTATTCTTTGCAGCATCAGCAGTACATCATCGTGCATTTTAGTTTAGATAAATTAAAAAAATCGTTGAAATAAAAAAAAATCTTTATCTTCGCTGATTTTCTAATTTGAACGTTAATGGCAGATAAGGAGCAAGAAAAGTATTCAAAAGTTTATTTTGAACAGGGAATAGAGATTCAGGAGATTGATGCACGCTATCTTTCGGAGGGTTTATTGCAGACGACTCGTCTCATTGATCGCCATCAGCATTTTGTCATTTTGCTTTCTCATTACAACGATGTGCTCGGCGAGGGACACGCTTTTGATTACACACGCTTGAGCGGCTTGATTGGTATTGAGATTGAGTTGGCGGAAAAGAAAGAGGCGATTTTCACAAACACCAAAAAGTTTCGGCACGTCCATGTTTATTATGGCGATATAGAGCAGTCTATCAGCCGTATTGTGGAGGCTATGATGCAGGAATTTACGTGGTCTGAAGATTATTCCAAACGTTATCTTGCGATTCAGTTGCTTGAAAATCCGTCTTCGGAAGTGGCTTTGCCGTTTGTGCCGTCTGCTGACTTATTAACCGTCGTTGAGCAGGAAAAACAGCGAATTGAACACACGCATCACACCTCGGTTGTGCAGCAATTAACCGAACATAGAGAGGCGTTTGTGAAGGGTGCCTTGCAAGAAGTGTTCGTTTCTGCCAAAAAGGCGATTCTGTATTCGGAAAAAATCGATAAAGTGTTGACTAACAAGTGGTTAGGTTTTCCGATTTTGCTTTTTATTCTGTACCTGATGTTTGAAGCGACTTTTGTTTTGGGTGCTTATCCGCAGGCTTGGGTGGAAGCAGGCATTGCTCGGTTGATAGATTTTTTGCACGAAACGATGCCTGAAAAGGCGTTTTCGTATATGATTATTGATGGGTTGGTAGCAGGTGTTGGAGCGGTTTTGTCGTTTTTGCCGAACATTTTTATTCTGTTCATCTTGCTCGCTTTTTTGGAAAACAGTGGTTATATGACGCGTGCGGCTTTTTTGATGGATAAAATTATGCACAAAGTGGGCTTGCACGGACGGTCTTTTATTCCACTTTTGTTGGGTTTTGGTTGCAATGTACCGGCGATTATGGTGGCGAAAGATATTGAAAATAAGAAAAATAGGTTGCTCACCATGCTGATGATTCCTTTTATGAGTTGTTCGGCACGCCTGCCTGTGTATCTGTTTTTCGTTTCGGCGTTTTTTGCCAACTACAAAGCCCTTGTGATGATGTCCATGTACATTATTGGGGTTGTTTTGAGCATTCTTTTTGCTCTCGTGATGAAGCAAACGAAGTATTTTAAGCAGGAAAAAGAGGATTATGTAACGTCTTTGCCCGTGATGAGTATTCCGTCTGTGAAGACGCTGTTGCGTAGTGCGTGTGAGCGTTCGTTGGATTATTTGCACAAAATCGTAACGGTCGTTTTGTGGTCAAGTATTTTGGTGTGGGCGTTGACGTATTTCCCCACGCAGGAGATGGATACGTCCTATTTGGCACGGTTTGGGCAGCAGGCAGAGTGGCTTGTGCGACCGTTGGGCTTCAATTGGCAGATGTTCGTTTGTTTGTTGGCAGGTTTGCCCGCAAAGGAAGCGGTGGTCAGCACGATGGCGATTTTGTTCCCAGGCACTACCTTAGCAACGGCTTGCAGTCCTTTGGTAGCGTTTGGTTTTATGGTGTTTGTGCTGCTGTACTTCCCGTGTTTGGAAACAGTGATGACGTTACGCAAAGAAACGACGGCTGGTTGGACGTGGTTTTCGGTGATTCATTCCATCGTTTTGGCATGGCTGATGGCTTTCCTTATCTACCAAATAGGTAGTTGTTTTGTGGGTTAAACAAGAATTTTCCCGTTTTCTACTTGGAAAAAGTCGGCTTGTTGAGCGGTGAAAAATGTGTCAAGAAGTTGGGAAGAAGTGTGCGTAATAAACACTTGTCCGACATTTTCCGAAAGCAATAATTCAATGATTTTTTTCACACGCGAGTTATCCAATTTATCAAAAATATCGTCCAAAAGCAAAATGGGCTTTTGTTCCACGCCTAAGTTGTCGCTCACGATTTGTTGCAACAAAAATGCCTGTGCCAACTGCAACGAAATGATAAACGTTTTTTGTTGCCCTTGACTGCCGATTTTTTTGAGTGAAGAGCCTCCCAAAGCCATTTCCCAATCATCGCGATGCACCCCGCAAGTGGTGTAACCCATAAAAATATCTCGTTGTCGTTGCTCCTCAAAAATCTGCTCTAACGGCATCTCGTTTAGTTGGCTTTTGTAGTTAATTTGGACGATTTCTTGGTTATTGGTGATGAAAAAATAAACCCGATTAAAGATGGGACTGATGCTTTCAACCCACTGTTTTCGCTGCTGGCAAATGTAGTTGGCACGCGGAATGATTTGCTGTTCGATGGCTTCAAGCAACTCAGGCGAAACGGCTTGATTTTCAGCCATCTTTTTGAGCAAACTGTTGCGTTGTTTGATTAAATTGGCGTAATTCGTCAAGGCGTTGAGGTACGTGCTGTCCGATTGGGCGATGCTACTATCCATAAAACGTCTCCGTTGTTCGGGATCGTTGATAAGTGCGATATCTTGGGGCACCAGAAAAACCAATGGAATTTTGCCGATATGGTCTGCCAAACGTTGGTAGGGAGTCTGGTTATAAAATAGCCGTTTGGAAGTGATTGGAGCGTCTGTTTCGTTGTTTTGTTCCTGTTGCAACGAGTAGGTGATAGCGAACGAATCGGCTTGTTGTGGTGGCTGAAAAATGCCTTTGAGCATGCAAAAAGTCTGTTCAAACGTTATGTTCAGATTTTCCAACGTATTAAACTTACTTTTGGTGCACGCCAACGCATAAATTGCATCTAAAATGTTCGTTTTTCCCATCCCATTATTGCCCACCAAGCAATTGATTTTTTTCGAAAAACCTACATCCAGCGATGCAATATTTTTGAAATTAGTTATCTTTAATTCCTTTAAGAACATGTATTTTTACCGATTCTTATACATTTCTTCGTAATACTTTTCGTATTCGCCCGACGTGATATTATCCAACCACGCTTGGTTATTGAGGTACCATTGCACCGTTTTTCGTATGCCCTCTTCAAACTGCAAAGACGGGCTCCAACCCAATTCTTTTTGGAGATTAGTGGCATCAATGGCATAGCGTAAGTCGTGTCCAGCACGGTCTGTAACGTAGGTGATGAGGTCTAAATCCTCGTTTTCTTTTCGTCCCAACGCTTCATCTACCACTTTAATGAGCACCTTCACAATATCTATATTTTTCCACTCATTAAACCCACCAATGTTGTACGTATCGGCTATTTTTCCTTTGTGAAAAATCAAATCAATGGCTCTGGCGTGGTCTTCTACGTACAACCAATCGCGTACATTTTCACCTTTACCATACACAGGCAGTGGTTTGCGATGACGTATATTGTTGATAAACAACGGAATAAGTTTTTCGGGGAACTGATACGGACCGTAGTTGTTTGAGCAGTTGGTAACAATCGTGGGCAAGCCGTATGTGTCATGAAAAGCCCTCACAAAGTGGTCAGAAGAGGCTTTTGCAGCACTGTACGGGCTATGCGGTTGGTATTTATTGGTTTCGCGGAAAAAGTCGTCGCCGTACACTTTATGCTGGGTTTGTGGCGAGTTGATGCCTTCTGGATGATTGAGTTCCAACGCACCATACACTTCGTCCGTAGAGATGTGGTAGAACCGCTTCCCTTCGTATTTTTCGGGCAACGAATCCCAGTATAATTTAGCGGCTTGCAACAGCGACAAAGTACCCATCACATTGGTTTGTGCGAACGAAAATGGGTCTTTGATTGACCTATCGACGTGACTTTCGGCTGCCAAATGAATCACCCCAACGACTTTTTCCTCCTGCATAAGCGAATAAATGGTTTGAAAATCGCAAATATCAGCCTTCACAAAACGATAATTCGGAGCGTTTTCAATATCTTTTAAGTTGGCTAAATTGCCCGCATAAGTCAGTTTATCAACGTTGATGATTTTATAATCGGGATATTTGTTCACAAATAAACGCACAACATGACTGCCAATAAATCCAGCACCGCCAGTAATGATAATACTTTTCATAAAATGATATATTTGATTTGTTTAAAATGATATATTTTTCGTTCGTTATTTTCTTTTTCCAATTCAATTTCGCCATCTGGTTTTATGTCCACAATTTTTGCGTTGAAAGCCCCTTCCATATTGGTTTTGGCGATAGTCATAGGGTCTGCGGTTACGGGAATTTCAACGTAAGGATAAAAACCGTCACGACGATAAAGATGGCTTAAATAGATACTTTTCAACTCCGCATCGTCCATTTGGCGTATTTTTTTGAGTTCTGCCACAATGTTGTCCAAGATATTGTCGATGTCGTATGTTTTTTGGGTCAATAGTTGCAACGAAATCGGGTTGGGCAACGTTTCCGAAAAGACGATCTGATTCACGTTCAAACCCATTCCCAACACGGATTTTTCGATTCCGTCTTCGCTCAACACATTTTCAATGAGTATGCCAGCCAATTTTTTATCGCCACAATAAATGTCGTTAGGCCATTTGATAGAGCAGGTTTGCTCGGGTTCAACAACTTGCAATGCCTGTATGGTTGCGACCGTAAAAAGTTGCGTCAAACGGAAAGGATGTTTTTTTTCTAACTCGTTGGGATACAACAAAATAGATACGAGCAAATTTTTCCCTTTTTCGCTCTCCCATTTTGCTCCTTGTTGTCCTTTGCCAGCCGATTGGTAGTCAGTACGAATGGCGTAATACTCCTCCAAACGCTCTGTGGCACTCATTTTTTTGAGCAGGTCATTGGTACTATGCGTTTCGTTGATAAACATCTTGTAAATATCGTTCTATTTTGATTCGTAGGTGTTTTTGTTTCACTTTGGCTCCGCTAATCATAATGGCAAAAACCCACTTATCGCCATTGGGTGCATCAATATAGCCCGCATAATTCCGCACATTTTCAAAACTACCACTTTTTGCATGCACTTTGCCCCTTAACTCTTTTGTGGTAAAAATGCCTGCTAAAGTCCCTTTTTCGCCACTGGTTGGCAACGAATTGTAAAAAACTTCGGCATTTTTGCTCTTTTCCATATAACGCAAAAGTTGCACGAACGTTTCGGGACTGACGGAATTTTTACTCGCCAAACCACAGCCATCTTTGATGACACAATATTGCATCGGTCGAATTTTTGTAGTCCAATAGTCGTACATAAATGCGATGGAATTATAAATGCTGCAAGGGGTACCATAATTCTCGCCCAACCGTCTAAAAAGGACTTCTGCATACAGATTATTGGACGAAAAATTGATTTCTTGCACAATCGTATCCAAACTTTTGGACAGATGGGTGTAAATCGGATTACGAGGTGTTTTTGGGTTGTTGGAGATGATATATTTCGCACTATCTTTGACGGCAATACCACTACTAATCAGGGCTTCTGTAAAATGTTTTGCCAAAAATAGTGGTGGATTCGGCATATCGCCCATAATACCAAAACTTCCTAATTTACTGGGGATACTTCCAAACAAAAACCGCTTGTTATCATACGGCAAACCGTGCACAAACGCACCGTCATAGTTGATTTGCGTGCATTTGATATAGTTGATAAATTCAATGTCGGGGTATTCGGGGTAGGTCTTCAAAATGGTCGCATTAGAACCCACAGCACCGCTCTGTAAGACGATATTGATGGTGTTATCCATATACGTAAGTGCCATCACGCCTGGGGCATAATAATTGCCAATATCCTCCCACAGCCAGCCTGGATTGATGGCTTCTTCGTCAAAAAAACTTGCATCGGCTATCACCGAGCCGTTGATTTGTTGGATGCCTGCATCTTTTACTTTTTGAATCCAAGTGTATAAAAAATTGGTGGGATTATTCCCATAAATAGCCCGTGAACCCAAGGTTGGGTCGCCCGTACCACGAATAAACAGATTGCCCTCCAGCACACCATTTTTGATTTGCCCTTCGTATTCCAAATAGGTCGGAATTTTATAATCGGTGCCATACGTCTCCAAAACGGTTGCCGTTGTGAATAGTTTTTGCAAGGACGCAGGAGTCATATTCGTCTTGCTACAATACTCTTCAATCGTGTCGTTTGTATTTGTGTTGATAATCAAAATCCCAATTTGTGCGTGTGAAAGGGTAGGGTCTTCGCTAAAAATTTTAGGAAGATTTTGCCCCACAAGGCTACACAAACTCCAACAAAAAACGATGATACTACTTTTGATTCTCTTCATTATTTTTGTTATACGCATTAACGATTTTTCCAATCAAAGGATGTCGTACTATATCTTGTTCTTCAAAATAAATGGTTGCAATGCCTTTTATATCATTCAACCGATTGATTGCATCTTTCAACCCAGACACTTGCGAGTGGGGTAAATCGATTTGGGTTAAGTCGCCCGTTACAATCATCTTGCCGTTGATACCCAAACGAGTGAGGAACATCTTGATTTGTGGAACAGTCGTGTTTTGTGCCTCGTCCAAAATCACCACCGCATCTGCCAAGGTCCGTCCACGCATATACGCCAATGGAGCAATCTGGATGATGCCTTTGTCGATATAATCGTTCAGTTTACTGCTGGGGACCATATCTTGCAAAGCATCGTACAGTGGTTGCAAATACGGATCAACTTTTTCCTTCATATCGCCAGGCAGGAAGCCCAATTTCTCGCCGGCTTCTACGGCAGGACGCGAAAGGATGATTTTTTTCACCTCCTTATTCTTCAAGGCACGCATCGCCAACGCAATCGCCACATACGTTTTACCACTTCCAGCAGGACCAATCGCAAACAATAAATCGTTGTGCAAGTAACTTTCCACCAATTTCTGCTGATTATGGCTGCGGGCTCGAATGGCTTTCCCGTTTACGCCATACAAAATTACGTTTTGCGGTTCACTCGCGTACACGTCTTCGCCTTTGATGATTTGCACAATATGACCTTCGTGCAGGGCATTGTTTTTCATGCAAAAATCTTGGCATTGTGCGATTACTTTTTCCACTTTTTCAATTTGCTCTTCCTTGCCAACAATTTTGATATTTTCGCCACGTGCAATGAGGTTCACATCGGGAAAAGCGTTTGCAATACAAAGCAAATTCTCATTATTCACCCCGTAAAAAGCGGGAATATCCAATAATTCATTTAATTTAACAACTCTTTCCATTCTGGTATATTTGGCATATAATTAATTTTATTTTCCAAAACATGTGCCACAATTGTCTGTTTCCCGTTTGACAGAATCAGATACGGCACGCAACATTGGCGATTATAAACGACTATTTGGTCTAACGTTTCTTGCGTGAGTGCCACATTATCCGCTTTAAATTCCAGCAACATAATCAAACGATTGTGCTGTGGACTATACACGACTGCATCGGTTCGCTTATTCTTCAGTTGTATCTCCACGCCCATCAATTCGTGTGGGTAGTGATACTCTTGGGTCAGTTTTTCCAAAAAATGCTGTCGCACCCATTCTTCGGGCGTCAATCGCACCCATTTCTTTCGCCAACTGCAAAAGACATACTCTTTTCTTTGTTCTGTCCGCGTAAGCATTTACTCTTTCAACGAAACGACACGGTTAAAAATCAATTTTTCGTCTGTTGTATCCTCATCAACCACAAAAAAGCCGTTTTTCAAAAATTGATAGTGATGTTGCTCGGCACAACCGTCTTTTTTAGGCAACACACGCATCTCGTTTTTAAGGGTCTGTTCCACTTTGCAATTCACTTCTTGCAAACTATTCGGGTTGAGCAATTCTATAAAATCACGCTCATCAGCAGACGGATTTTCCACCGTGAACAATTTATCGTACAATCGCACGGTGGCATCCACACAACTACTGCATTCCACCCAATTGATAGTGGATTTAGTCTTGCGATTTCCTCCTTCGGTGCCCGATTTGGAGGTCGGGTCGTAGGTCGCAAAGACGGTCGTTATGTTGCCTTGTGCGTCTTTTTCGCAGTGGGTGGCTTGGATGATATAAGCGGCTTTCAACCGCACTTCACGCCCATTGGGACTCAAACGGTAGAAGTTTTTGTCGGCATTTTCCAAAAAATCTTGGCGTTCAATGTACAATTCCTTCGCAAAAGGCATGGTGCGAGTGCCAAATTCGGGGTGTCCGTCAATGTTTTCGGCTTCAATCGTTTCGCCTTGCCCTTCGTAGTTGGTGATGACGAGTTTGACAGGATTAAAGATGGCACAAACACGCGGTGCCGTTTCCTTCAATTCTTCGCGAATCGTATGCTCCAAGAGGCTTAAATCAATGGTTCCCTCCACTTTGGTGTAACCGATTTTTTGGATAAAATCACGGATGGATTTTGCCGTATAACCTCTACGCCGTAAGCCACTGATGGTCGGCATTCGCGGGTCGTCCCAACCTCTGACGATTTTTTGCTCCACCAACTGCAACATTTTGCGTTTGGACATCACGGTGTAGGTGATATTCAGGCGGTTAAATTCGTACTGATATGGACGATAATCGCCCGTTACAAACTGCTCCAAAAACCAATCGTACAGTGGACGATGCACCACAAATTCCAGCGTACAGATAGAGTGGGTTACGCCTTCAAAATAGTCCGATTGTCCGTGTGCAAAGTCGTACATCGGGTAGACATTCCACTTGCGTCCCGTCCGATGATGCGGATGCGATTTGATAATGCGGTAGATAATCGGGTCGCGGAAGTGCATATTCGGGTTTGCCATATCTATTTTTGCCCGCAAAACCATTTTCCCTTCCTCAATCTCGCCGGCTTGCATTTTTTCAAACAACGCCAAACTCTCTTCTATAGGTCGATTTCGGTAAGGCGACTCGGTACCTGCTTGCGTGGGCGTGCCTTTCTGTTGGGCAATTTGTTCCGAAGTTTGCTCATCCACGTATGCTTTGCCTTCTTTGATGAACTTAATCGCCAAATCGTATAACTGTTGGAAGTAATCCGAAGCATAAAACACGGCTCCCCAATGAAAACCTAACCACTGAATGTCTTGCTGAATCGAATCTACATACTCCACATCCTCTTTGGAAGGGTTTGTGTCGTCAAAACGCAGGTTGCAAATGCCGTTGTATTTTTGGGCAATGCCAAAATCCATACAAATCGCCTTCGCATGCCCGATATGCAAGTAGCCATTGGGTTCGGGCGGAAAACGCGTTTGAATACGGCCATCGTTTTTACCTTCTTGTAAATCTTTTTCAACAATCTGTTCTATAAAATTCAAGCTTCTTTCTTCCATAATCGCTTATTTTTTATCTCTTCTACAAATTCCGCGTGTGGACGAGGTAACAAAGGTTACTATTTCATCTTTTTCAGGGGATGCCTTGATTTCGGTTGCAATTTTTTCGATGGCTTGCGATACGTTTAAATCAGACATGTAAAGGATTCGATAAATGTCTTGTATGTTGTTGATTTGCTCGTTTGTAAAGCCTCTACGACGAAGCCCCACCGAATTAACGCCACAATATGCAATCGGCTCGCGTGCCGCTAAAACATACGGCGTAATATCCTTATTTACCTTACTTCCTCCTTGTATCATAGCGTGTTTGCCGATGTGCGTAAATTGATGTACCAACGTGCCACCACCAATAACGCAAAAGTCATCCACAACCACTTCACCAGCCAACTGTGAGCAGTTAGACATGATGATATGATCGTGCAAGCAGCAGTCGTGTGCCACGTGGCAATAAGCCATAATCAGGCAGTTGGAACCCACGACCGTTTTGTTTTTGGAAGCCGTTCCTCGATGAATCGTAACGCACTCGCGAATCGTGGTGTTGTCGCCAATGATGGTGGTGGTTTTTTCGCCGTTAAATTTGAGGTCTTGCGGAATACCACCAATCACAGCCCCCGGGAAAATATGACAATTTTTGCCGATAGTCGTGCCATCGTATATCGTTACGTTGGGCTCCAGAACCGTTCCTTCGCCAATTTCCACGTCCTTGTCAATATAGCAATACGGACCAATCACGACGTTGGAATGAATAATTGCATCGGGATGCACGAATGCCATAGCGTGAATGTTGGTGGAGGTTGCTGGGACAAACTTATTTTTCAACCGTTTAGCACATTGCGTGTTAAAGGTATGACCAGGCTTGAAAACAACGATTTTGCCTTGCAAACGGCAACCAATCAACGAAATATCACCCAAAACGTCCAATAACTTATGGCGTGCAGGTTCGTTGTGGTAATTCAAAGGCGAAAGATACCCCAATTTAGAGGCATCAATCGACTTTTGACCCAATTTTTTAGCGATTAAATCCAAACCTCGTTGGGACATGGGCGTTTCGTAAATCACGAGTGCATTTTCCAAGTCGCCACCCTTGATAAGCCCTCTTTGCAGTAGCGGTTCAATCTCTCGCACAAAAACGAAAGTCCGTGCAGGAGCCACTTCGGTCGCATAATCCGACAAATTGGAGAGAATCGCTTGTTGTGACTGGATAAATTGCGAATTGAAAGCAATGGTTACGTCCACTTCCAACTTATCGTTGGGCAAAATCACCATTTTACTGCCACTTTCGGAGATATATTCAATTTTTTCCGTAACCACCAGCACCTTTGCCTCGCTGTTTTGCTCCTTGATTCCAGCCTGTTCAATCGCATCGATAAACGGCTGAGCACTACCATTAAGAATCGGTATTTCAGGACCGTCTATTTCAATGAGGCAGTTATCAATTTGCATGGCATACAAAGCCGACAAAGCGTGTTCTACCGTTGACACTTTCCAAGCACCGTTTTCGAGCACGGTTCCGCGTTCTGTGGCAGAAACATAGTCCGCAACCGCTTCAAAAGTGGGTTTGTTCGGCAAATCCTTACGACAAATCCGTATGCCAAAATTCTCTTCGGCTGGACGGAATTTTGCGGTTATATTTAATCCTGTGTGTAATCCTTTGCCTTTAAGGGTGAAAGGACTTTTTAACGTTTGTTGTTTCATATTTATTTCAATTTTTTCACTATTTCTGGTAATTGTTTAAAAATCACGGTTGATTTCATCCAATCAGAGGCATCTATGGCTGGTGAACCGCTATACGTTCCTGCTTTTTTGATGTTGCCACGAACGCCTGATTGGGCTCCAAAGACGCAATTATCGGGGATGGAAATATGCCCTGCAACGCCTACTTGTCCCGTCAAAATGCAGTTGGCACCAATCTCCGTTGAGCCTGCGATGCCCACTTGTGCACACAAGAATGAGGACGAACCCACTTTTACATTGTGGGCAATTTG
>JAEEGL016494780.1_pt1 | contig 15994 bp, 16 predicted proteins | sample 9134231 | NCBI WGS metagenome assembly JAEEGL01 (sample SAMN16246548, study PRJNA631951) | gut metagenome | biome: gut microbiome; feature: rumen; material: fiber-attached | host: Bos | place: Iran: Karaj | collected 2018-10 | reverse complement strand
GCACCTTCACCGCCACATAGCGGTTCAGCCGATGGCAGAGGGCTCTGTATACGATGGCCATACCGCCGATGCCGATCCTTTCCAGGATCTCATAGCGGTTGTCCAGCATTTTTCCAATGTATTTATCGTTCGTTTCCATAGTTTACCCTCACAGTGTTTCGGGCTGCGGATCATCAGCAGTCAGGATAAGAGCCGTCACGTTATCCGGCGCACCGTGCTCCAGCGCAATATTCACCATCCGCTCCGCTGCTGTCTCCAGTTCGCCGCCGTAAACGACCTCAAAGAGCAGCTCCTGCGCATTGACGACGCCGCTGAGCCCATCGGAGCAGAGCAGCAGTACGTCACCGGGTTCCAGTTCCCGGAAAAACAGGTCACATTCCACCTGCTCCTCTGCCCCCAAGGCGCGAGTGATGTAATTCCGCCGGGGATGCTTCCAGGCATCTGCCCGCTCGATCTCGCCCCGGTCCACCATATCCTCCACAACGGAGTGATCCTTGGTCAGCTGATGGATGCTACCGTCCCGTACCAGATAGCAGCGGCTGTCTCCCACGTTTGCAATGGTGACGCGGCTGCCGTCGGTGACGGCTGCCACCAACGTCGTGCCCATGCCCTCGAAATCCGGGTCGGATTGGGCTTTTTCATATATCCGGCGATTTGCCGCCTTGACGGCACAGAGGATCTGAACGTCCGTGACGGAAGGCGCATAAAAGTCCTTCTGCAGTTCCTCCATAAAGGTTTCGACTGCCATCTCACTGGCAATATTCCCGGCTTTCGCGCCGCCCATACCGTCGCAAACGACGGCGGCCAGCACTTCCGTGCCGTCTCCCAGCTCAAATTGAAGGAAACTGCAGGCGTCCTGATTCTGACTCCTGACCCGACCCTGATCGGTCAGGCTCCAAGCTCTCATTCAGGTGGCCTCCTTTCGTCGAAGCTGTCCGCAAGCCGCGTCGATATCCGCGCCGAGGCGGCGCCGCACGGTCACGTTCACACCCAGCTTCTTCAGCATATCGGCAAATGATTTGGCGTCGCCGGGGATCAAAGGGCTTCCCTCCACCCGGTTCAGCGGGATCAGGTTCAGATGTCCATGGGTCCTGCGCATGAGGGCAGCCAGCTTTTCCGCCTGCCATGGCGCGTCGTTGACGCCTTTGATCAGCGCATATTCAAAGCTGATGCGCCGTTCCGTCCTGCGGAAATAATCGGCGCAGCAGCCGATCAGGGATTCCATATCGTATTTTCGGGCAATGGGCATGATGGTCCGCCGGGTCCCGTCATCCGGCGCGTGGAGGGAGACCGAAAGCGTCAGCTGCAGGTCCTCTTCCGCCAGACGCCGGATCTCCGGCACCAGGCCGCAGGTGGACAGGGAGATATGCCGCATTCCGATATTCATGCCCTGAGGGTGGTTCACCAGCTGCAGGAATCGGACCACCTGTTCATAATTCTCCAGAGGTTCCCCGATGCCCATGAGGACGACGCCGGTGATGGGAAGGCCGCTGTCCAAATGGCTGAACAGCACCTCGGCCAGCATCTCGCCCGCGGTGAGGTCACGCTTGAAGCCCAGGCCCGTGGACGCGCAGAATACGCAGCCCTGACGGCAGCCCACCTGGGAGGAAATGCAGACCGTATTCCCATAGGAATAGCGCATGACAACGCTTTCCACCGCGTTCCCATCCCACAGGCGCCAGAGGTACTTCACCGTCCCGTCGGCTTGGGAGACCTGCTTGCGCAGTATAGAAGGCGCCTGGAGACGGAAATGCTCTTTGAGTGCGGAACGGAGTTCCAGGGGCAGGTTCCGCATCTCGCCGAAATCCCATATTCCTTTGCTCAGCCAGTCGAAGACCTGTCTGGCGCGGAAGGAGGCCTGTCCCATTTCCCGCAGCTCCGCCGCCAGCTCTTCCGGCAGCATGGAGGCTATGTCTCTTTGCGCATCCTGCATAGATAAAACCCGTCCGTCTCGTATTCAAAGGGCCAGATCGTCCTCTGCCCATCCTCCGAGCGCCCAAAGGGCGCAGGCAGGGCGAAAGCTTCCCGCCGGAACTCCGGATGGCGGGCGAGGAAAGCGTCCGTCACCCCTTCGTTTTCCTCCCGCAGAAGCGTACAGGTGGAATACACCAGCACGCCGCCCTTCTTCAGGCAAGCGGCCGCCCCCTCCAGAATCGCCAACTGGGTTTCCGGCAGGGGGGAAACCTGTTCCCTGGTCTTGTATCGGATCTCCGGCTTTTTCCGGATCACGCCCAGTCCGGAGCAGGGCACGTCCGCCAATATCAGGTCAAAGCGGCCCTTCATGGCTGTGAGAGGCTTGGAAGCGTCAACGGCGCAGGTCTCTATGATGCCGATGCCCAGCCGCTGCGCGCCTTCCTCGATGTGGCGCAGTTTATTCCCGTGGAGATCGCAGGAAAGGATACTGCCCCGGTTTTCCATCTGTTCCGCCAGCAGGAAGCTCTTCCCACCGGGGGCAGCGCAGCAATCCAGGACTTCCATACCGGGGCGCGCGTCGGAAGCATAGACCGGCAGGGCCGCGGCAGGATCCTGTACGGTGACCAGGCCATCCCGGAACGCCCGCAGAGAAGCGACGTCCCCCGGGTTTTCCGCTTGGAAAAAACCCGCCAGCACTGAGGGCAAGGCTTCGATGCCGTCCTGTTTCAAGACTTCCGCAGCTTCTTCGGGGCTTGCCTTCAGGCGGTTCACCCGGAGGCTCACCGGAGCGGGCTGGTTATTGAGCGCCAGCATCGCCTTCGTCCTCTCCGCCCCCAGCAGCGCCAGGAAGTACTCCACCCAGGGCTGGGGGTGACTGAAGCGGACCGCGATGCTTGCTGGATCGTCCCCCTGCGGAAGCGGCGGAAGCGGATGATCCGTGAGCCGCCGCAGGACGGCGTTCACCATCCGCGCAGCGCCTGGATTCGCCAGGCGCTTGGCAAGTTCCACGGCTTCGTTGACCGCAGCGGAAACGGGGATGCGGTCCATAAACGCGATCTGATAGACGGCGCTGCGAAGGATGGCCCGGACGGCGCTTTGCAGCTTTCCTTTGATATATGGCTGAAGAAAATAGTCGCAGGCTTCCCGGTTCTGCAGCACACCGGCGCAGATGCGGTAAGCCAGGCCCGCCTCCCGCCGATCCGGATTTTCCCGGTCAAACAAGCCGTTCAGATAAGCGTCGGACCAGGCGCCGCGCTGCTCGCAGGCCAGCAGGGCCCGCACCGCTGCCTCTCTGGCTTTCATGGCAGCTTGTGGCCCCGCAGATAATCCGAAGCCCGCATGCGCTTTCCGCCGGGGGCCTGCAGTTCCCGGAGGAGCACGGTGGTCCCGCCGCCGCAGGCGATCTCCAGGCCGTCTTTTCTCTGGGCAGCTACCAGGCCGGGGGAAAGCTCCGTCTTTGCGCCGGTTTTTTCAGGGGAAAACAGCTTGAACTCCGTACCCGCGATCATCGCCCGGGCGCCGGGCTTCGGATCCAGCCCGCAAATGCGGCTGCATATCTTATCCGCATCCCATTCCCAATCAATGACGGTATGCTCTTTCAGGATCGGCGGCGCATAGGTGGCCTCTGCCTCCGCCTGGGGAACGGCATCGGGCTTCCCCTCCAGAAATTGGGGCAAAACCTTCACCAGCAGCTCGCCGCCCAGGGCCTTCATGCGTTCATAAACACTCCCGAAGGATTCATATTCGCCGATCTCCAGGGAAGCCGTATCGATCACGTCCCCGGAATCCATACCTTCTGCCAGGTACATGACGGACACCCCCGTCACCTTGTCCCCATTCAGCACGGCCCATTGGATCGGCGCGGCTCCCCGGTATTTGGGGAGAAGCGAGCCGTGTACATTGATGCAGCCAAGCGCCGGCAGATCCAGCACGCTGCGGGGCAGCAGCTTCCCGTAGGCGACCACCACGAACAGGTCCGCGCCGACACTGCGGAGCAGCTCCACCGCTCCCTCCGTTTTCAGCGTTTCCGGCTGTAGGATGGGGATGCCGGCCTGCAGGGCATATTCCTTCACCGGACTGAAGGCCAGCTTCATGCCTCGGTTCTTCGGCCGATCCACCTTCGTACAGACGGCGGCAACTTCATATCCCGCGCAGCGCATGGCGTCCAGGCAGGCTACGGCATAGTCCGTGGTGCCCATAAAGAAGATCTTCATTCTTCTTCCTTGCTCATTTTCTCGATCTCCTCATCGCTGAGGAAACGATCTGCGAGGGAATCGAACAGGATTCCGTTGAGATGGTCGATCTCATGGCAGCAGGCGCGGGCCAGCAGCCCCTCTGCTTCCAGCTCAAAGGGTTCGCCGTTTCGGTCAAAGGCGTGGACTGTGACCTTCTCCGGCCGGGTGACGATGCCCCAGATATTGGGCAGGCTCAGGCAGCCCTCCGGGCCGATCTGCTCTCCCTCGGAGGAGACGATCTCCGGATTCACCAGCTCATATACGACCGGTTCCTCCCCGCTGATGTCCGCCACCAGGACCGCCCTGCGCAGCACTCCCACCTGGGGTGCGGCAAGGCCGACGCCGTTGGCTTCCGCCAGCGTTTCCTGCATGTCGTCCAGCAGGATCTTGAGCCGCGCATTGTATTCCGTCACAGGACGGCTCTTCTTCATCAGGCTGATATCGCCTTTTTTGATGATCTTACGGATACCCATGATCTACCTCACTTGCAATATACTCACTCCAAGGGATCCACATCCCCATAAAGCACCAGATTTCGATATCGTTTGTCGGCGGAATACTGCCGAAGGGCTGCGGCGACCAGCTTCCGCGCTTCTCCGGAGGGCTTGCAGCTCAGCATCACCCGGTAGCGGAAGCGGTCATTCACCCGGAGGACGCCCGCAGGCGCCGGCCCGAGGATTCGGGTTTCCGGCCAAGCCTTTACGGCGTTTTTCAGTGCGTTTTTCAGTTCCGTCACGCAGCGGAGCGCCAGCGCCTCTTCACTGCCGGTCACAGTGATGGCATACAGGGTCTGAAAGGGCGGCACCTGAAGCAGCCGCCGCGTCCGGATTTCCGAGGCGTAGAAGGCATCGTAATCCTGCCTGGCGGCATAGAGGATGACCTCACTTTCGGGGGTGTAGGTCTGGATCACTGCCCGGCCTTTGAGCCTGCCCCGCCCGGCCCGGCCCACCACCTGGGTGATGAGGCTGAAGGTTCGTTCCTGGGCACGGTAATCCCCAGCATAGAGGGACTGGTCCGCGGAGAGGACGCCCACCAAGGTCACATTCTCGAAATTCAGGCCCTTGGTCACCATCTGTGTGCCGATCAGGATCGGGATCTTCTCCCTTTCAAAGCGCTGCAGCAACTCCTCATGGGGATGGGCGGCGGATACGGTGTCCGTGTCCATCCGCAGGATCTCCCGGCCGGGATACAACTCCCTCAGTTCTTCTTCCACCTTCTGCGTACCCAGGCCGCCGAAGCTCAGGCTCCCTCCACACTTCGGGCACCGCTTCTCCATGGGCTGGGAATGGCCGCAGAAATGGCACATGAAGCGCCCATTTGCCGCGTGGTAGGTGAGATTAACACTGCAGTTGGGGCAGGCATACACAAAACCGCATTCCGGGCAGTGGACGATGCTGCTGGTCCCCCGCCGGTTCAGGAACAGGATACTCTGTTCCCCCCGGCTGAAATTCTCTTCCAGTTCCTGACAGAGCACCGTCCCGATACTGCCGCCGCTGCCCTGCCCCAGCTCCCGCTTCATATCCGCAATGATCACCTGGGGCATCGGGCGGGTGTTGTATCTCCCCATCAGCCGGAACAGATGGTATTTGCCTTCCAGGGCTTCATGCATGCTCTCCACCGAGGGGGTGGCAGAACCCAGCAGAAGCATGGCTCTATGCTGTACACAGCGGAATTTTGCCACGTCCCTGGCATGATATCGGGGGGTATTTTCGGATTGATAGGTGTTCTCGTGCTCCTCGTCCAGGACGATGAGGCCGATATCCTTTAAAGGCGCAAATATGGCGCTGCGGGTACCCACCGCCACGTCTACCAGGCCGGCGCGAATGCGCTTCCACTCGTCGTATCGCTGGGCTACTGTCAGCGAGCTGTGCAAGACTGCGACCCGATCGCCGAAATGGCTGTAGAATATGCACACCAGCTGCGGCGTCAGCGCGATCTCCGGTACAAGGACCAGCGCCTGCCTGCCCGTATCCAGTACGTCGCGGATGAGGCGGATATACACGGCTGTCTTTCCGCTGCCGGTCACGCCGTAAAGCAGAGACGCGCTGGCTTCCCCTTGGCCCAGCATTTTTCTCAGGCCCTCGTAAGCCCTCTGCTGCTCCTCATTCAGGGATGTGATCCTGGGTTTTTCATCCCCGCTGTACTGGGGGCGGCGGAAAACCTCCTGCTGGCGGAGGGTGATGAGGCCCGCTTTTTCCAAAGCGCGGATGCTGGCCATCTTCGCGCCGGTGAAGTAACACAGTTCCTTGGTCCCCGTCTCCCCCAATTCGCTGAGAAGGCGCAGGAGCTCCGACTGCTGCGGCGCGCTTTTCTTCTTCCGCTGGGATATGGCCAGGGCTTCCTCCGCTGAGACCGCCAGGCGGGCAAAGGTCGCCGTCCTATCGTTCACCGCCCGCTTGATTTCCGCGCTTTGCTGAAGGATGCCGGCTTCCGTGAGCTTGCGCATGGCTTCGGGGGCGGAAGCCCCCAGTGCGCTGCGCACCGCATTCATGCTGCAGCTGCCCTCCAGGTCGAAAAGCATATCCAGCAGTTTTTCTGCCGCCGCATCTCCCACGGCAGCTTCATATGCGCTTTCCTTATCCTTAGGCTCCGTTAGAGAACAGACTTCATCCGCCTTCAGCCAGATGCCCGCAGGCAGCATGGCCTTCACCGCATCGTAATAGGTGCAGAAAAAACGCTGGCGAATCCATGCGGCAAGCTTCAGACTCCCCTCGTCCAAGATCGGATCAACATCCAGGAAAGCGTCGATGGGCTTCAGCTTCCGGACCTCGCTGTGTTCCGCCAAGGTGAAAACGATGCCCTCCTGCCGCCGGTTTCCGCGGGCAAAGGGGACGCTGACCCGCTTTCCCGGGGCAGCCTCCCCCTCCAGGTGCTCCGGCACCAGATAGTCATAGAGCTTGTCCATGCTATAGACGGCGCCGGACAAAGCCACCCGGGCGATCATTCCTTATTCCGCCTCGTGCCTGGCTGGGACCGCCGTGTATTCCCCCTTAGCCAACTGATCGATGGCGATGGAGACCGGCTTTTTTTCCAGATGCTCGTCGTTCTGCTCGGCTTCCTCGGAGATGTCCCGGGAACGCTTGGCGATCACATTCACCAGCAGATAGCGGCTGTCGATGCGCTTCAGCAGCGACGACATGGAAGGATACAGCATCATAAAGTTTCATCCTCCTTCAAGATATGCAGCCTCGCGGCTGTCCTGCACTTCTCGGCAGTCATCACGGCGGCAGCCTCCGCCGCCGCAGTGTCCAAATCATCATTGATGATGATGTAATCATAATCACCGGCATGTGCACATTCCTGCCGGCTCTGTTCCAGGCGGCTGCGGATGCGCTCCTCCGTTTCGGTCCCGCGCTTGCGGAGCCGCCGTTCCAGCTCGGCAAAGGTGGGCGGGTATACGAACATGGTCACCGCCTCGGGCCGCAGAGCTTTCACGGAATACATGCCGTGGGACTCCACATCCAGCACCACGTCGCAGCCCGCCTGCAGCTTTTCATCCACGGGCCCCGCCGGGGTTCCGTAGTAATTCCCGGCGAATTCCGCCCATTCCAGCATCTGGCCTTTCTCGATCCTGTCCAGGAATTCCTCGCGGGTTATAAAGAAGTATTCCCGCCCGTCTGTTTCATAATCCCGCTTCGGCCTTGTGGTGGCCGACACGGAGAAATACAAGGTGGGATCCTTCTCCAGCAGCTTTTCCACGATGCTGCCCTTCCCTGCCCCGGACGGACCCGAAATCACGAACAGCTTTCCCGCCATCAGTCCTCTTCTTCCTCCATTTCCTCCGGCTGGATCGGCGTGTCGGATGCGCCGATGATCCGGTTCGATACGGTTTCCGGCTGGATCGCAGAAAGGATGATATGGCCGCTGTCGGCAATGATCACCGCGCGGGTCCGCCGCCCGTAGGTGGCGTCGATGAGGTTCCCCCCGTCCCGCGCGTCCTGGATCATACGCTTGATCGGCGCAGATTCCGGACTGACGATGGCGACGACTCGCCCGGCGGACACCATATTCCCGTAGCCGATGTTGATGAGCTTCATTCGACGCTCCCCTTATTCGATGTTCTGGGCCTGCTCGCGGACCTTCTCTATGCAGGACTTCATTTCCAGCACGGTCTTGGTGATCTCCAGGTCCGTGCACTTGGAGCCGATGGTGTTGACCTCCCGGTTCATCTCCTGGATCAGGAAATCCAGCTTCCGCCCGACGGCGCCGCCGGCGGAAAGGAGATCGCGGAATTGCCGGATATGACTGTCCAGCCGGACCAGCTCTTCATCTACCGCTACCTTATCGGCAAAGAGGGCTGCTTCCGTGAGGATGCGGCTTTCATCCACATTGCTGCCCTCTAAGACTTCCCGCATCTTATTCAGCAGCCGTTCCTGATATTCCTTCACCGATTCCGGGGACCGGCGGGAGACGAACTGCCGCATTTGCTCCAGTTCATCCAGCTTGCCGCCGATGTCGGCGCTGAGGCGTGCCCCTTCCTTCGCCCGCATGGCACAGATCATATCCAGGGCTTCCCCGGCTATATGGAGAAGGTCGGCGGAAAAGGCTTCAGCATCCACCTGCTGCTTCTCCACGATGAACATATCCGGGAGGCGGCTGTAGGCGGTGATCCCCGCGTCATCCGGGATCAGATACCGCTGCTTCATCTCGGAAAAGGCGGCCTGGTAAGCCTTCAGCACCGGCTCGTTGAGCCGGATCACCACGCTGTCATCCTTGCTGGCGTCGATATTGACGAACACATCTACCTTGCCCCGGACCAGGCGCTGCTGCACCAGGCCCTTCAGGGCCTCTTCTGCAAAGGAATAGAGCCGGGGCAAACGCACGGATGTATCCAAGAAACGGTTGTTCACGCTCTTGAGCTCTACGGTGACGGCCAGATTCCCGCTGGCGCCCGTCGCCGTACCATAGCCTGTCATACTGCTGATCATACGCTTAATCTTCCTGTCCCTCGTCGATATTGATGATGGTATACTCCAGAGGCCGGTCACGCCGGACAAAGCGGTTGACCGCCACGGCGCAGGCACATCCCAGCAGCAGGCCGGCGACCCCGGCCAGGGCCTGCACCGTTTCGCTGGCGCCTAAAGCATAGCCCAGAATGCAGCTCAGAAGCAGTGCCGCCAAAGGCAGGAGATAGACCAGCGCCGCCGCCTGGACGATGCGCTTTGTCAGGGTCTCCACGGTGACGAGATCGCCTGGACGGGCCTGCAGGGGGTTCCTGGCCTGAACGGTGATGATCTTCTTCGCGCCGCAGATGCCGGAACAATCCGAACAGTCGTGACCGCAGGCGGATTTTTGGTACACCCGGACCATGGCATCCCCGTTGGCTGCCAGCTTCTCCACGATGGCGCTCTGCGTCATGGCTCTTGCGTCTCCTCTTCCTCTTCTTCCGGCACATCCGGTTCCAGGGAAACCACTACGTTATAGCTGTCTCCCACGACGCCTGCTTCCCGATAGCCCAGGATCTCTACGGTGGTGGGTACGCTGTAGCGCCCGACAGCATTGCCGATGTCCGTCAGGTCGCCGACGATGCGGATATTCTCCCCGCTGATCAAGTCGATGATCTCCTTGGGGCCGCGGATCAGCACTTCCTTATACTGGGTGATGTTCCGCGCCTTGTAGCCTTCGGACACATTGATGAAGCTGATGTTGGTAGCGATGAGCCGCTTGGTCTCCAGCCCTTTGATGGAGACGGTCACCGTGGCTTCTTTCTCACCGGACAGATTGTTGACACCGTTGGGCAGTACGATGGCGAAGGTCTCCGTGGTGGACTGGGCAAAGGAAGCCAGGTCGATGGTGCCCAGCTGCAGTTGGTTGATCCCGCTCAGCAGCTCCGCATCCCCGGTGATGGAAATGGTGGGGGGATCGATGCGCACCACTGCGTTGTCCTCCGTCGCTCCGCCGCCGCTCAGGAGGTTCACCGTGAGCCCCACATCCTTCATCATGACGATGGGGATCGTGTATTGTATCTCATTGACGGAGGTCGTTATCTCAGAACTCTCGACGGTCTGCCCGTCGGCGTCCACCAGAGTGAATTCTGCGACTCCGCTGACGGTCCGTGTCAGCTCCTCCCGGTCGATGACCACTTTCGCATAGGCGATGCGGGAGATGACGCTCTCAGGCCCGCTGACTTCGATGGTCTCCGGGAAATATTGGATGGGTTCCCGCATGTATCCTTCGGCTACCGTGCCGTCAAACACACCGCGGACCAAAACCTCCGGATTCACGTCCAGCCTTTCGATCTTTACCTTCATGTACTCGGGAACACGGCGGGTAATGATCACGTCTTCCTCGGCCACGTTGTCATAGCTGATGGTATACACCCTGTCGTAGTCGCCGCTGCTCCGGATATCCCGAAGGTCCACGCTGACGTGAACGGTATCGTTGGTCAGCTGGGGGACCAGACTGCGCTTTACCAGCAGCGTCAAAGACACATCCTGCACATCCTTGTCCGTCACCAGCAGGTTCCGGTCCTGCAGGATGTCTTCCCCGCCGATATACTTCACCTCCAGCCCCGTCAGAGTGACGGACTGGGTGGTATTCTCATAACTCGCCACATACATCCACAGGATCACCGAGGCGATGCAGGCAACCACGATATAGAAGGTTTTGCTCTTGATGATCTTGTCAATTACTGCCATCGTTCTTGTCCTTCATGAACATGTTCTGGGCGATCGACTTCAGCTTGGACTGCTTCTCCTCCTGATCCTGAAGGAGCTCGTTTTTCAGGATGCGTTCAAAAGTCTCCTCTGTCAGATGACGCTTCAGGATGCCCTCAACGGCCACGCTGATGGAGCCGCTCTCCTCACTGACCACGACCACCACCGCGTCGGATGCCTCGCTCATACCGATGCCGGCCCGGTGCCGCATGCCCAGCTCCCGGCTCAGGTGCGTCTGGGTGGTGAGGGGCAGCATGCAGCTGGCCGCTTCAATCCTGCCGCCGCGGATAATCACGGCACCGTCGTGCAGGGGGGTGTTGGGATAAAAAATGTTCTTCAGCAGTTCTGCCTTTACATCCGCGTGGATCAGCGTCCCGGTCTTGATCGGTTCGTCCAGCATATTGTCCCGTTCGAAAACGATCAGGGCGCCGGTCTTCGTGGCGGCCAGATCCCGGCAGGCCAGCACCACCTGGGCAATTGCGCTTTCCACCTCCAGGGGGCTGTTGCGGCCGGGGATGTATTTGGTGATGCCGCCCATCTTCTCCAGCAGGGAGCGGATTTCCGGCTGGAAAATGACCAGCAGGGCCAGGACGCCCAGCTCAAAGGTCTTGCCGAAGACGAAGTTCACCACATAAAGATCCAGCGCCCGCGCCAGCAGCAGGGCAAGCAGCAGGAACAGGATGCCGCGCAGCACCCGCCCGGAGCCTGTCCGCGCCAAAAAATACAGGACTTTGTAGAAGACAAACGCCATGATCGCCATGTCGATGATGTCATTCAAACGGATCGTCCTGACGATATCGAGAAAGCTGTTCAGCAGAGTCATCCTGCTTCCTCCATCCGGAAAGCCGTAGTAGGTCTATTATGATACCCTATATTATATCTTATCTGCAAAGGCATTACAAGCCGAATTCCGCATTTCACTTCAAGTTTTCTTGCAGGACCGCGGCGAATTTCCGCACCTCCCCGGGCGTATTGAAAGCGGAAAAGCTGAGGCGTACCGTGCCTCCGCTGCGGACGGTGTCGTGGGCCAGCGGGGCACAATGGAGGCCTGCGCGAACGGCGATCCCTCTCACAGACAGCTTCTCCGCGGTCAGTTCCGGATCCTCCCCCACGACGCGGAAGGACAGCACGCCCGTCTGGAGCCCAGGCGCATCAGAAGCATAGAGTTCTACCTCCGGCAGCTCCCTCAGGAGGGAGACCGCCAGCTTCAGCAGCCCTCGCTCATGCGCCAGGATCGCGGCCGGCCCCTTTTCCTTCACAAAGCGCAGGCCTTGATGAAGGCCTGCGATACCCGGCATATTGAGGGTACCGGCTTCCAAGCGATCCGGCAGCAGCTCCGGCATCCAAGGATTCCTGGAATCGCTGCCGCTGCCGCCCTCCAGGAGGGTCCTGGCTGGTGCGGCGCAAAAGAGCAGGCCGGTACCCTGGGGGCCGTAAAGCCCCTTGTGGCCGGGCATGGCAAGGAAGGCCGCGCCGAGCTTTGTCAGATCCAAGGGCAGGACGCCGGCGGATTGGGAGGCGTCAACCACCAGGGGCACGCCGCGGCTGCGGCAAAGCGCTGCCAGTTCCTCTAAAGGCTGTATCGCGCCGAATACATTGGACACATGGTTGACCACCGCCAGTTTTGTTTCCTCCCGCAGCTCCCGCCGAAAAGCCTCCAGAGTCTCTTCCGGCCGGAAAAGCGGACCCGCCGCCACGGCGACCTTCGCCCGGAGGGCGGTGAGGGGCCGGAGAACGGAATTATGCTCGTAACCGCTGATCACCACCCGGTCGCCCGGAAGCGCGATGCTTTTGATCGCCAGGTTCAGGGCGTGGGTCGCATTCATGCAGAAGACCACACAAGCGGGATCCGGCGCACCGAACATTTCTGCAGCCAGCCTACGGCAGGCATAAGCTTCCTCCGCCGCTCTCATTGCCGCCGCATGGCCACCGCGGCCCGGGCTTCCCAGCTTCCCTACCGAGGCGGCCATAGCTTTCGTAACACTCTGCGGCTTGACCAGCGTCGTCGCCGCATTGTCAAAGTAGATCATGCTGGTTTTCGCCTTCCTCCCGGCGATAAACGGTTTTGCCGATATGCAGCTTTGCCGTCTCCAGCATCCGGCGTGCGTCCTCCGCCCGCCTTGCCGGCAGTTTCAGGCCGTAAGCACAGCTGACGCCGGGGGCTGAAGGCATCCGCACCACGCGGCAGCGGATGCTCCCGTGCTCCAGCACTTCCCCGGCACGTAGGGCATCCGTCAGGGTATAGAATCCCATATAGGCATATCTCAACGGAGATCCCCCCTAAAGCTAAAATGAAGGAAGACCGGCGGCCGAACGCAGGCGCCTTTACACCCACGCGCGTCTCCGCACGGTCTTCCGATCCATTCTATTCTTTCGGGGCTGCGTATGCCTCAGTTGGCCAGGTTCCGTTCCGTCGGGCGCTCCGGCTCCGGCGCGGGAACGCCCAGCATGGGCGGCTCCGGCTGCTTCTCCGGCTTCCAGGGCTTCACACCGGTGAAATCCAGCGCAATGTGCAGCACGTCGTCGATATGGGAAGCCGTGATGAATTTCAGCTTGCTGCGGACATCCTGATCGATCTCCGCCAGGTCCGCTTCGTTATCCTTGGGAATGATGACCGTGTCCGCCCCCGCCCGGAGGGCTGCCATGGTCTTTTCTTTCAGGCCGCCGATTGGCAGGATGCGCCCCCGCAGGGTGATTTCCCCTGTCATGGCGATGTTTCCCCGGACCCGCGCGCCGGTCAGGGCGGAAATCATGGCCAGGGTCATGGTGATGCCCGCACTGGGCCCGTCCTTCTGGACCGCGCCTTCGGGGAAGTGGACCAGGATATCCTTGGTCTTGTGGAAAGCAGGGTCAATACCCAGGATAGCGGCACGGCTGCGGATATAACCCAGACCTGCGGCGGCGGATTCCTTCATCACCTCTCCCAGGTTGCCGGTGAGCCGCAGCATGCCGGAGCCGTCGATCACGGCGACTTCCACGTCCAGGGTCACGCCGCCCACGCTGGTCCAGGCAAGGCCGCGGGCAAGTCCCACGGCGTCCTCCCGCCGCTTTTCATCCGGCTTATACTTCCTGACGCCCAAAAAGCTTTCCAGCTCCTTAAGGCTGACGGTCACGGAGCCCTTCTCCCCTTCCACCAGCATCATGGCGGCCTTGCGGCAAAGGGCGCCCAGCTCCCGCTCCAAAGTGCGGACGCCGGATTCCTGGGTCCATCCGCTGATGATGGCGCGAAGCACCGCGTCGGAAACCCGGAGTTGTTTCGCCTTCAGCCCGTGCTTTTGCCGCTGCTTGGGCAGCAGATGCTCCTTTGCGATATGCAGCTTCTCTTCATCGGTGTAGCTGCTCAGCTCGATGACCTCCATACGGTCCAGCAGCGGCCGCGGGATGGTTGAGGTTGTGTTGGCTGTGGTGATGAAGACCACATTGCTCAGGTCGAAGGGGACCTCCAGATAGTGGTCGCGGAAGGTATGGTTCTGCTCGGAATCCAGGGCCTCCAACAAAGCCGAAGAGGGATCGCCCCGGTAATCCGTGCCCAGCTTATCTACCTCGTCCAGCAGCAGCACGGGATTCGCGCTCCCCGCCTGGGCCACGGCGTTCATGATCCTGCCGGGCATAGCGCCTACATAAGTCTTCCGGTGGCCCCGGATCTCCGCCTCATCATGGACGCCGCCCAAGCTGATCCGGCTGAGCTTCCGGTTCATGGCGCGGGCGATGCTCATGCCGATGGAGGTCTTGCCTGTGCCCGGTGGGCCCACCAGGCAGATGATGGCGCCCTTCAAATCCGGCGCCAGCTGCCGCACAGCCACGAATTCCAGGATCCTTTCCTTGACCTTCTGCAGGCCGTAGTGATCCTCGTCCAGGATCTTCCGCGTGTTCTCCACACTGAGGACGTCTTCCGTGAGCTTGCCCCAGGGGAGCTCCAGCACCTTATCCAGATATGTACGGAGGACCGCGCCCTCGGAGGAGCCCATGCCCTGATGGCTGAGGCGGTTCAACTCCTTCGTGAGCTTCTCCTTGACTTCGTCAGAGGCGCTCAGGGCTTCGATCTTTTTCTTGTATTCCTCGTATTCGGACTCAGCTTCCTGTTCCTCGTCCATGCCCAGCTCCTGCTGGATGGTACGCATCTGCTCCCGCAGGATGCTTTCCCGGTGGGCGGCCATCATGCGCCCTTGGGTGCGCCGCTGAAGCTGCGACTCAACTTCCAGAACATCGATCTCATATTCGATGATGTCGTTCATTTTTTCCAGCCGCCGCAGGGGCTGCAGGATCTCCAGGATCTGCTGCTTTTTCTCATGAGTGATGTGCATGTTCTGCGCAAGGAAATCCGCCAGCGCGCCGGGATCGTGGTAATCGCCGATGTTGCCGCTGACGGGGCCGTTGCCCTGCAGCAGCATGCTCATATGCCCGATGAGGCCGCGGGTCCGGCGCATCAGCGCTTCCTTCAGCCGCTGGTGCTCCAGGTCCGGCTCCTCGGCAATGGCTTCCACCTCCGCCTCCATCCAGGGGCGGAACAGGGTGATCCGGTTCAGCCTGGCGCGGCTCCTGCCCTCCACCAGCACGCGGACGCCTCCGTTTGGCATGCGCAGGATCTGGCGGACATAGGCGATGCAGCCGATGCTGTAAAGGTCATCCTGCCCGGGCTCCTCCACATCCGCGTCCTTCTGCGCCAGCAGGAAAATGCGGCGCTCCGCTTCCATGGCACGATCCAGGGCGGCGATGGAAATCGGCCGCTCGATATCGAAATTGAGGATCATGGAGGGGAAAACGGAAAGTCCCCGAAGGGCGATCATCGGCATTTTTTCAATATTCTCGAACATAGCAAACCTCCAGAAAAAAGGCGCGCGGGGACGGTCTGGAGACCGCCCCCTGGATTATCTGATTGTCAGCCGGCGATCTCTTTGGCTGCATGGATGAGCCTGGGCTGGGATTCTCCCCGGACACAGGCTGCCGTGATCTCCACCTCGGTGATGGTGGGATCGGATGGGATCTGGAACATGATGTCCCGCATCAGGTTTTCCATGATGCTCCGGAGCCCGCGGGCGCCCAGGTCCATGGCCATGGTCTTGTCGGCGATGGCCTCCAGGGCTTCTTTGGTAAAATGCAGGTCCACATGGTCCATGCCCAGCAGGGCTTCGTATTGCTTTGTCAGGCTGTTCTTCGGCTCCGTCAGGATGCGGATCATATCGTCCCGGG
>JAEEGL014135549.1_pt1 | contig 15994 bp, 9 predicted proteins | sample 9134231 | NCBI WGS metagenome assembly JAEEGL01 (sample SAMN16246548, study PRJNA631951) | gut metagenome | biome: gut microbiome; feature: rumen; material: fiber-attached | host: Bos | place: Iran: Karaj | collected 2018-10 | reverse complement strand
GTCCGAAGACATCAAGAAGATGATCCAGAGCCGCAACTTTGCGCTCGACGAGTTCTTTATGCAAAACATCGACCGCGAGCAGTTCGAACAGGAACGCATGTTGCAGCTTTTCGAAGACCGCAAGCAGGAGTTCTTCAATATTTTTCCCGAAGAAGCTCTCAAGGAACTTCAAGAAAAGCAAGCGGACGAATAAGTTAGACGAAAGAACGCCACTACGTGGCTACAGACGAAAGACTAGAGAAGAATAGCTAAGCTCTAACAACTAGTAACTATCAAATGTTTTCGCAAGAACGTTCATTCGCAAATTGGCAGCTCACGGGTTTCAGTAGCGCACCGGCATTTCTTTTCGAGACAATTGAAAGCACGCACAAGCTCATGAAGTCCATGGCGAGCGCAGGAGAAATTGCGCCGGGAACACTCTTTGTTGCCGATGCGCAAAGCAATGGACACGGCCGTCACGAACGAACCTGGGACTCCCCCGCCGGAAAGAATCTCTACTTCAATATTCTAATTCCGCTCGAAGGCATTCCAGCCAATCGCTTTGCGCAAATTACGCAAGTCGCCGCACTCACATTTGCCGAAGTGTTCAATGGATTGCAAGACGCCGCGATTCTTGAAAGTGCAGATGAAAAATGCGCGGCCCCTAAAAATGGCGCCATTTCAACAAACAACGCAAACGCGCCTTCACAAAAAATCACGGTCAAATGGCCAAACGACATTCTCTACGGCAAAAGCAAATTCTGCGGGATTTTAGCGGAAGTTGTTTACGCAAAATGGAAATCCCCGAACACATCGATAAACTCAGTGCATCGCGAGTCGGGGATGACAAGTGAGAGCGCGGGGATGACGATAGTCCCGGCCCTCAACATGGGTGTAGGCATCAACGTCAACAGCGATCCCGAAGACTACGCACACATCGGCCGCGCCGTCACAACGCTCAAAGCCATTTTCGGGCACACCATCAACCGCGAAAAACTTTTGCAACAACTTATCGGCAGCCTCGAACGCGCCATCGGGCAGTTCAAAGCATTCGGCATTCGCCCTTGGGTCGCTGCATGGAAACGCATGGACCAATTCATCGGCGCACGCGGCACCATTGTCGTGAACAACCGCTGCACCGATCAAAACCGTGACAGTGGCGAAGGCTCCATCAAAAAATCCGGCACCATCCTCGACATGCAAGACGACGGCAGCCTACTTTTCAAATGCGATGACGGCACAACCGAAACCGTCATTTCTGCGGATTTAGAGATTTAAAAAAGTCCCATCAGCCAAAAACTGACGGGACTTGTCGTAAAAACAAGAAAGATTACTATCAACTACTCGTTTATAGCAACAGACTGCGACTTAATCGGAGATTTTTCGCAATTGCGTGTACGACCTGCATAGTAAAAAACCGTGTACGTACCCACATTTTTTCCAACAATACTGCTTGGATCGCTAAGAAATGCACCCAAAGAATCTAGACTATAATACATCGTACCATTATCAAGAACTGCAGGAGTCTTTATCAACTGTTGGGATTTACCATTGTATGTCAATCCAGTTGCCAGTTGTGGATCCGATGACGGGCGATTTGTCTTTACAAGCGTATTCAAGTGCATATAAATATAATCGCCACCGGCCCCTTCATTCAAATCTATATCGCTAACGATATCATTATTTTTTGAATTGAAGAAAACACCACTAACAACACGTTTGTCTTCGAAATTTTCCTTAGTGAAGTAGAGCCACATATTGGTACTATTCTTTTTGGTGTTACTATTCAGGTTTCCACCAAATTTTTTGAAATGATCATCACCATCATGAGGAACACGGTAATATATACGTCCACCATACATAATTTCCGATTTATTTTCCGTTCTGATGATAAAATCAGTTATATACCCATTTTCAGGATTTGCTCGAGAATCTTTCTTAATTAACAGGTAGACATAGTCTCCACCTGCGCGGGCATTCAAATCACTATCTATAAAAATCCAGCCTTCAGCTTTAAGCTTTTTTGCAAGGCTTTCCGTAGTAGACTTTTCCCCACCAACAAGCATTGCATCGGTAACATATTCATCCCAGAAATCTACGTAATTCGGCTTGTCAGCGATGTCCGAACTGGAATTTGCAATACTGCTGCTAGATGCCTTTACAGAACCTGAGCCAGAAATGGTAATCGTCATTCCATTTGAGCATGGTACTTGGTAACAAGTACAGCCCTTATAGTTTTGCGTATAGGTTGTTGAAGAAACACTAAAATTTCCTTCACTGCAGAATACCAAACCCTTCGTAGCATCGCCCTTGTAATTGTGAGAACCAGAAGACAAAGGCTGTCCACTTGGGCACGAAGTCGGGAAGCTATGCCATTCAAAGAATCCTGCACTATACACAGAAGGACCAACCCCATTACGCACTGTGCAATCGCCATAATCGGTTTCAGCCAGTACAGCATTCGGGAGCATCGAGAAGACGCCCAAAGCAAGTGTTGTTGTCTGTAATAAAGCCAAGAATTTCTTGGATTTTGTTCTGTTTTTCATATTTTCTCCTTGTATTGCGCCAATAAAAATATCAGCACCATTTTACTTTTTTATACGAAAATTAATAACTTATTATTACAATTTCCATACACATGAAAAATATAATCACTTATTCGAAATATGTCAATAGACAAAGTAACTATATTTTCATCTGCACAAACGTACAACTTTTTACAACATTTCTTTTACACGAAAAATTGTAACCATACTCTTACAACAATAATATTTGTATATTGCGCCTAAAATAAGGAGGCAATATGCACATTTTTCAAAGTGCATCCAGGAAGGCACTGTTTTTGGCGTGTTCTTTTCTTCCATTTTTCATGTACGCATGCGGCGGCGATAGCGGCAGCAGCGCAGCAGATACCGAATACAACGACGAAGATGACGAAGACAACCTTGGCGGTGAAAATTTCAGGGATACCTCCATTACGGCCACCCAATACAATTCCAATGTCGGTGTCGTAAACATCATCAAAGACGAAATTCTAGACGTAAAAAGCGAAAATACCTACAAAACAATCCAATTCGGTCCATACACATGGATGGCCGAAAACGCAAATTACAAGGTTTCCCGCAGCGCCTGCTATGACGAAGACACGGACAACTGCAAAAAGCTCGGACGCCTGTACCAAAACATGAACGCCTCCCAAGCATGCCCAAGCGGTTTCAAGATTCCCACAGAAGCCGACTTCAAGTACATCGCCCGTTTTGCAAGCAACATCACCGACCGAGATTTTGGATTCAACCCGCAAATGTCCGGCTACTGCGAAACCGTAAACGGAGAACTCCAATGCAGTCGCGGCGGCAAAGAAGCTTACTACCAAACCTCCGATAACAAAATTTTCCGAGTCAACGGCAAAGGCAAATACGATTTCCCCGAAGCCAATTACAGCGCCTACTACGCCCTCCGTTGCGTGAAAGTTTCGCATTTCGTTGAAAACGACAAGCAACTTCCCATTTGCGATTCCACGACATACAATAGCCTTGGCAACTTCTATGTCGCAAGCAAGGGATACAATTACCGTTGCAACAGAAAGAAATGGGTCGAAGCCGACGACAATTTCTGCCCATCTTCGGAACGCGGCGAAAAGCACTTTTATAAAGACTCGATATTCGTATGCCGAGGCACATGGCAATACGCCACCATGAACGATGTAGACGCCAGTTGCACCATAAAAAATCAGTGGGAAGTCCGCAAGCTGAACGGTCAAAGCTACATCTGCGACGATTCCACTTGGCGCAAGCCCTCCACCATAGAAACGGCCCTCGGGCTTTGCGTTTTCGACAGCTTGACAAAAATGAAAGCCTACATTGACGAGGACGACACCACAGGTTACGTCTGCGATTCTACAGGTTGGCGCAAGGCCGTACTTATCGATTCTATCGGCACTTGTACCGCAAAAAATCAATGGGCACTCAAAACAAATTACGGAAAAAAATACATTTGCGACGATTCCACATGGCGTAAGCCCTCCACCATCGAAGATTCCATCGGGCTTTGCACTCCTGATAGCCTAAAGAAAATGAAAACCCTGAGAACCAAGTCGGATTCCACGCATTACTTCTGCGATACGACCGGCTGGCGCAAGGCTGTGCTCATCGACTCCATCGGCCAATGCGTTAAGGACAGGCAATGGGAACAGAAAAAGAATTACGGCAAGAACTACCTCTGTAAAGATTCCAGCTGGCGCAAAGCAACCGCCCGCGAAGATTCCATCGGATTCTGCATCCCGAGCAAAATCGGCAAGATCGATTCCCTCAAGAGTTCCAGCAGCTATGAATCTTACTATTGCGATTCCACAGGCTGGCGTAGCACCGTCCTCATCGACTTCTATGGCACCTGCGATTCCACAAAGTTCTACAACACCGTTGAATACAAAGGAAACTCCTACGCTTGTCGCACTACAAAATCGTGGACGACCTTGAGCAGCACCGAAAAAAATCTCGGCGTTTGCGCCCCCAAGATTTACGGTAAAATGGACACCTTAAAATCAAGCGGTACAAGCTACGTCTGCGATTCCACAGGTTGGCGCAACATTGCCTTAGAAGATGTCGCCGGGAAATGCGATTCCACAAAGTTCTACAAAACGGTCGAATACAAATCCAGCACATACATTTGCCGCACCACAAACAAATGGGAAACGCTCACCAGCACCGAAAAGAATCTCGGCATTTGCACCTCCAAGATGTACGGCCAAATTGATACCGTCAAATCTAGCGGTACTGGCTACATCTGCGATACTACGGGTTGGCGCACCGCCAATGTCTACGATTACTATGGACCATGCGATTCCACCAAGCTCTATACCTCAAAGACCGTAAACGGAATTGCTTACGGTTGCCAAAATGCCAAAAGCTGGGAAAAACTCACATACCCCACCACCGCATTCGGGTTCTGCACCTCCAAGCTAGTCGGGACAATGAAAGCAGACAGCACCGGCAAGGTTTACATTTGCGACTCGATCTGGAGAGCGGCAACCAAATCCGAGGTTCTCGGCACTTGCGATGACGACAGCGAAGGCCTCGAAAAAACTTACAGTTCCATCAAGTACGCCTGCGTCAATAAAGAATGGCGCACCTACACATCACTGGAAAGAACTTTAGGCCTGTGCTACAAAGGCACTTTGGACAAAACAGCATCCGATGGTGTCGAGACTTACATCTGCAAAGAAAACGGATGGAAAAAATACACCATCGAGGATGCCTATGGAAAATGCACCTATTCTATACAAGGAAAAACCGTCGACTTTGCAAGCGTAGCATACGGCTGTAAGGGCACTTACTGGAAAAGACTGGACACCCTTGATTTGGCATTTGGCTTATGTTTCAAAAGAGATGAATACAAAATATATGAATACAACGGAAACCACTATTTTTGCAATGGTAGCGAATGGGAAATCGCACCTTACTGGAATGTTCTAGAAAAATGCACCAAGGCCTTAGAAGGAAAAATTGAAAAATATCGCGAAAAACAATACTATTGTTCCAGCTTAGGAAAATGGCAAGAATACGAACCTCTTGACAAAGAACTTGGAGTATGTGAAGCAAAAACTCTCGCTACAAGCAAAGTCTATAACGGGTATAATTACGGTTGTATCTACAAAAGCGGCAATAGTAGCAATCTCTATGAATGGAGAAAAGAGAACAGCTTGGACAAAGCGTTAGGATTCTGCTACGGGAATACGTTTGAATGGAAGGTTTACGACGAAACAGATTACTTATGCGATGACCACGGAGAATGGAAGAAACTCACATATCTTACAACATGCGATAGCAGATTTGCCAACGTATTTGGTAAAACAGTAAGATTTAACGGCAAATACTACTATTGCGACATTAGCATGAACGATATTTTTGACACAGACAATGGTTGGTACGCATTACAACCCATCGACAGCATCAAAGGTCCCTGCCACGGAACAAGATTAGGCGACACACTGACATTCGAAAGGAATTATTACTACTGCGGAAGAAACAGCAATGGGTATTACAGATGGGTTCCAGCAACAAAAATGACCGATTACTACGGCAAGTGCACATCATCCAATGATGGCGTAAATGTTTCGTTTGAAGGAAGCCATTACCAGTGCAACGATGGATACTGGCACAGAGAACCAATCGACTACGTCACCATAACAGATACAAGAGACGGCAACCAATACAAGACCATCAAAATTGGCTCTCAAGAATGGATGGCCGAAAACTTGAAGTTCGAAGTTGAAGGCAGCTGGTGCGGCGGGAACCTCAATGGATGCGCCAAGTATGGCCGCCTATATAGCTGGGACATGACAGTAGGTTTCCCAAAAACAACAGCACCGACTTTCGTTAAAATTGAAGATCCTGAAAATCTTCAAGGTATTTGTCCTGACGGATGGCGAGTCCCCTCGCGTACCGATTGGGAAACACTGCTTAAAGAATGTAGCGCTGCCGAACTCAGAACAACTCTTACAGGGTATGATTCTGAAAATACCAATTTCTGTGGATTCACAGCTATACCGACAGGCTATGAAGGCGTCTACTATAAGAACAGGGATGATTCTGATTACACGGAAGAACTCAGTTCCATCGGTAGCTATATAGCCTTCTGGAGTTCAGAACAAAATAATGATACAGAAGCATCAATGGTTGAACTCACAGCAACCCCCTATCGCAATAATACACTTTACACGGTTGATAAAAAAGACGGCTACTCTGTTCGTTGCATCAAGAAGTAAAAAATTAAGGAGACTCTATGTTCGTTTTGCAAAATATGTTTCGGAAGACTTTTTTTTCGTCATGTATAATTCTTCCATTTTTTATGTACGCCTGTGGCGGCGATAGCGGTAGCAGCGCGGCAGAATACGAATACAACGAAGAAGATGATGATGACATCCTTGGTGGTGACGCGTTTAAAGACTCCTCCATTACGGGCACGCAATACAACTCCAATGCCGGTGTCGTAAGCATCATCAAGAGTGAAGTTCTCGACGAAAAAAGCGGAAACACCTACAAAACAATCCAGTTCGGCCCTTACACCTGGATGGCCGAAAACGTGAACTACAAAATTTCGCACAGCGCCTGCTACGACGAGGACACAGATAACTGCAAAAAATACGGCCGCCTGTACCAACGCACAAGCGCATCCCAAGCGTGCCCAAGTGGTTTTAAAGTTCCCACAGAAGCCGACTTCAAGTACATGGTCAAATTCGCAAAAAACATCAACGATCGTGATTTCGGCTTCAATCCGCAAATGTCCGGCTACTGCGAAACCGTAAATGGAGAACTCCAATGCAGTCGCGGAGGCAAGGAAGTCTACTACCAGACATCTGACTTCAATATTTTTAGAGCCAACGGCAAAGGCAAATACGACTTTCCCGACGCGAACTTCAGCGCCTATTACGCTTTGCGTTGCATGAAGGTTTCGCACTTTGTCGAAAACGACAAGCAACTCCCCATTTGCGATTCCACCACGTACAGCAGCCTCGGTGAATTCTACGTGGCAAGCAAGGGTTCCAACTACCGTTGCAACAAAAAGAAATGGGTCGAAGCCGACGACAATTCCTGCCCTTCTGCGGAACGCGGCGAAAAGCACTACTACAAGGATTCCCTTTTCATTTGCAACTACTCCTGGGAACTTGCGACCATGAGCGATGTGGACGTGAGCTGCTCCAAGAAAAATCAATGGGAAGTGCGCAAGCTGAACGGACAAAGCTACATCTGTGATGAATCCACTTGGCGCAAGCCCACCTCCATCGAATCCGCCATCGGGCTTTGCACTCCAGATAGCGTAAACAAGATGAAGTCCGAAATCAGCGAAGACGATACGACGGATTACTACTGCGACTCTACAGGTTGGCGCAAAACCATCCTCACGGACTACATCGGTCTATGCGATTCGAGCAAATACTATACCGTCAAAAAGCACCAAGACACATCCTACGCTTGCCGCACCACAAAGACATGGACAACCTTGAACAGCACCGAAAAAACAATCGGCGTCTGCGCACCAAAACAATATGGCAAAATCGACTCTGTGATGACGAAGAACGATACGACGCGCTATTACTGCGATTCCACCAGTTGGCGCAAGGCCACCTTAACCGACTTTTTCGGCAAATGCGATAGCACCAAATACTACAACACCGTCAAATACGACAAAACAACTTACACGTGCCGCAAGAACAACAATTGGGAAACATTGACAAGCATCGAACAGAGCATCGGCTTGTGCTCTCCTAAAAATCGAGGAAAAATCGACACCACATCTAACAAGGTCGATTACTACTGCGATTCTACAGGATGGCGCGCCACAACAGTCCGCGATTACTATGGCCCTTGCGATTCCAGCCTCCTTTACACGACCAAGTTCTTCAAGATGCATTCGTACGGCTGCGAAAAAGGTCCCGAGTGGACATACCTCGAATATCCCGAAAGCGACCTCGGTTATTGCACTCCCGCCGTAAAGGGACTTGTGAGAATCGACGAATACGCGACGAGCTACATTTGCGATACCAAGTGGCGCACCGCCACAAAAGCCGAAGCACTCGGAACATGCAGCAAAGAAAACGAGGGCAAAAAAGACGGATTCAAGGAAAACAAGAAAACAACTTGGTATGTGTGCTCCTTCGACCGCTGGCGCGAAAAAACAACACAGGACGATTCCCTTGGTGTTTGCGTCTCAGCAAAATTGAAAAAAACAGGAAAGGTCGGTTCTACGGAATACATCTGTACAAAGAATGGCTGGGTAATCCCGACCCTAATTACCGTACATGATTCGTGCACCGCCGAACGCGAAAAAGAAATGGTAGAGTTCCTGAACAAAACCTACGTTTGCCGAAACAAAACCTGGACGGTCGCTACCGAACTCGAAGCCGCCAATGGCCTGTGCACCGCCGAACGCGAAAACGAGTCCGCCACGTACCAAGAAAAGCTCTACGTTTGCCGCAACGAGAAATGGACGCAAGCCACAGGCATCGAAGCAGAAGACGGAATTTGCACCACCAAGAGAGAAGGCGAAATTGTCGTTTACTCCTCCACAAACGCCATATACCAATGCAAGTCTCAAACATGGACATCCATCGCGGCAACAACAGCTTTGGGCGACTGCACCGCCGAAAATCAGAACGCCACAAAAACACTCGACAAAGTTGAATTTTTCTGTTCCCAAAACAAAACGTGGAAAGTTGTTACGGATGTTTATGACCAATACGGAGAATGCACTTGTGACATTCGAGGAAAAATCGTAACAGTCAAAGGCAAAAAATACGGCTGTATCGGGACACAGAACTGCAAGAATCCTCAGTGGGTCACAGTCACCCCAGAAGCTGAAGCTTTAGGGTTATGCGACGCTTACGATTTAAAATTAAAATGGGGCGTTTACAACGGAAAGGATTATATCTGTAGAAAATATTATTCCCAATGGGAAATAGCCACTTCAAACTGGGATTCCTATGGACATTGCGATGAGCGCGACACCTCATTATATGGAACTTTAATCGGAGTCGATGGGCAACATGCCTATTGCGATGAAAAACTGTACAGCGAACCTTTAGATGACGGTTGGCACGTGCTCACTGCATTAGACTCGGTCAATGGCGTTTGTACAAAACAAAGAGTTGGTGATACAATATCCTACCAAGGAGATTCATATTATTGCAATACAAAGAAGAACAGATACAACAAAGAAGGCTATGCCTGGGTCCCCCCACCAACAATTGAATCTTTCCTAGGCAGATGTAACATAGCAAAAGAAGGTCTCAAAGGATTATTCAAAGGAAAAATCTTTGTATGCAACGATGGCAATTGGATTAGAAATCCAGCCGATTATGGTTCCGTCACAGACGCTAGAGACGGCAACCGATACAAGACCATAAAAATCGGCAAACAGGAATGGCTGGCCGAGAACCTGAAATACAATGTCGAAGGAAGCTGGTGCGGCGGCACTCACGACGGTTGCGCCACATACGGACGCCTTTACAGCTGGAATATGGCTGTAGGGCTCCCTAAAAATAACAACCCATCCATTGTAGACATTCCTGATCCTGATTCACATCAAGGCATTTGCCCTAACGGGTGGAGGCTCCCAACGACCATCGATTGGACTCAGTTGCTTCAAGAATGCAGTTCCGCCGAGCTCCGCAAGGATCTTGCCAAAACTGATTCCGCACACATGGACATATGTGGTTTTTCGGCATTAGCAACAGGCTACATCAATATCTTTTACAGAAATGGAATTGACTACACGGAAGAGCTCACAATAAGTAATTACAACGATAACAGATTCTTCTGGAGTTCCGAACAAATGACAGATTCAACGGCAATGATGTTGTATTTCCCAGAGAGCAGGACTCCAAACAATAATTTCACACAAGAGAAGAAAAAGAATGGTCTCGCTGTCCGCTGCATAAAGAAATAGCGTTCAAAAAAGATTATTCAAAAAATTAAGACTTGGCAGTTCAACGGCCAAGCCTTTTTTCTACCTCTTAAAATACATGCTGCCAATAAGCGAAACGGCTAGCATCACAATCATCGCGGTAAGGCCCATGTCCACCAATTCACGTTGTTCGCCCGCGGCACCCGTTTCAAGGAGAATCACGCAGACAAGCGCAATGACAGCAGCCACGCCGCCCATCTGGTGGAACATCTTCACTTTTTCTTCATTCGTCATTTTCCCGTTCGGTCTGTTAATAAAGGGCATTGACATCACCTCCAAGGCAAATCCAAACAATGAGTCCCACCATAACGAGAGCGCTAATCGCCACATTTGCAAGGAAAAAATCGCGGTTCATGGCATCCAAGTCATTGGACTTTCGGAACAGGTGGATGTAGACGATTGCAGCAGTCATAAGCCCTGTGACAGTCCACCAAATCCAGCCCATATTCCAGAAAAAGCCGAACACCACACAAAGCGCAAGCATCGCCAAATGGCTCGCCAGCGCAATGCGTAAGGATTTTTCCAGGCCAAAGCGAGCCGGTACGGAATGCAAACCTTGCTTGCGGTCGATTTCAATGTCCTGCGTCGCGTAAATGATATCGAAACCGCCCATCCAGAGCATCAGAATGAACAAGAGGAATATCGGAAACACCGCAAATTCGCCACGCACGGCAATCCAGGCGCCGAGCGGGCTCATTCCGATGGCAAAGCCGAGGAACCAGTGGCAAAGCCACGAGAAACGTTTCCAGTAAGAATATGAAAGGAGCAGCAACCACACCGGGAACGCGAGCGCGCCCGCAAGGGGCTGGAGCATCCACGCAAACACAACAAACAGCACTCCGTTCAACGCAAGAAATGCAATGACCGATTTGCGGCTCAGGCGCCCTGCCGGCAAATGGCGTTTCGCCGTACGCGGGTTTTCGGCATCGAACTTGGCATCGGCAATGCGGTTAAAGCTCATGGCGCTGTTACGGGCAGTCACCATGCAAAGGACAATCAGAATGATAATGCGGGCCGTTTCGCAAGCGCTCATATCGCGGAAACCATTTGCCGCCACCCACATAGAACCCAGCGCAAAAGGCATCGCAAACAGCGAATGGCTCAAGCGAACTAGATGTGTAAATTCGAGAAGTTTATTCATAATTTAGTAGACAGTAGGAAGTTAGAAGTAGGAAGTGGTTTGTGGTTAGTGATTGGTAGGCAGTGGTTAGTGATTAGTCGCTAGTTGTCATCCTGAGCGAAGTGCGCAGCACGCAGTCGAAGGATCCAGTTAAGGTTCGAGCATTAAGCATTCTTGCTCCAGACTCTCGCAACTTGCGCAACAAGCGATTGCTCCACGCCCAAATGTTTCAAGATTTTCGCAACGACGGTATCGACAAGTTCTTCCATCGTCGCGGGCTTGCTATAGAATTGCGGCGAAGCAGGAATCACGACCGCACCCGCCAAGGTCACGCGCTTCATGTTTTCGATATGAATCAAGTTGTACGGCATTTCGCGCGGCACAATCACAAGCGGGCGGCGTTCCTTGAGGCACACGTCAGCAGCACGCACTAGCAAGTTGTCCGACGTTCCGGCAGCAATGCGCCCAAGCGTTCCCATGGAACACGGCACTACCGCCATTCCCGCATAATTAGCACTACCGCTTGCACATTCCGCAAAGAATTCATCGACATTGCAAACATCCTTGCAGTAGTCATACAACGCATTCTGGCCTTCGTATTCAAGCACTTGCTTTCCAGGGTGCGTCACGATGAGCGTCACATCGTGACCACAGCGATGCAAGTGCATCGCTGTGCGCGTGGCATAAATGCCACCGCTCGCACCCGTAACGCCTAGCACATATCGACTCATGATGCACTCACTGGCTTATGCAAGAACACGCCAAACGAGATTCCGCCATCGAACATCTTCACTTTATTGACTTCAAAACCGCATTCTTCGGCCATCTTGCAAAAATCATCGACCGGCAGGAATCGGAGAATCGAATTCACCAAGTATTCGTAAGCATCGCGCTTGCCGCTAAAAAACGCGCCCATCACGGGAATAAAAAGCGGCGCAAGCACCTTATAAAAGAACTTATTGAACAAGTTTCTCGGCGAGAAAAATTCCAAAACACAAAGGTATCCGCCAGCATCCAGCACACGGTACGATTCCAGCAAGGCGCCACGCGCATCGGGCACATTGCGCATGCCAAAGCCGTTCAAGATTACGTCAAATTGGCGCTCCGCAAACGGCATTTTCATCGCATCGAGCTGCACCGCATGCGCATCGATTTTCTTCGGCTTGACTTCGGCGAGCATTCCATACGAAAAATCGCCAATCACAGCAGGCTCCACCGCAAATCCGCGCGCAGTCCCTTTTTGCGACACACATTGCACAGTCCCTTTCTGAGGATTCGTTTTCGCAGCGCACTTGCAAGCACATCCGCTTTCAAAAATTTTTCGGAACGTATGCGCAAAATCGCCCGTGCCACCGCACAAATCCAGCAAGCGAACTATTCTTGGCACGTTTTTCGCGCAGCCAACATTCCCGTCGGCATTCTCTACAGCAACATCAGCAGCCGTCGCTTTACCCGTCATGCACCCCGCATTTCCCGGCGCATTTCCATCAGCCATCAACTTTTTCAAGTACTTGCAGCAATACCTGCGCCATAGCACATCCTGGTAACAGCTCAAGAAATGATTCAAGAAATCATAACGGCTCGCAATGCCATCGAACATATGACGCACAGGACTTTTCATAAAAGACAATTTAGAAAAACATATTAAGAGATTACTGCCGAACAAGCGGACAATACAAAAATTCCCCGCACATCATTCAGATTGCGGGGAAAAATAACAAGCTAAGTTATAGCAAAGTTTTTACTTGAAATTAGCAGTGAAGCTTGCGCCTTCCTTCACATCCACCAAACGCGGATTGTCCGTCACGCCATCGTTCCATCCAGTAAACACAGCTCCATTATCAGGAACTGCCTTGAGTTCCATTTTCACGCCACTGAAGAACTTGCCCTTGAAATCCTTGCTCGGGAGTTTTGCACCTTCCATAAGCACGGAACCGTTTCCAGAAGCCTTGATGTTCACAGAAGCGGTGCCGCTCAAGCCAAATTCTTCCTGATAATCCTTGATAACAGATCCATCGCGGTCCTTAGCCCACTTTTTCAAGCAAGAACCCGTCTTGCTGAATCCTTCACTACAAGAGTTGTGATAACCCTTTTCTGTCTGCTTGAACTTTTCAATGTCACGAGTCATTTCCGCATCGTCAATCTTCGAGACCATGGCATCAACAATCTTTTCAACATTTTTGCCATTCGTATAGCTATCGAACATCAATGCAGAACGGTTAATGAACATACGCTTGAATTCCGGGTTCTTGATTAACTGGAGATAGAGATTTGCGAAACAGCCCGTTTCCTTGCACGGCTTGTTTCCGCCACCCTTCTTGATCCAAGCAAACATGTTCGATTCTTGAACAAATTCCTGGTTGTTCACACCCCACATCCAGTCAAAGCCGTGGTCAAGGTCATAAACCATGAACTTCCACGGATGTTCCGGAGCTGACCAAGCGCGCACATTGTTGTTCGGCCAGTCGCCGTTATGGATATAGATTTCAGCAGCCATGTAATCAGCCAAGTTGCCCACATCGAGCAAGAGCTTTGCCGCAGCATAGTTTGCATTGTTTTCGCCAGAGAAATCGTTCGAACCCACAAATTGGAGCATGTTCATATAGGCGTCAATCGTACCATTGCTAGCTTCAACTTCTTTACCCAAGTGCTTAATGAAGTTCACCGAGTTGGCATCAATCTTATAGTTCGTTTCTACGTAATGCTTGTTGAAGCGTTCACGCATGTCATGAATGCCGTAATACTTGCCGTTATAGAACACCACCACTTGGCGGCTTCTCTGGTAATCCACGCTAGTCCCTTCAAGGAGCGCGCCACCCATAGCATCTTCAATATAGTCGCTCACATAACGGTTACCATTATTGCGGAGGTTAAAGGACTTGTACTTGTCATTCACGCCCTTGCGAGTTTCGAACAACGGATAATTGATGCTACCGTCTTCATATTCTTCGCGGAGTCGGATAGAAACAGACTTCTTGTCATTCAAGCGGCTCCAGCCACCCATCAAAGAAATACCGGCATCCTTTTCCCATGTAGAGCCATCCTTAGTCGAAGAACCCTTTTCGAAATATTCCACATGGACAGGCACTTCGACGTCTGCATAAAGACCAACGCTATCGGGGCAGCCCTTTGGAGAATCACACTTTGTCTTGATATAATGTTCACGGAAGAAGCTGGAATCCACGCTGATGGCGACAATCGGCATTTTCACTTCTTCTTCGTCAACGAAGAACGTGCGAGTCGTTACTTTGCTCGAAAGAGCGTTTTTCTTGAACGCAGCGCAACGGAAAGCCACGCTATGGTCAATACGCTTCGGGGAATTGAATTCCGGAGAATTTTCAGTCGGCACAGAACCATCCGTCGTGCAGCGGAGCTTAACACCGTCATCAAGAGAAGGCGGGTTCAAAGTAAATGCTTCGCTATAGAAACCAGACTTGAGGCCACTCATGTCGGCTGCAGGAGCAACTTCATCATACGACTTCGTCGTATTAGCCTTTTCTGGAGTCGGCTTCTCAAAGTATTTCCAATAACCACCATCGACAATACCCCAGCTGAGACCAGCCTGTAATTCAGGGTATGCAACCGAGTCACGAATTCCATTATACTTGTCGAGCAAGTAAAGCGTACCACCATTCTTATCAAGTTTCCAGTTCGTATGCGGACGCGTATGGTGGTTACCATTATCGGCAATCGTTACAGCAGAAATATTCTTCCTATCGCAGAACACGACTCTAAAGGATTTAGCCTTAAGAATATCATGGCCAAAAACCCACTTGCGTAAGTTCTTAAGATTCTCGACAAGCGTATAGCCATCAAGGTCCACATCCTTATCGCTAGTATTGTAAATTTCAACCCAAGACGGATCATTACCTTCTTCGTCGAACCAATCCAAATTAAGCGGAGAGATTTCCGTTATACGCAATGCGGATTGACCAACCCAATGGATAGTCGTATCTGGCGGAAGATAACGGATAATAGTATCTCTGATAGTATCATTACTAGAAGTAACAATATTTATGATTTCCAAACTAGAGGAATACGGAATTCCAGAACTAGAACTGGAATTGCCCTTCGAACTACTAGAACCACACCCATTAGTGGCCAAGCACTGATTTCCGGGTTCGTCCGGTTTTGCAAAATTACCATCATTATTGTCATCAGCACAGCCAACAACAAAAGCTGTACCAAAAACCGCAGCCAGAGAAAGAATCTCTTTTATCCATTTTTTTGAGCGAATCACGGCGACCACCTAAAATAAAGAATACTTCTCCCACAGATTTTACTATGGGACACCTTTTATTCCATCCAACACAACTAAATTTAGTAGTTTTTTAAAAAAATAACAGTAATATTCTCTTTACCCTTGACAAGGTGAAAATAAATATGTATAATTGGGTCACCAAAATGGTTCTGTAGCTCAGTTGGTAGAGCAGT
>JAEEGL013927784.1_pt1 | contig 15994 bp, 11 predicted proteins | sample 9134231 | NCBI WGS metagenome assembly JAEEGL01 (sample SAMN16246548, study PRJNA631951) | gut metagenome | biome: gut microbiome; feature: rumen; material: fiber-attached | host: Bos | place: Iran: Karaj | collected 2018-10 | reverse complement strand
CGGATCTGCTGCAGTATCCCACACATCTGGGATTCAGGCTTCCGGACGGATCGGAAGACCGTGCCAGCGCAGAAGCTTTCAGGGATGCATTTGCAAAGGAGGCTTATGTGCTGAATCCTACGCTCTCCAATAAGACTTCACTTCGTAAGTACTATGCGAACTTTGTGGCTCAGATAGCCAATTCGGGAAATGTTTACAAGAATCTTAAGGATAACCAGGATATGACTGTAGACGCCATAGAGGCAAACCGCCAGGGCGATATAGGCGTAGCTACAGATGAGGAGCTTTCCAATATGATCAAGTTCCAGAATGCGTATAACGCCAGCAGCAGATTTATCAATGTTATAGACGAGTGCATAGAGCACATAATCACCACTCTGGGTGCCTGAAAGGAGTAAGCCATGTCATCTACTTTTATGGGACTTAATACAGCATATACGGGTCTGCAGGCTGCCAATGCGGCTCTTAATACCACGGCGAACAATATCGCCAATGTGGAGACCAAGGGCTACAGCCGCCAGAATGTGACCACCCAGGCCGCCGAAGCCATAAGAGCTTTCACAACCTATGGCTGCGTGGGTGCAGGCGTGGAGACACTGGCTATTGAGCGTATAAGGGACGGTTTCTATGACCAGAAATACTGGCAGAACCAGTCCAAGCTGGGTACCTATGAAGTGAAAGAATACTACATGAACTGCATAGAGGAGTATTACAGGGATGACAAGACCGTAAAAGGCTTTACCACGATATTCAGTGAGTATTCCAATGCCCTTGAAGAATTGGCAAAGAACCCCAACGATACCAAATACCGCCAGCAGATGATAGGCGAGGCGGGAAATCTGGCTACATATTTTAATGATATGTACACCAATATGCAGAAGCTTCAGGACGATGTTAACCAGGAGATAAAGGTTAATGTGGACCGTATCAATTCCATAGCGGAAGAGCTGGCGTCGCTTAACAAGCAGATAAACGTTATAGAAATGAACTCCGGCCGTATAGCTAACGAGCTGCGTGACCAGCGTGACCTGCTGGTGGATGAGCTTTCCGAGATTGTTGATGTGGAAGCGGAAGAGCAGGACGTGATAGACCTTAACAATACTGACAGAAATACCGGCGGCAGCAGATACATAGTCAAGATCTGCGGACAGTCTCTGGTAGATGCCAATACCTATCATACCCTTACCTGTGTAACACGTGAGCCGGAGGTAAAGGTTAACCAGACCGATGTAACAGGCCTCTATGATATATATTTTACAGGATATGAAAGCGACTGGACACCCGATGATTACCGCAAGAAAGGCGATGCCCTGAACATCAATTCCGAGCATTCCTACGGTAAGCTAGCAGGTCTGATCCAGATGCGTGACGGTAATAATAACGAGAATTTCAGCGGCCGTGTGACGGAAGTGAAGCATGGCGTACCGGTTACCGATGATTACGGTCAGCCGGTGCTTGATGAGGATGGTATACAGAAGACCACCCGTACCGTGACCGTAGAGGTGAGCGCCGATTACCTTAAGGATCTTAATAAACTGAATCTTACCAGAGACGGAGGCATTCTTACGGTTTCCAGCCTGAATCTGTATTTCACAGACTGGAGTTATGAATATACCGACGGCGGAAAGGCGCAGTTCACCTTTGTTCTGGATGATGCAAGGAATAAGAGCCGTGACGGCAGCCTTATAGAAGTGCAGGTGGCCAGAGACGCCAGCGATAACGCCCAGGTAGGGCAGGGTATAAGCTATCAGGGTATTCCTTACTACCTTTCACAGATGAATGAGTGGGTAAGACTTTATTCTACGGCTTCCAACGATATATTAAGAAGCGGCACACTGGAAGACGGCAGCGCCGGGCATAATATGTATGTAGGCGTACATGATATACAGGGAACGGAGCTGGATCTGGAGAAGAGCAACCGTATAGTAGATGAGAATGATATATTCTATGATGTTACGGAAACCGACGGATTTACGCATTTTATGTCCAAGGAAGGCAGAACCTACCGTGTACCGGCTAAGGGCAGCAAGATGGTGGATAATTCCGGAACTGAGTATACCGTAGACGACATACAGATGGATGGCGGCACGATCAAGCTTCCTCCGGAACTGACTCTTTCCTATACTGATAAGGACGGAAACTCCGGTACACGAAATATCACTTTAAACGACAGGGCAGACTATTATCTGCTTACCGCAGGGAATATGCAGGTAGCCGATGAACTGGTGGTGGATGCGGATCTGCTGGCTACACGCCATGAAAACACCAACGTTTCCGATGGTGTGGAGAAGAATGATATAGTAAAGGATCTGATAAGGCTGGGCAAGGATACCGATATGATGAGCTTCCGAGGCTGCAGCGCAGACCAGTATCTGGTGACCATATTGGGCGATGTGGCGCTGAACACCCAGAGAGCCCATAAATTCACCGATAACTACACTTATATGCAGAAGACCATAAGCAACCAGCGTCTTTCCGTAAGCGGCGTTGATAATGATGAAGAAGCCGTAAACCTTACCAAATTCCAGCAGCAGTACAATATGGCTTCAAAAATGATTCAGGTTTTGAGCGAAGTGTACGATAAATTAATTAACCAGACTGGCGTGTAAGGAGGTATCCTATGAGAATAACTAATAAGGTAATGCAGAATAATGCTCTTTCGAATATCAACCGCAATAAAGAGCTGCAGGATGATCTGAACAACCAGATCGCAACCGGAAAGAAGATAATGAAGCCTTCCGATGATCCGGTGGTGGCTATACGTTCATTGCGCCTGCGCGGTGATGTTAACCAGGTAAACCAGTATTACCAGAAGAATATACCCGATGCACAGGCGTGGCTTTCCATAACAGAGAGTGCAATTACCACCACTATAGACGTTATCAAGAGTATGGTGGGCGAGTGCGAAAAGGGGGCTTCCGATCATCTGCAGACTTCTGACCGTAATAAGATCATCGACAGCCTTAAGGCCCTGCGTGATGAAGTGTATAAGACCGGTGATGCGGATTATGCAGGCAGATACCTTTTTACCGGATTCAGAACGGATACGCCTTTAAGTTTTGGAACTAATACGGATCTGAACCGCAGATATGAGATAACCGAAACCTTTAACTTTGATGACTGCGAAGTTATGACCTACGTTGACCGCGCGAATCTAAGCACTATCAACGAGGCTAATTACGATACCAATACCATTTCCGAAGCAAATATAGATACTGTTACCTATTACCGCTACCGTCTTTCCTATGATGAGATAGACGGCGATACCGCTGCACAGCTTTTTAAGCGCCCTACGTCGGAAGATCCGGAGGCTACTGCCCCCTTCTTTGCGGGACTTGGTATTGATGTTACGATTGAGGCAGACCCGGCAACTGCATATGCGGCGGTGGGAGCTGCTGATGCGGAGAAAAAGGTGTTCCTTATCCCTTCCACCGGTGAACTGGTAATGAGTAAGGATGTGTATGATGCGATAAACGCCTTGCCCGAAGCAGAAAAGAACCTGAATGTAACCTATACCAAGAGCCACTGGCAGGCAACGGATCTGCGCCCGGAGCATTACTTCTACTGCAAAGCTGATAATGAGAAAGGCGTACCGGATCCCGATGATCCTACCAAGATGCTGCAGGTGGAATACAATCCGGACTATCGTTTTAATCTGGCTAAAAACCCTGATCAGAGGATCGAGTATCAGGTGGGCTTTGACCAGAGCGTACAGGTGAATGCATATGCTTCCGATATATATCAGCATGACATAGGCCGTGATATTGATGAGATAATCAAAATGTCTGAGGATGTTACCAAAGTGGAAGATATGGTAGCCAGATTCAAATCCATGAAGGATGATCCGGCTTACGACCAGACTATAGTTGAAAGGGATCTGGCAGCAGCACAGAAGGCAGAGACTTACCTGAAAGACCAGTTGCAGAAGTATTTCAGCAAATATATCACCAAGTCCCAGGGCTATCTTGATGATGCGAATGAGGTGGTAACCCAGAACGGTAACAGGGATAAGAGAGTGGCGCTGGCGGAGAATCGCCTTAACGACCAGCAGACTACATTTACGACTCTTCAAAGTGAGAATGAAGATGCAGATGCTACGGAAGTGGCAGTTAAGCTTTCCAGTGCCGAGGTATCTTACGAGGCAGCCCTTATGGCTACCAGTAAGATGATCCAGAACACACTGCTGAATTACTTGTAATAAAATGGAATTTGGGATATAATTATAAAAGATTCTTTATCGAAAGGAGCGGGTTATGGTTATTAAAACTAGGATCTTTGGTGAGGTTACGGTAGATGATGAGAAGATGATCCACTTTCCCAACGGTATAGTGGGATTTCCTGAATTACAGGATTTTGCCCTGATACATGATTCGGAACAGGGGGACCAGGGCGGTATCCGCTGGATGCAGAGCATACAGGAGCCTTCTTTTGCTATGCCTGTAGTTGATCCTTTGGTGGCTAAAGAGGATTACAATCCCACTGTAGAGGATGATCTGCTTAAGATAATAGGCGAATGTGAGGATCCACTGGTACTGGTGACCATTACGGTTCCTTCCGATCTGACTAAGATGAGCGTTAATCTGAAAGCTCCTCTTATAATTAACGTGGATACGAAGAAGGCAGCCCAGGTGATACTGGAAGATGATTATCCCGTTAAATTCTTTATATATGATATCCTTAAAAAACGCAAAGAAGAGAAAGCAGGTGATTGACAATGCTGGCATTATCCCGAAAGAAAGGTGAAGCACTGGTCATCAACAATAATATAGAAATCACTATCCTTGAAGTGAAAGGCGATCAGATCAAGCTGGGTATAAGTGCACCCAGAGAGGTGCCCGTATACCGTAAAGAGGTATATGAGCAGATCCAGCAGGCTAATAAAGAGGCGATGGCGGACCAGAGCCCCGAAGCCCTGAAGAAGATGTTTCAGTAAAGCGCAGGGCATGTCATTCTGAGCGTAGCGAAGAATCTTTTTTTAAAAAGTTTATAATCACCTATTAAGTTATCTCTTATATCCTCCGATATAAGAGATAACTTATAATATCAGCATATCACACGGAGGTGATGAATATGGCAATAGAACCGTTAGGAAGCGCGATGAGTTATACCGCGCAGCAGAGTGTTAGACCGGCAGAGGTCCATAACAGCACGGCAGAGACCAAGGAAGGACAGCCTGCGGACAGCAATGCGCCCCAGGTAGATGCCAAAACTATTTCTTTGAGCAAGAGTCAGGAAGCAGATGCGGACAGCAAAGATCAGCAGAACAATCAGCAGCAGGAAAAGAAGAATCAACAGCCTGTAAATAATGATAATATAAGAAGCGCACTTGATGAGCTTTCCAAGAAACAGGCGAATTATGCCACCCAATTCGGTATACATGAAAAGACCAACCGACTGACAGTTAAGATCATCGATAAGAAAACCAAAGAGGTGGTTAAAGAACTGCCTCCGGAGAAAACTTTGGATATGATAGCAAAGGTCTGGGAGTATGCCGGCCTTATAGTAGATGACAAACGATAAGGATATCGTTTTAGCAAAGGGACAAGGAGGTACGGATTATGGGATCTGATCTTATAAGGATGACCGGTATGATCTCCGGTATGGATACCGAGAGCGTCATAAAGGCATATACATCTAAGACAGAAAGCAAATTACAGAAAGCGCGTAATAAGAAAACGCTTAATACCTGGACTCAGGATAAGTGGAAGGATATGAACAGCAAGATCTATTCATTCTATTCCAAAACACTTTCCACGAACCGTTTTTCTAGCGCGTATAAAAAGATGAAGACGACTACGTCTAACGGCGCCCTGAGCGTTACGGCAGGTGATAATGCTGTGCCTGGCGCACAGACTGCTCAGATCAAGTCGGCGGCATCGGCTGCATATCTTACCGGAAGCAAGGTAAAGACTACGGACGGTGAAGATATTAAAAACAGTGATACTCTGAGCAAATTGGGGATTACAGAGGAAACTACACTTACTCTTAAGAAGGGTGATGGTACGACAAAGGATATTACTATTGGCGCTGATACCAAGATGAGTGATTTTGTCAATGCTCTGAAAGATGCCGGTCTGAACGCTAATTTTGATGAGGCTAACCAGCGCTTGTTCATCAGTGCAAAGACTACCGGTAAGGATAATGATTTTGAGTTTGTGCAGAATTCTCCGGTAGGCGAATCCAACGCAAAGATGAATAACATTATGTCAAGCCTGGGACTGTTGCAGGAAAAAGATGCAAAGGCATATGTCGATTATTACAACAGCGCCAACGGGACAAATAAGACGGCAGCTGATTTCGGATGGGGAAATACAGCCAGCAAGATAGACGGATCTAATGCCAAACTGGTATTGAATGGGGCAGAATTTGAATCCCAGACCAATACTTTCTCCATTAATGGCAGCACTTATACCATAAACCATATGCCGGCAGACCCCAATGAGAGCATTTCTGTCAATACGGCAACGGATTATGATGGAGTATATGATGTAGTTAAGGGGATTCTTAAGGAATTTAACTCTCTTGTGAATGAGATGAACAAGCTTTATAATGCTGATTCATCTAAAGGCTACGACCCTCTCACGGATGAGCAGAAAGAAGCTATGAGTGAGAAAGAAGTAGAGGAATGGGAGAAGAAGATTAAGGATTCGCTTCTGCGAAATGATGAAAATCTTTCAGGAGTTATTCAGGCACTGACAGATGCTACTTCCGGCGGGATAACTGTGGACGGAAAGACAATGTACCTGACTGATTTCGGCATCTCTACTCAGGATTATTTTACAGCTGATAAGAATGAGCGTTATGCGTTGCATATAGATGGTGATCCGGATGATGAAGTTTCCGCAGGCAAGACAGATAAGCTTAAGGCCATGATAGCATCGGATCCGGAAAAGGTAACAAGTTTCTTCCAGCAGCTGGCAGGTAAGATGTATGATAATCTGTACAGCAAGATGGGAACTTCGAGCTTGAGTAGTATCTATAAAGTTTATAATGATAAACAGCTGAAGGAAGAATCTACCAGCTGGGATTCAAAGATCACTCAACTGGAGGATAAGATCACAGCCATAGAGGATAAGTGGTACAGAAGATTCTCTAAGATGGAGTCGAAACTGGCTAAGATGCAGAAGAACCAGACGGCAGTAGGTGGGTTCTTTGGCTAAATAAATTAGAAACGGAGCGAGAGGCATGGGAAACAATCCATATAATGAGTATTTGAGGAATAAGATTATGACAGCTACACCGGGAGAATTAACATTAATGCTTTATGAAGGCGCAGTTAAGTTTGGCAATATCGCTATCAAGGCCATAGATGAGGGCGATATAGAGACCGCGCATGCTAACATAGTTAAAGTACAGAATATTATTGATGAGTTCCGCCGTACGCTTGACTTTAAGTACCCCGTGGCTCAGGATTTTGAGAATGTGTACAGTTATCTTTCAAGACGCCTTATTGAGGCGAATATTAATAAGGATAAGGAGATAATGGAGGAAGTTGTAAAGCATCTCAGATCCATGCGTGATAACTGGAAGGAAGTTATGAAAAAAGCAGCGCAGGAGAAGGCAAATAAACAGTAATGATAAAGTGTCAGCGGTCTTTAAAGGCCGCTGATTTATCATGGTGATACCCTTAGCACTTAATAGCATCATTCTGAGTGCTCAATAGTGTCATCCTGAGCGGAGCGAAGGATCTTTATGGAGAGTGGATAAATGTTAAAGGATTATTTGAATGCATTAACGACCAGTATGGATGCCAAGGCAGAATGCCTTAGGAAACTTCAGGATAAAACAGATGCCCAGACAGAGATACTGAATGCCGCTGATATGGATTGGGACGCCTTTGATGCGCTTGTAGATGAAAAGGATGCCCTGATAGATGAGCTGGACCGTCTGGATGATGGGTTCCAGGCTGTGTTTGAACGTATCAAAGACGAATTGCTGGCAAAAAAAGCTGAGCATAAGGAAGCTGTAGCTAAGCTGCAGGGACAGATACGCACCGTAACAGAGCAGAGTACAAGCCTTATGGCAGCGGAGCACAGGAATCATGAACTGGCAAGTGCCAAATTTGCGGCGGCAAAGCGCAACATACGTCAGAACAGGAATACTTCCAAGGCGGCGGCAAATTATTATGCAAATATGAACCAGATCAACTACATCGACCCTCAATTAATGGACAAGAAAAAGTAGAAATCTATAAAAAAAATCTTGAAAAGCACAAGTATTTGTGATATATTACCAATAAGTTCAAGGAAGACGAAAAAAATAATTTTTTTTACTAAAGGTATTAAGTATCGGAGAATACCTCCGATATATATAATACAAGCGGGAGATCCCGCGTAACCATTAATAGCGGCAAGGATGTCGCACAACAAAATAATTTTTCAAGGAGGAAAATATTATGGTAGTACAGCACAATTTAAGAGCAATGAACAGCAACAGACAGTTAGGTCTTACGACCTCAGCACAGTCCAAGAGCGCTGAGAAGCTTTCTTCCGGCTATCGTGTAAACCGTGCAGCAGATGACGCAGCTGGCTTGGCTATTTCCGAGAAGATGCGCCGTCAGGTTAAGGGCTTAACCCAGGCATCCAGAAATGCACAGGATGGTATTTCATCTGTACAGACAGCAGAAGGTGCGCTGAATGAAGTACACGACATGCTGCAGCGTATGAACACCATCGCTAACCAGTCTGCAAACGGCACTAACACCACAACCGATCGTTCTTATCTCCAGCAGGAGTTCAAAGCTCTGCAGAGTGAGATCAGCCGTGTTGCTAGTACCACTACATTCAACGAGCAGAATCTGTTAAGTGGTTCCTTTACCGCTAAGAAACTGCAGGTTGGCGCAGAAGCAGGTCAGTATATTACTATCAGCATCGCTTCTATGTCGGCATCAGCAATCGGTGTTGGTTCAGCAGTTAGCATCGGTACCCAGAGTCAGGCATCTAATGCAATTGGCAAGATCAAGGATGCTTTGAAGAGTGTTTCTAGCCAGAGATCCGATCTTGGTGCTATTCAGAATCGTCTGGAGCACACTATCAACAACCTGGATAACGTTGTTGAGAACACCACAGCAGCTGAGAGCCAGATCCGTGATACCGATATGGCTACAGAGATGGTTGCATACAGCAACAATAACATCCTGTCTCAGGCTGGTACATCAATGCTGGCTCAGGCTAATCAGGCAAATCAGAGTGTTCTGTCACTGCTTGGATAATTAATAGTTTGATATTTCAAACATTGCTCAATGAATTCAAAAGACCGTCCGAAAGGGCGGTCTTTTACATTGAAAAATATGGATATACAAGGGATTTTGTGATATTATTTTATTGATATGCAAAGTGGGGGGAATGTTCCGTGGATGAATTGATCAGTAGAATTAATCACGATGCGATGATCATGGAAGATTTGCATGATCTTGTGTATCAGGCAGCTGTAACCAATGGAAGATTGGTAGAATCAGCCTGGAAGCGTATTTCTAATAAACTACAGGATATAATAACACGGTTGGGAACAGTCGATAAGGAATTGGCATATGAATTGCTGAATCTATGGGAAAAGACCGGAAAAGCAGGGGAAGACTCCCGAAGACTTGCTGCCGAGGCTGAAAGTAGTTTGATCCCCATAATCCCGCGTGTCATGGATACATTATATGGTTCATTTGTTGTTGAAGGGAGCAAATGGTCTTTAGCAAGAAGCAGGATGGGATATATCACGATTTTTGAAACCGGGAATGGCAGATATCTTCATAGTCCCTTCGATCCCATGCAGGAAGCCCGAATACTGGCAGAAAAGCTTTATAATGAAGATCTAGAAGAGATACATATCCTTGGGTGTGGTCTTGGTTATCTTCCGTATCAGTTATGGTTGAAATCTCTGAATTCTTTAAAGGTATTTATTTACGAAGAAGATGATGATATGCTTGAATTTGCATATAGAGCAGGCTTTTTGGGGTGGATCGATAAAGAAGATGTGATCATTGTTGATCATCAAAACATCGATAACATGCTGAGAGTATTTATAAAAGAAAAACAGCAGGGAAAAGAGTGTTATGTTGCTGATTGGAAACAGGGAGAATACAAAGATAGCTGTTACGGTACACAGATAGATTATTATGACTTTAATTGGCGTACAGAGCTGGATCTGGGACAATTATGCAGAATCAATTACAGGAAAAATGATCAAAGTATAACAATTCGACAGAGGCATTCTCTGAATAATGAATGGCAGCCTAAGTCGTCGGCTTATGCTGTTGTTTCATCCGGACCATCTCTAAATTATAATATTGAATTCCTAAAAGATAATCATGAAAAAATTAATATTATCGCGGTAAATTCCTGTCTTAGAAGATTATTTGATGAAGGTATACGACCTGACCTTATAGCGATGTTGGATCCGTTGCCCAGCCTGCGTAAGCATCTGGAAGGAATAGAGGATCTTACAGAAGGAATACCATTAATAAGCGTTAAAAGCGGATGTTGGCAGTTTATATCAGATTACAAAGGTCCGGTTTATTTTGTTGAAAATCTCGAGAATAAAGCCGATTTTGAGTGGTCGTGCTCAGGTACAGTAAGCAGCCTGGCTTTGGATCTGGCTTATTATATGGGGGCGGAGTGCATATATCTTATAGGGAGTGATCTGGCTATGCCGGAGGGTAAAAATTTTGCAGATGGTCTGGTACACGATGTCAAAGAAAACACTTATGAAAAAAAAGACATTGGCATATGGGTAGAGTCTGTTAGCGGGGCAAAGGTTCAAACAACAGCGGTATACAATGCATATCGCGGTATGCTGGAAGAACAGATAGCGGTTAGACCAGGTGTAAAAGTATTCAATATGTCAAGGGAAGGTGCAAAGATAAAAGGAACATTAGAATATTATATTCCGGCCCCAATATAACAGGATTAATGATCACTGTTCAGTTAAATTGAAAGGATAGTATCGGTATGGCAGAAGAATTTCTGGAAGAGATATATGACGAAGCATATGTTCTTGAATTATTACAGGAGTATATTGAACAGTCCAATACATCCAGATTATGGGATGATCGAAAAACATATAATAATGCTGCAGCAATAATGGAAAGGATTATTACCAGATGGGCAGAAAAAGATGTTGATGCTGCACTTGCATTACAGAATACTGCTTTAGAGATACAAGAGCATATAGAAGACAGACGGAGAGTTAATGGCCTGATACGCAGGGGGTTGATACCGCAATTGTTTGATTATATGTCAAACTTTACAGGGATAATGGTAGATACGGGAAGATATATTCTGGAAAGTGCTGACAGCGGTTTTTTGACTATAAAGGATAAAGAAACGGATAGATATCTACATGATATTCATGATCCCATGCGTGAAGCGGCAGAGATTGCCGCCTCAATTTATTCGCCCAATATGGATAGCTTTTTGATATTGGGATGTGGTCTGGGTTATCTGGCTTATCAGCTATGGAAAAGATCGGATGAAACAACGGAGATAGTTATTTTTGAAGATGATAAGGAAATGCTGGAATATGCTGAGAAGTACGGTGTACTATCGTGGATAAAGGAAGATAAGTTAAAGATAGTTTATAATGCTGAACCGGATCAACTGCTGCAGACATTTTTAGCTTATATAAAACAAGCTGATTCAGATAAAGGATTTGAGGTATGTGATTGGAAAAAGAGAAAATATATTGACCTGAAAAACAGGGATTTTATCAATTTATTTGGCAATCAGGAACTTAGCAGAACGCTTCATTTCAGACCGGCAATAAATTATAGAATGAACATGAAACAGCGGTGGTGTTCGTTTAAGGAGATTAAAGAACGCTTTTCTTTTAATGAGTGGATAACTGTAGCCGCCGGTCCGTCCCTGGATGAGCAGCTGGATTTTATAAGAGAATCTAAAGGTAAACGCGGAATTATAGCGGTTAATACTGTTTTAAGACGCATCCTGAATGAAGGTATCATTCCGGATATAGTGGCGGCAGCTGATCAGGATAATGTGATGCTCCGCCATATAGAAGGAATAGTATTACCGGAAGATATACCGTTGATCGCGAGCAGGTTTGTTAACTGGCGATATGTGGAGCAATATGAAGGAACCAAGTGTTTTATTGATATAGGTGGTGGTACTCAGAATTGCACAGTAAACGGTAATGATATGGAACGCTGGGAGATAGGAGGGACTGTTGCAAGTCTGGCGATAGAGGCAGCCATAAGGATGAGTCCTGCAAAGATATTTCTAGCAGGACAGGATTTAGGCTTCCCTATGGGAAAGAATTATGCAAAAGGAATGCCTCATGAAATAACAGAACAGTCTGTAGGTAATGAAAGAGTTATTTCTGTTGATGGCAGTATGATTGAAACAACAGCAGGGTATAATGTTTTCAGGTTGGCAATAGAACAGCAGATCAGTAATAATACAGATATCGAATTTTTTAATCTTTCAAAGCATGGAGCCCTGATCAAAGGGACAAAAAATATATAAAGTGTAGTATTTTCAAATAGGGAGGGTGATATGCCAATTATAGAGCAGAATGAGACAGCATATTACGAACGATATGGGGGTTCACTGACGAATATAGCTAATCAGATAGGATTGTCAGATATAGAGAATTATGAAATTGAGAAGCATATCATAATTACACAAGATAAGTCAACGGTATCTGTGCCGGATGATATACGTTTATTATTGGTTTTAGGCCTGGGCGATGGAAGCGGCTTTAGACAATTATTAGAAAATGTATCTAATGATACTTCAATATTAGTATATGAACCTGATAGGATACGTTTTTTGTTTGTATGTTCATACTTTGATATCTCAGAAATAATCAGCAATAAAAGAGTACATATAGCCTTTGGTGAAGGAAACCTTAAGGAACTGTTTAGTAATGGTTTAAACAGTTATGTCGGAGTGCTAAACATTAATCATATATATTTTCAAGCCATGCCGGGATATATGGAAAGATATCCGGGGTTAAAAGAAAGGATCATTGATGCCGTAAAAGAAATTTTGAGTGCGCGTGTTGCAGATTATGTTACGGGGATAACGTACAGCAGGACGACATATAAGAATCAATTGTATGCACTTTCAACTATTCATTTCAATACATTATTAGGGGAATTTATTCGCAGAATTCCGAATAAAGATATACCGGTTATTCTGGTTGGCGCCGGCCCTTCACTAAAGAAAAATGCTGCTGAATTGAAAAAAGTGAAAGGTAATGCATTGATAATAGCCTGTACCAGAGCAATGTCGACCCTTGAGGAAAATGGCAGTACTGCAGATCTGGTCATGATGGTGGACATGGAGGAGGGGCATGACTTTTGTACTCATGATGTAGACAGGCAATACCGATTATTATTCCATTCGCAGTCTGCTGCAGATATTCAGAAAGAGTATATCGGCCATGGTATATATTTTGGCTTTCAGGAGAAATTATTCCCTATAAAAGGTTTGGCTAATGAAATAAATGATCTTTCGACCGGAGGATCGGTTGTTACATGCATTTTTTCATGTATGCTGAAGGCCGGGTTTAAAAAGTTTATTCTGGTGGGTGAAGATCTGGCTTTTTCGGAGGATGGTTTATCCCATTCAGGAAATTTTCAGGAACATACACAAGAGAGGATATTTGAAGTAGAGGGCATCAGCGGGAATATGGTAAAGACCAGAGCTGACTGGCAGGTTTTTCGTGCTTTTTTTGAACAGGAAATTAAAAGTCACGAGGATATTGAAGTAATAGATGCAACAGAAGGCGGGGCACTTATACACGGCAGCAAAGTCATGACATTAAAAGAGGCGGTAGCCGGATTAGAAGAAACGGTTTATCCGATTAAGGAGATTATTGAGCATTTGCCGGTTGGTTTCCCGGGAGATTTGGAAGAGATAAATGCTTTCTATGATCTGACATTGAAGCAATGTAGTAATATGTTATATTTCCTGAATGAAGCTATTCTTTGGAATGACAGAATCAAGAAAATGGAGTTACAAGGAACAGATAATATATTACAGAATAACATTAAAAAGTATGAAGAGCTTTATCAGTATATAGTTGATGAGAAGAATGCTGATGCATTAAAGACTTATGCTGCTGATATTATATTTCTTTATACGGATAGAGCGCAGTATCTGCTTGGTCAAGAGCATTATCTGGACAGGCTGGAATTGGAAAAAGACTTTTTCCAGAAAATGCTGAAAGCAGATGAAGAACTGATAGCATATATACAGCAATTAAGAAATAGTTTCAACAGCAGGATTAAAGACACGATATTACAGAATAATGAAAATGCATATCGTATGAGATATGGATTATCGTTATGTGAAAGGGTTATCCGGACAGGGGTATCTGTAGAGGATATAGAAGACTTTTCGATACCGGCAACGGATGGATATGTTGACCCGGAAAACAAAAATTCTATACATGGTACTTTGTTATATTTGATATTTGGTTTTGGAAATGGGGAAGAGATAAAAAAACTGCTGGAATCAACTGCTGATAACGCCCAAATAATGGTATATGATCCGGATGAGATATCTTTTTTGAGACTTACTGCGAAGAAGGATATTTCAGATATTATTATGTCAGAAAAAGTTTCGATTGTCATAGGGAAAAATGGAGACCTGAATTCTGCTATAGAGAAAGTTCTTGGCTATGGGAATCTGGAGTATAAAAGAATAATGTATCATTCGGGGGATAAAGAGAAGGATGATACAGAATATGACAATTTTATAACAAGCATACAAAGGAGGGAAACTTATCTAAGGCGGTCAAATTATTCGTGGGAATATCTGGGTGAAAATCTTTGTGTGAATGAATTACATGCTTTGTCCCAGATAAAAGATAATTATCTGTTAAGCGATCTTTTTAATAGTATTCCCAATAAAGAAATACCGGTGATACTGGTGGCGGCGGGGCCTTCATTAAGAAAGAATGCGCAGTATCTGAATAAAGCGTATGATAAAGCGATTATTGTAGCGGTTGCTCATGCGTGGCCTATTTTGGAGGAGATGGGTATAAAGATACATTTTATTGCCCGTCATGATGGAATGCAGGGGAAGGATACCGGATTCCTTAAGGCTGATAAGCTGCGTGCCCAGAGAATGCTTCTGGCAGCATCTTCCGGTTATGAGATTCAGGAAGAGTATAACGGAAAGTGTTATTATTATGGATTTTCTGATGAGATATTTAAGGATGATTATTTGAAAAATAATTATCTGTCAGATAATAGAGGCGGCTCAATAGCAACAGATGTGTTTGAATTGTTTGCTGCCGCCGGATTTAAGAATATCATATTGGTAGGACAGGATCTGGCGTATGGGGCAGATGGGGAAAGTCACGCCTCTGAATCTAACAGCAATGAACACACAGATACAAACTTGCTTGAGACAGAAGACATTAATGGAGAACGGATAAGAACACGTGATGATTGGCTGATGTTTTTAGGGTTTTATGAAAAGCTGATATCTGAGCATCCGGAGTTAAACATAATTGATGCGACAGAGGGAGGGGCCAGAATACGCGGAACCAGGATAATGCCGCTCTCTGATGCAATAGAGGATTTATGCATGGCAGAATATCCAATTGATAAATGGATAGAGGCGACAAAAACAGCAGCTGAATTATATGGAAGTGATATAGGCAGCAGATCGCTCATAAAGATGAAGAAAGATACTGCGATTATAAAGCAGTTGCTTAGGGAGATACTTATCTTATCAGACAAGATATGTGTCAGATTACATATGGATTTGAATGATGATTCTGAATTTGCAGATGACTGTGAGAAATATGATCTTTTGTATCATAAAATTCTTGATGAAGAAGAGTCATCTTTACTTTGCTATTATGCTCAGGCAGAGATACAGGATTATGTAAGAGAGGCACTTTATACAGATGGCAATACTTTGATAAAAATAGAAAAAGAAAAAAGTTTGTTTAGGCAGATGCAGGGGAAATGTATAGATCTGGAAAACTTGTTGGATAAGTTGGTAAAGAAGGCTGATACCGGTCTATT
>JAEEGL011376880.1_pt1 | contig 15994 bp, 9 predicted proteins | sample 9134231 | NCBI WGS metagenome assembly JAEEGL01 (sample SAMN16246548, study PRJNA631951) | gut metagenome | biome: gut microbiome; feature: rumen; material: fiber-attached | host: Bos | place: Iran: Karaj | collected 2018-10 | reverse complement strand
AATTATTATATTATTTAAATTGGGGATTGGGGATTGGGCCCAATCCCCAATCCCCAATCCCCAATCCCCAATCCCCCATAATATTTTTTATAGTTAAAATTTAATTAAAATAAATATTTATTTTAAATTAATTTTTAATATTAAAAAAATAAAATTATTTTTTTTCTTATTTATTATTATAAATTTTTACATATTTTTATTTTGAATATTTATATATAAAATACATTAAAATAATATTTAAATAATTTAATTTTAAAAATGAATAATATTCAAGATTCAGAACAAAACTTAGAAAATTTATTAAAACAACATCGTATATCTCAAAGAACGTATGATAAAGTAACAATAATGAAACGATATATAGAACGTAAATATAATTTAAAATCAATGAAAAATTCCGAATGGAATGACATAATAGAAAAAATAAACAATCTTAATATCTCTGATAAAGAGAAAGAAAAATTTAAAAAAGAAATTTACGATCAAGAAGTTTCTAAATTCCGTAAACAAAGAGAAAAGCAAACAATAAGAGATTATGAATCATTAGCAATTATAGGTCGAGGAGCATTTGGAGAAGTTCATGTATGCAAAGAAAAAAAAACAGGAAAAATAGTAGCAATAAAAAAAATAAGAAAAGATGTTTTAATTGAAAAAAATCAAATAATTCATGTTAGAAATGAACAATTATTAATGTCTAAAGTAAAATCACCTTGGATAGTTGAATTAAAAGCATCATTTCAAGAAGATGATTTTTTATATTTAGTTATGGAATATTTACCAGGAGGAGATTTAATGAATTTATTAATAAAAAAAGATATATTATCAGAAGCAGAAGCAAAATTTTATATAGCAGAACTAATATTAGCTATAGAAAGTATACATAAATTGGATTGTATACATAGGGATATAAAACCAGATAATGTTTTAATAGATAAAACTGGACATATAAAATTAAGTGATTTTGGTTTAGCTAAAGTTTCCGATAGATTATATGAAAATAATATTGATGAAAATTTTAATGAAAACAAATTTACTCATCATAAAAAAAATTTTTCTTGTGTTGGAACAGCATATTATGTAGCTCCTGAAGTTTTAAATAAAAAAGGATATGGACCAGAAATAGATTGGTGGAGTGTTGGTGTAATTTTTTTTGAAATGTTAGTTGGTTATGCACCATTTTGTAGTAAAGAAACAAGTGAAGTTTGTTATAAAATTTTAAATTGGCAAAAATATTTAAAAATACCTTCAAAAATAACATTATCTAAAAACGCAGAAGATTTAATTAAAAAAATGATAAATAATAGTAATACAAGATTAGGAAAAAATGGAGTGAATGAAATTAAAAAGCATCCTTTTTTTAAAGATATAAATTGGGATAAATTAAGAGAAACAAAAGCTCCTTTTATTCCTGAATTAAAAAATGATTATGATACATCTTATTTTGAAACTTTTGATATAAAAGAACCATTTTATCCTCCCATGAAAAGACATAAAAAAAGAAAAGATATCGAATATATCGGATATACATATAAAGATGAAAATGATGATATGTTAGATTTAAAAGATGAATATAAACAAATTATTGAAAATTTAAATATTAATAATTATAAAGATTTACCTGAACAACATATTTCCAATGTTACTCATAGCACAAAAAATACTAGTAATCCAAGTGATATAAATCAAAAAAATTATGAAAATAATAATGTTTCTAAAACAATTCCAAATAATAATAATAATAATATTAATAATAATAATGTAAATAATAATTTGAATAATAAAAAAATTATTGTGAATAGCAATAATAATAATGTTATAAAAATAAATAAAAATAATGAAGTAGCAATTAATAATAACAATAATAAATTACAAGTTATTAATTTACCTTCAAAAAAAATAAAAATAGATTATAATAATAAAAAGAAAAATTTAGTTGGAAACACAGTTTATATGAAAAGCTTAAAAAATAATAATATAATATTTACAAATATCTCATTAAATAAACCTTTGAGATTATCTCCTTCTCCAAATAGAGGAATTTTATTAAAAAATTTTGAAAAAAATGGAAAAAATATTATATATAAAAATAAAGGAGGAAATTCATTATCAAAATTAAAAAAATCTACAAGTTTAAATAGTGTTAAAAAAAATAGTCAATCAATTAATAATAATAATAATAATGCATTTTCAACAAAAATTAAAAAAAATTAATATAATATAAATATATAAATATAAATTTAATTTTAATTTTAGTTGCAATAATAATGATTTTATAACTAAATATAAATAAAAAAATATTTTATTTTTTACTTATTAAATTTATATTAAATAAAATATAAAATTAATTTTAATTAAATAATAAATACACAAAATAATAAATTAAATTAAATAAATAATTATAATCCTGTTAATAAAATTATTTGTTTCATTATTTTTTTTGTTTCATTTTCATTTCCATTTAAATGATATAATTTTAATAAATTAGTTTCTTCCATTATTGAAATTTCTATTAATAAAGTGTTTTTATCAAAATTAATAGTAAATTTATTTTTATTTTCTTTATTTAATATTAATTTATTTTCATCACAAAAAATTTTAATTTTATTTTCAATTTCATTAAAGTTTAATTCAGTTCCACACATAATAAATTGTTTTAAATTTTTAGGTTTAGGAAATATAATTAAATTATTATTATTATTTTCTTTTTTTTTATTACTATGTTTATTACTATTAATTCTACTTGTTGATATTAATTTTTCATAATTTGCTTCAATTGATTTGTTTATGAACTTTAAATTATTTTTTTTTATAATATTAATATTATTATTATTATTATTTAAAGGAGTTGGAATTTTTATGTTTTTTATTCTATTTGAATTTATATTTAAAAAAATTGATTTATCTTCTTTATTTTTAATTTTTGCTATATTATTATTATTTAATTTAATATTATATTCTTTTTCAAAAGATTTTATAAAATTTTTTTTTAAATTTTTTTTTTCTTTTAAATGTGTTTGTTCTAATTTTTTAATTATTAAATTATTCATAGATTTATCATTTAATTGATTTGATTTTATTTTTTGATTTTTTTTAAAAAATTTGTTTATAAAAAAATTATTATTATTATTATTGAAATTCTTTTTGTTAGTACTGTTATTTTTGCTATTTTTATTATTAGTATTATTTCTATTTGAAGAATTACATTTAAAAGTTTTTGATAATAATTTTTTTATATTATAATTAAATTGTTTTTCATCTGAAATATTTCTTTTATTATTATTGTTGCTAATATTAATTTTATTTTTTATTGGAATATAATTTAAATTATTTTTTTTTGATTTATTAATTAACATATTAAATTGTTTAATATTATTTATAAAATTATTTTTATCTGTTTTTTTATTAGTTGAATTTGTTGATGATGTTTCAAAAGAATTATTATTATTAAAAATATCATTATTACGTTTTTTATACAAATTAAATTTATTATATTTTTTATTATTATAATTTTTTATATTTTTATTAATTGTATTATTATTTTTTATATTATTTTTCTTTTCAATTGAAACACTAGTTTCTATTCGAATATTATTATTATTTATTTTTTTATTTAAATTGTTATTATAAATATTTTTTTTCATATCTAATGAAATAGAAGATTTTTTAAATTCATTTGAATTAAAATTATTATTACTAATATAATTATAATTATTTATATTATTATTATTTTGAAAATTAATAATTTTTGGTTCTGTAGAAATACTATTTAATTCATTAATAAATGAAGGTTCAGAAGATTGTGAATTTTGTTCATTATTTATTTTATCATTAGAATTAAAATTATCTCTGAAATTAATACTTTTATTATTAACATATTCTGTTTTACATATTATATTATTATTATTATTATTATTATTTAAATTGTTTTTATTATCATTTTCATTTTTATTAAATCTTCCTTCAATAAATTTTTTTTTTAATAATTTAAAAGTTGTTGTTATATTATTATGTTTATTATTATCTAAATTATTTTTTATAAAATTTATTGAATTTCCTATTTTTAAATTATTAAGCATATACATCATAATAAAATTTTCATTATCAAATTTTTTTTCACAAACATTTTTTTCATATAATTCTTTTCCATATTCAATAAATTTATGTTCAAAAATATCTTTTAATTTAATTCTTTTTTCCGGATTTTTATTTAATATTTTTAAAATTAAATCTTTACAATCTTTAGATAATTTAATTTCACTTGGAAATTCAACTTTATTATTTAAGATTTTTTCAAATAAAATTTCATCATTTCTATCATCAAAAGGTAAATACCCACAAATCATAGTAAATAATAAAATACCAGAAGCCCAAATATCAGTATATAATCCATTATATTTTTCACCATTTATAATTTCAGGTGCAATATAACATGGAGAACCACAAGGAGTACTTAATAATTTATCTTTATGTTTAGATGTATTATATTCATTTGATAATCCAAAATCTATTAATTTAATTATTTTCTTTTCACCATATATTAATAAAATATTTTCGGCTTTAATATCTCTATGAGTTATATTATTTAAATGAATAAATTCAATACATTTTAATAATTGAAAATAAAAATAAGATGATTCTTTTTCTGATAAATGTTCATTTTTTATAATGTAATTAAATAAATTTCCATTTGATGCATACTCCATTACAATGTAATAATTGCTTATATTTTCGATTATTTCATATATTGTTATTATGTTTATATGATTAAGTTTTTTTAAATAATAAATTTCTTTTTCTATTCTTTTAATATTTTCTTCATCTAAAATTTTTGATTTTTCTAAAATTTTTATTGCTACTAATTCGTTTGTTAAAATATGTTTTGCTAATTTAACTTTACTAAATGTTCCTTTTCCTATTGTTTCTTTAATTATATAATTTCCTATTTTTTCTTCCTTATTTAAGAACATATAAAAAATTAATTTTTTTTAAATATTAATTAAATTTATATATTAATTTATAAATCAGGATATAAAATATTTTAAAATAATATCATATTGTTATATAATAATTATTAATTAAATTATAAAAGATTTTTAAATAAAAATGAATGTGATAATCAAAACTATAACAGGAACAAATTTCAAAATAGAATGTTTTTCATATAAAGAATTTCAAAATAAAATTGAAATTGAGTCTGATATAATAAAATATATTATCAAAAGGGAATAGTTGATAATAGTATAATATGTAATGTTTCATTGAAAAAATGAAACAAAAAAAAAAAAATGAATTTAATTTAATCTTTATAATCAAAAAAAATGGAATTTAATTAATTTTGCTACAAATATTTTTGCTGTAAATAAAAATAAATTAAACTTCAAAAAGATTTTTATAAATAAATTTAAAGTAAGTAATAAGAATATAAAAGATTGTAAAAAATATAATTAATTATAAAAAAATTGGTTTTTAATATTGAATTTATTTAATATTTAAATATATTGTGTTTAGAATAAAAAATTTAAATAAATTAAATTAAGATATTCAGATTATTTATTTATAAATTTATAAATTAAACTATTAATTAATTTTTATTATATTATTTTAATAAATTAATTTTCTGAAACCATTTTTTTTAATCTAAAAGATGGAACATTTTTTAAAATAGCACCTTTTCCTTTACTAAGCATTAATAATATTTTTTGTTTACTTTTATCATCATTAAATAAACTTATTTTAACATCATTTTTATGTTTTTTTTCAATTTGATAATCTGTTTTGGGAATTAAATTATAAAATTGTCTCATTTGATGAAAAGTTCTGTATTTCAATAAAGGTAACATTTCAACTATTTGTTCTTCTCTTTTAATATGATTTTCAATAAAATCTTCAACATTTAAATTAATATTTTGTTTTTTAGGAATAATATTTGCATATTGTTGAATTATATTATTTTTATCAAATTGCATTTTTTTATAAAGGATTGTTTTATTTGAATTTAAAGAATATTTTGTTGAATTGAATTTACTATTTTTTTTATTATTATTATTATTGACAATAGGTAATGAAGTTACTAAAAGATTATTTAAATTATTTTTTAAATTTTGACTTTTTATTTGATTTGAATTTTTTGATTCATTATATAACATATCACTTATTGATGTGTTTCTATTTATTTGATTACTAATTTTATTTTTTAAAACATTTTCTGTATCATTTTGATTTTCATTTTCTTTTATCCAATTTGTAACTGTAAAATCAATATTATTTTTATTTGTTGAATTATCTTCAATATATTTTTTTGAATCTTTATAAAAATTATTATTTGTTTTTGATTTTTTATAAAAATCATTTGTTGTTGATTTATAAGAAATTAATTTATTTTGAAATAAATAAATAAATATTTTAATTTGACATCTTACCCAATCAAATATAATTTCCATTCCGTTATCATTAAAATTATTTTTAAAAGCTTTTTCAATAGATTTATTTCTACATATTCTATTTAAAAATAAATTTATTTTTTTTTTACTAATTTTATTATATTCAATTTTTTCAATTCTTATTTTTAAATCATATAAATTAAAATTTTCTCTAAAATTTTTCCAATCAAAATATTTATAACCTAAAAAATAAGTAAAAATTTCTAATATGTGTTTTTCATTAGATAATAATTTTTTATGAAATATAATATCTGTTATTATTTCTTCTGTAAAATTTTTATTTAAATTTTCTAATTCATTTAAAATTTTATTATATTCTTCATTTGAAATAATTATATTTTTAACGAAATCAATTGATTCATTTTCTTTTTGAAATTTCATATAATTTATTTCATTATCTATATTATTATTACGATTTATATTTTCTTTAAATAATCTATAACGAAAAGAATCAAATTTTAATTCCTCTAAAAATTCAATTTGATTTTTTTCTTCATTTTCTTTATCAATATTATTTGGAAAAACAATATCAATTTCATTATTATTAATAATCATAATAATTATTTATTATAAATTAAATATAAAATTATTAATGATTAAATAAAAATAATAAAAATATTATATATATAAATAAATATAAATTAAATATATTATTTTCTAACTAATAAATATATTCCAAATGTAATATCAAATATTAATAATAAAACAACTAATGTACATAAAGCACATTTCATACATCTTTGTGAAGAAATCATTTGTCTTATATCTTTATCTGTTTTTTTTACTTTTGTTTGAGCATTATTAACTGTTGAATGAATTTGATCAATTTGTTGTCCTTGTCTATTAATTTCTGTATTAATTTCTTGTAAATTATTAACTGCATTATTAACTTGGTTTGCAGTATCTTCAATTAATAATCCATGTTTATCTACTTGTTTAACTTGATCTAATGCCATATCTCTTGTTGCTTTTTTTGCTTCAACTCCTTTTAATTCACCATTTAATAATTTTTGTTCATTACTTTTTTTTGTAAAATCAGAATCTTTTTTATTTAATTCTTTTAAACGTAAATCATAGTCTGATAGTAAAGATTTAATGTTATATTTTTCATTGGAAAAATTTAGTTCATCTTCAGTTTCTTTTTTTATTCTATCAAATTTTGAAAGCAATGTTCTACATTCATTAATATCTTGTTCAGCTTTAAATAAATTATTTAAATCTATATTTCTTATTTTCATTTCCAATGTAGAATTTAATTCTTCCATTGTACTTATATTTTTTTCTATTGAAACCATGTTTAATTATATTTAAGATAATTTTTTTTAAAATCAAAATAAAAATATTAAAATAATAAAAGATTAAAAAAAATTATTTTTAAATAAATTAATTAAAAATATAAATATATAATTATTAATTATATAATAAAATTAATATAGCTTAAAATAAATATTTTTTTAATAGGAAATTAAAAAAAATATTAAAACATTTTTTATAGATAAATTTAAATTTAATTTCAAAATATTTATAAATAAAAAATTTTTTAAATTTTAAATCTTATTATTTTATTGAAAACAATTTTTTTCATTAATAAAAAAGATAAAATTTTAATTTATCTAATTGATTATAATGTTAATAAAATAATAATGAATAATTTAAAAATTAAAAATGTTTTTAAACCTTTTTTATCTGATGAAAATGCAAATATAAATTTTATTAATACACATGTATTATATAAAAAGAAAAATCATTTTAATAAAACTTTTAAAAATAAAAAAAAAGCAATTTTTAAATTATATAATATAAAAAAAACTGTTTTTAAACAAATAATAATTAAACCATTAGCATTACAAAATTTTGAAAAAGGTTTAAAAAAATATTTTTTTGGAAGAGAAGGAATTGTAACTAAACAAAGTCCATTATTACAAAGTATTTATAAACAAAATAGAAATTCAAGAGAATTTAAATTAAAAATTAATTTAGGTAAAAATGAATTTTTAGATGATAATAATAATATTCAAAAAGAAAATATGAAACATATTTTTAAACATAGTTCAAATTTTTCTTTAGATGAAAATAAAAATAATATTAATGATTATTATAAACCAAGACAATCTTATTTTTCATTAAATAAAAATCCAAAAAATAATTTAAATTCTTTATTTTTACAAAAAAATAAATCAGAAAAAAATTTTTTCTCTTATTCAATAAAAAATAATAATGAAAATAATAATCCAAAAACAAATTCTTTATTAATATCATCTAAAAATTCATTTAATATTAAAGAAAATATTAATCTTAATAAAATAAATTCTGATTTATTTAATTTTTCAAATATTAAATCTAGAAATCAAAAAGAAATTAAAGATTTAAAAAAAATGTTTAAAACAACAGATTGTTTGGATTATTTAACTTCTGAAGAATTAGAAAATAAAAAAAAATTAATTAAATTAAAAATTAAAAAAGAAGAAAATTTAAAAAAAGAAATTAATAAAACTAAAAAAATTTTAAGTTATAATTTATCTTATTTAGATAAACCTTATAAAAAAAATGTTACAAAACTTTGTAATATAATAGATAATGCATCAATTGTTTTTAAATCACCTGAAAAAGAAAAAATAAAAAAAGAATTTGAAATTATTTTTGATAAAAAACTGAAAAGCAACAAAAAAATTAAAATGAAAAAATTTTTGAAACAAATTGAGAATATTAATGATGAAGAAGAAAAAAATGATATAAAAAAATTAATTGATAATATAAAAAAACATGATGAAAATTATCAACCAGATTTAATTGATAAAATAATTAAAAAATATCCAAAATATTATAAAAAAAGAAAAATACATTTATCTCCAGATATAAATTTTAAACGTATTAAATTAGATAAACTACAAATTTATAGAAGAGATAAATTAAATAAAAATTATAATAAATTATATAAAATGTCTTTTTCTTTAGATTTTCATAAAAGAAATATAGGATTAATATAAATTTAATAAAAGCAATTTTTTAAATAATATTATTTTTTTATAAAATTTAAATTTTTTATTATTTATAATTTTACAACTTAATAATAATTTTATAATAATAATTTATAAATAAATATAAATAATTATTATATTTTATTTATTTTAAAAAAATTATATATATTATAGATTAAATTTATTTAATTTATTGTTGAAAAAATTTAATTTAAAATAAATAATTTTCATGATAAACAACGATAAAAATAATAAAGTTCTTTCAAAATATGCAGAGATAGTTAAATCAGACTCTTTTCCTAATCCAAGATTCGGTCATACAGTAAATTTAGTATCTAAATCCACAGTATTAGTTTTTGGTGGAGCAATAAGTACACCAGGAAATTATAAAATGACATCAGATTTATACTTATATCAAATTCAATCAAATCAATGGAAAAAATTAGAAACAAGTGCAATAGGAAAGACACCTCATCCAAGAGCAGCTCATGCAAGTGCAACTGTAAGAGAAAATCAATTATTATTTTATGGAGGCTCAATTGGAAATGGGCAATATGCATCAGATGATTTATGGTTTTTAGATATAAAAAATAATGAAGATGCAAGTTGGATGCCTGTTCCAATTGAAGGTCAAACTCCTGGACCAAGATATGGCCATTCTATGGTATATTTTTTACCTATTTTAGTCTTATTTGGAGGATCTAGTTCAGGAAATAATAGTTTACAAAAAAATGAAATAATGTCAGATGTTTGGGTATTTGCAACTGATAAAACTCCTTTTAAATGGATTAAATTAGATATAAAAAATAATATTATTCCTAGTGCAAGATTATATCATTCAGCATGTATATTTATGAAATATAATGGTGGTAATGATGCAATGATTTTATTTGGTGGGAGAGATAATAGTAATAATAGTTTAAAAGATTTAAATATTTTACACAGAGATGAAAAAGAACCAAACGGAAATTCATATAAATATATATGGGATACAATTCAACCAGAAAATAATGATGTTTTACCTATTGGAAGACATCAACAAAGTAGTGCAGTATTTGGACCTTTTTTATTTGTTGTAGGAGGTAGAGCTAGTAATAATACTCCAACAACTTTTGATGTATTTTCTTTTATAAGTAAGAGATGGTTTAGATTTGGAACAATAGGATTATTTAGACATACAATATGGACTTATTTTAATGCCTTAAATAGTGAAAAAAAAGAACTTTCTTTATATATTTATGGTGGTTTTGATAGTGAAAATTACAGTCAAATTAATAGTAATTTATATAAAATAAATATCTTTAATTTATTTTCAACAAATGATATATTAAATAAAGAATTGAATGAACATATAAATAATTTAATAAGAAGAAATAATATAAATAATAATAATAATAAGCATAATAATGAAAATATTCATAATAAAAATCATTTTGAACTTAATAGTAAAGTCGTTGTATATAATATTCCCGAAGAAAATAATTTAGGAACTTTAATAAAAGAAATATCTTATAGTAAATTAACAGAAGTTGATAAAAAAATATTAGAAAAAAATTCAGAAGGAAATAAAAAGAAATCTGAATATGATGAAGAAATTGTAAAAGAATTTTTACAATTATTACCAAATCCAGATGAAGAGTTTTTACCTTATAAAAATACTGAATCAATAATTGAACTAAATAAAGATTTTATTTCTAAATTAATTAATGATTGTAAAAACTTTTTAATGAAATCCCCAACAGTTATTACATTACGTAGTCCTGTAAAAATTTTTGGAAATATAAACGGACAATACAATGATCTAATGAGATATTTTAGTTTATTTGGAAGACCATCAGAACTAAGAGGAGATATAGAAAGTTTAGATTATTTATTTTTAGGAAATATCGTAAATAGAGGAGCATTTAGTTTAGAAACCTTTTGTTTATTAATTGCATTAAAAATTAAATATAATGCAAATTTTCATATTTTAAGAGGAAGTCAAGAAGATATTGAACTTTGTAAAGTATATGGATTAGCTGAAGAATGTAAAGATAAATTAAATGAAAATATTAATGATAAAAATTCTATTTATAAAAAAATTTGTGATTTGTTTGATTATTTGCCTTTAGCTGCTATTATTAATAATCAAATTATATGTGTTCATAGTGGAATTGGAGAACATGTAAAAAATATTAGTGATATAAATAATATAAAAAAACCTTATAATGTTAAAGATAATATAATTGTTCAAGAAATTTTATGGAGTTCTCCAAATAATAATTCAAATAAAGAAGAATATAAAGGAAATAATTTTACAAATAATTATAGAAAGTATCATTTTGATGAAAAAATGTTAATTAATTTTCTAAATAATAATAAATTAAAAATGTTAATTAGATCTCATGATGTAATTGATAGTGGAATTGAAAAAAATTTTAATGATAAATGTATTACAGTTTTTAGTGCAACAAATTATTGTGGAACAACACAAAATACTGGAGCATTATTATTTATTAAAAAAAGTTATGAAATTCAACCTAAAATACTTACTAATGAAGAATATTATTCAGTTTGGTATAAAGATTGGACAAAAAGTGAATATCCACCAAGTCCAAAAAAAATATATAAAAATAAATAATAATTATTTTAATATATTAAATATTAATTAATTAAATTGATTTAAATAAAAAAATTCATAATTTTAATTATTTCATTTCATAAATAATTTATTGTTTATTTATTTTATTAAGAAAAATAATTAATTTAAATATTTAAATTAAAATTAAATTTAATTCTTATCAAAATGTTTTATAATATTTAAAATTATTATAGATTTAATAAAATATAAGTAAAATAAATAAAAATAATTAATTTTCTTAATTTAAATTAAAAAACAAAAGAAATTTTCACTTGAAAAAATATATGCAATGTAAAAAGAAAAATAAAAGAAATAAAAAAAATAATATTAATATCAAAAATAAAGTAAAAATTAAATCTTCAGGAGTTATAAAAATCATATTTGAATATATTGGAATTAAAGCTACATTAAATATAATAAAAACTAGTAAAAAATTTCAAGAAAAATTTAATATAAATATTTTAGATTATCAAAAATATTTTATATTTAATTATAAAAAATTATTTAGTAACATTAATAATACAAACAATATTTCACTTAATCTAAATAAATATATTAATATATTAAATTCAATTCCAAATCTAACATTTGAAAATAAAAAGAATATAATAAATAAATTTATTGATGATACAAAAAATTATTTTTCACTTACATTTAAATATAATGAAAACATTTATCATATTAAAAATAATCAAATAAATTCAAATATTTTTTTTGAGAAAAATTTAAATATTTCTATCTTAAAAAATTTAGATATTGATTCAATAACTATAAATAATATTTTACCAGAAAAAGATTATTTATCTTTTATATTAAATAAAAAAGATTCAATAAATTCTTTATTTTTAAATGAAAAGTATTTTTTGTTATATAATAATTTAAATGAAAATAATATATTTAAAAATTTGCTCATTCTTAAAATTATATTAAAATCAAATGATGAATATAAACAATTATCTTATTTAAATAAATTGAATACAATTGAAGAATTAGCCATAATTAATCCAACTTATATAAATAATAATAATGAATTAGATATTATTGATATATCATCTTTGAAAAATATTAAATTCCTGATTTTATTAAACTGTAAAATAATTTTAAATTCAAATGTTATTTCATTTTTAGAGAAAATAAATATAAAACAAAGTTTAATAAAAACGAAAAATTTAGAAAAAATAAGTTTTATGTATTTAAAAGAATTAATGTATGATTATAAATCAATAAAAGATACTTATAAAAATATAGATTTTTATTATTTATTTAGATTAAAAATATTAAACTCAGAAATTTATACAAAAGAAGATATAAATTTAATTAATAAATTACTTATCAAAAATACATTAGAAAAAGTTATATTAAATTTTCAAGTTAATATTCTAAATAAAAATTTATTATTAGAAATTTTTAATCATTTAAAAAATAATAAAAATTTAAAAGAATTACATTGTTTTTCAAATTTATTTAAAGTTTCCTCACCAATTATTTATTTATCGAATTCAATATATAAAGAATTAAATAAATTTTCTATATGGTGTTATAATAATGAAAATGATTTATCAATATTAAATCAATTTATTGATGATAACACAAACATTAAAACATTATCAATAAAAATAATAAAGAATAATGATTATTTTATTAAAAATGATTCTTTTAAAATTTATGAAAATAATTTATCAAACATTGAGAATATCTATTTGAATTTTCAAAATGACAAAAATAATGCATTTAAATTTCCTATTATTTTATATATTCCTGTTAAATCTTATAGTAATTTAAAAATAATTAATTTTACAAATATTTCAATTAAAAAAAATATAGTTAATATTTTTAATGATGCGTTATATGATTATAAATATAAATTAGAAGAATTAACAATTAACAATAATTATAAAATAAAAAGTAATAAAGATTCTATTATTTTATTATTTAAAAATATTCAATTTTGTCGCTTTATTGAAAAAATATCAATTACAGATAATTTATTAAAAAAAAATTTAATAGAAAAATTTTTTTCATCAGTTCATAAATTATTATATTTAGAAACATTAGAATTAAAAGAATCTCAAAAAAATAAAAATTATATAAGTATAAATAAATATAATTATCTTGCTTTATCAAAAAATTTTAATAAATTAAACAATATTAATTTGATAGATTATAACTATTAATTAATTAATTATAATTTATTAACTAATATTTCAATATTATAAATAATTATTATCTTAAAAATATTTTTTTACAAAAAAATATTTAAATAAATATTACTTTTTAATTGGAACATATATATTATAAATTTGAAAACCTAAAATCAACAAACTTCCTAATATATCAGTAATAAAAATATTTTCTCCTAAAAATATTAATCCTAATATAAAAATAAATACTATATTAACATAACTAATTGGTAAAAAATTACTCATTGGCATATATTCTAAACATTCACTTTGATAAAATGCTGCAATATAAAATATAAAACCATTACTTAAAGCATAAATACAATATAAAATATTACTAAAACCAAAATGCATTTCAAAACAACATACAAAAAATGCAGGCAAAGTATTATACATTCCTAAAAAATAATTTTGCACAATTCCATTTATATTTTCTTTAATCATCATTTTTTGACCTAAAGTAACTATACCAACCATCATTAAATGTATACTTGCTACACATAATCCAATTAACATATTTTTATTTTCTTTCTTAACATCAGTTTTTACATCTTGTTTTTTTTCATTTAAAACTATCATAAATGTACCCATTAAACTTAATAATATTCCAAATAAATATCTAATATAAAATTTTTCACGAAGAATAAAAGATGAAAGTATTAAAACAAAAACAGGATTACAATTACATATACATTGACAAGTACTCAATCTAAAATAAGATAACTCAATTATCCATAAAACAATACATAAATAATTACCCGCTGAACGTGCAAAAAACCAAAATTTTGATTGAATTTTATTATATGGAGTTATTTCAATATTATTTTTTTTTGCAAAAAAATATCCTAATCCCCATATTGGTATACTTCTCCAAAATGTTAAACTATTTAAAGAAAATTGATTTGGAAAATGATTTCGATATGTTTTTAATTGTATTCCATTTATTGCCCAAATAAATTGTGAAAATATAGCACAAAATAATGCATATTTTTTATTTTTTTGTTTTATTTCTTTTTGAGTATCATCTAATAAACTAGTTGCAATACTTATACTTTCACTCATTATTATAAACAATATAAAATATTTAAATTAATTTTAAATTAAAAAATTTTATATTTCTTATAATTAAAAATTTTTATGAAAATTAAAAATATAAATAAATTTATTAATAATGATTATATTTTTTATTAGAAATTAATTTTAATAAAAAATGATATAATAAATTTATATAATTTTAAAATTATTAAATCAAATTGGAATAAAAGTTTTTAAAATTAATTATTTAATTATAAAAAATAAAAAATAAATTTTATTACATCATCATTTTATATAATATATTTATTAATGCAAAAATTTTTTATAAATTAAAATGAAAATTATTCTCTTAAATTTTTGTGGAAATGAAATTTCAATTCAATATCCTAATGATTTTTTATCTTTAAAAAAAGAAATTGCAAACAAATATCAAATTAATCTTTCTGATATTTTAGAAATGAATATATATTATATAAAAAATGAAATTAAAAAAATAATAAAATCAGAAATAGATTTTAAATTATTTCTTCATTCAAGAATTAACAATCTTTTTATAAATATTAATGAATCAAGCCCATTATTCCAAAAAAGTTTATTAGATCTACAAAACAAATCAAAAAATGATTTTAATCAACTTGAAATTTTAAAAAAGAAAAAAGAAGAAAATAAAAAAATGCAAGAAAAAGAATTAGAAGAAAATAAGAAAAAAATAAATGAATTAAATAATATAATAAAAGATTT